>JACDJB010002525.1_pt1 | contig 13038 bp, 10 predicted proteins | sample 7454121 | NCBI WGS metagenome assembly JACDJB01 (sample SAMN14253290, study PRJNA609438) | sludge metagenome | isolation source: sludge after 25d culture with pyrite | collected 2018-12-20 | reverse complement strand
TGGGTAGATTATCTTGTATACGGACCGTGGAAAGACCCCAAGGGCTACGGGTTCCCCGGGACGGCCCCTTTCCCTGATCAAGCAAGATTAGCGACTCTCTTCAAAGGTGAGTTCCATGTTGGTTTCTTCATTGCGGTTGCCCTTGCGATTGTCCTTCACTACGTCTACAAACGAACTAGATGGGGGATGAACTCAAAAATCGTTGGAGACAATGCTCAAGCTGCCAGATACTCGGGAATCAGCATAATAAAGTACACGATCATTGCGCTCGTTGTTAGCGGAGCGATAGCGGGCTTGGGTGGAGCCGTACAAATGATGGGAGTGCAACACAGACTGCAACACGGCTTCTCTCCAGGATACGGATACACTGCGATCATTGTAGCCTGGCTGGCCAAGCTGAACCCGATTGCAATTCTGCTTGTCGCATTTCTCTTCGGAGGGCTACTCGTAGGAAATGATCAGCTTCAGATGTTCTATAAGCTGCCGATGGCTCTGATATCGGTATTTCAGGGGCTGGTACTCTTCAGCCTTCTCGGAGGAGAGGCTATTGCCAAATATAGATTGAGGGTATCGAGAGAGGAGGCAGTCACGAATGAATAATATCGAGTCTTTCATTCTCTCGACACTCAGCGCTACAGTCAGAGCGGGAACTCCTCTACTGTTCGCAGTTCTCGGCACGATCTTCACTGAAAGATCGGGAGTAATGAATCTCGGATTAGAGGGTCTCATGCTGGTCGGAGCTATTGGAGGCTTCGTCGCCTCATATCAGACTTCAAACCTTCTACTTGCTATACTCGTCGCAATGCTTGCAGGAGCCGTTCTCGGCCTTGTTCATGCCTTCTTCACAGTAACTCTCAGAGTGAACCAGATCGTCAGCGGGCTCGCCATAACTATGCTGGGAACCGGTCTAAGCGGTTTGTGGGGAAGAGACTACATCGGGGTAATCGCAAAGCGTTTTCAGCCTATAAGAATTCCTGTATTATCGGATATTCCATATTTGGGCCAGATTCTTTTCAGTCACGACCTTCTTGTCTACATAAGTTTTCTGCTTGTTCCCGTCATGTGGTTCTTCATTTACAAGACACGACCCGGACTGACCCTAAGGGCAGTAGGCGAATCTCCCGAAGCCGCAGATGCTAAAGGTATAAATGTATTCGCAGTCAGATACATCTACACTATTCTGGGAGGTTCAATTACAGCAATAGGCGGAGCTTATCTCTCGTTGGCCTATAACTCGATGTGGATCGAAAACATGACGGCCGGCAGGGGGTGGATAGCCATAGCTCTTGTGCTATTCGCAACCTGGGATCCTGTGAAGGCCTTGATAGGTGCATATCTCTTCGGAGGAATAACTGCCCTTGGATTGAGATTACAAGCAGTAGGAGCTCACGTCTCACCCGACTTTCTCAAGATGCTTCCATATTTGCTCACAATTGTCGTTCTCTTTTTCACTTCGACAGATACGCTGAAGAGAAAGGTTGGTGCACCGGCATCACTGGGAGTACCATATTCAAGAGAAGAGAGAACCTAAAGGAAACAATACGTTCGTCTTTGCTGTTGATCCGTAACATTGTTTTGTGGTATAAATTTCCTATCAAAGATTTTCGGAGGTTCAAAGTGATGACTCGAGCAGCATTCATAAGTTTTGCATACGCTTATTGGTTTAGGAGGAACGTCCTTTCTTCGGACTCCTCCGGTGTGTGCTTGAGTTAAAATACACTAGAGAGTATAAAAAGAGAGGACGTTGAGAAGCGTCCTCTCTTTTTATTTTAGGAGGGATGTAGAATGAAGCGGGTTCTTGTATGTGTATTACTACTTATTGGAGTTCTTGGTTTGTCAACGCAGACAGTCGGAATTACTTCGATCGTCGAACACCCAGCGCTAGATGCAGTTAGAGACGGAATTATCGATGTACTTGAAGAGAATGGTTTCAAGGATGGAGAGAGTATCGTGATCGATTTTCAGAACGCCCAGGGATCGGTATCAACCGCAGTAACAATAGCAAAACAGTTTGTTTCTCTGAACCCTGCAGTGATGGTTGGAATTGCCACTCCCTCGGCACAGGCGCTGGTGAATGCCTCGAAGACAATTCCAATAGTCTTCAGTGCCGTCACCGACCCAGTTAGTGCCAGTCTAGTTCCTTCATTTGGCAAAAACCCGGGAAATGTAGTTGGAATCAGCGATATGACGCCAGTCAAGACTCAGCTCCAGCTTCTCAAACTGACTCTGCCACAAGTTGAGACGATAGGGATTATCTACAATTCAGGAGAGGCAAACTCTGTAACGATAAGAGAATTTGCGAAAGAGGCTTGTGACGCTCTGGGAATCAGGTTAGTCGATATTACCGGTTCCACAACAGTTGAAATGGTCACCTCTCTTAACGCTCAGATCAAAGACGTTGATGCTATCTACATCGGTACCGACAACACCGCAGCCTCGAGCATCCAGTCGATTTCCAAAGTCGCTCTAAGAGAGAAGATAGCGATAGTCGCGGCTGACATTGACATCGCAAGATCGGGCGGGTTAATCGGTTTCGGATTCAATTACTACCAAATAGGAAGAGCTACTGGAGAACTGGTCGTCCAAATACTGAAGGGCGCTTCCCCTTCGGAACTCGAAACAAAGATCCTTGGTCAGGATTCATTAATCCTTTTCGTAAACACTGACATTGCAGAAGAAATCGGTATTGAGATACCACAGTCTGTTCTTGATCTCGCAAACATCGTTGTAACTAATGGTGTAGAGACGGAAAGATAAGTCTATGGCGATTCTGGAACAGGGATTGATAATAGGCCTAATGGCCCTGGGAGTTTATATATCTTTCAGAATAGTTGATCTTCCTGACCTTACGACAGATGGATCCTTTGCCCTGGGAGCAGCGGTTGCGGTAAGGGCTCTGGTTTCCGGATTTCCTGCCTGGTTGGCGATAATGCTTGCGGCCGCCACGGGTGCTCTTGCTGGCAGCATAACCGGAACAATCCATAGAAAGCTCAAGATCAACGTTCTATTAGCCGGAATTTTAGTCATGACAATGCTTTACTCAGTAAATCTCAGGGTAATGGGCGGGCCCAATCTCCCTGTTCCTCGAGTCGTTCCTGAAAGGAGCACTCAAAGTTTTGAAGAGATGAGCGGCGGAACTGGTCTTGATGGCCTTTTTGGAGAGCTCGAGATCAATACTGAAAAACGCACAACAAAGACTACTGTTGTTGCAAAGAACATCTTCAACAACGATCTCGACGGATCCGACTTATTGCTCATAGTTCTCATAATTTCTGCTGTGGTTGTAGTTCTTTCGATTGTGCTGAAATCTGATCCTGGGATGACCCTAAGAGCTTTTGGAAGTAATCCCTCGGGGGTGGTTTCTTTCGGTATCTCTCAGAATCTTCTCGCTATTGCGGGGCTTACCGTTGCGAACTGCATTATCGGGCTGAGCGGCGGTCTATTCGCGCTCTACAGCGGTTTCTCTGATGCCACAATCGGTCAGGGAATGGTCGTAACTGGACTGGCATCGGTAATAATGGGCGAGATACTTCTGGGAAGAGTTAAGCTCTTCTATGGTCTTCTCTCACCGATAGTGGGAGGTGTTATTTATCAGACGCTTCTCTCTCTGGCAATGAGATATGGGTACAGAATCGGTTTTCTTGCAAGCGATATGAAACTACTCACAGCAGTCTTTATTATTACTGTAATTGGATTGAGGCAGCTTTCTACTAGCGGAGGAAAACGAAAGGTTAAACAGGAGGTGAAGAGGTTATGGTCGAATTCAAAGATCTGACGGTCGTATACAATGAGGGGATGGAAAACGAAAGAGTTGCCCTAAGAAATGTGAGTCTGTCAATCCCCGAAGGGCAATTTGTCACCATAGTCGGACCCAATGGAGCAGGCAAGTCAACACTTCTGAAAGTAATTCTTGGTGAGGTTCAGCCCACATCGGGTTTATATATAATCGACGATAAGACGATGAATTGCATGAAGCCTCACAGACTTGCTGAGTTCATCGGAAGAGTCTATCAAGACCCAAATACGGGAATATTTCCGGCTCTTACAATAGCCGAGAACCTGATAATTGCATCGAAGAAAGGCAACAGGCCCTTCAGGTTCAGTTCTGTCAAAGAAGAGGCGATAACTCTTCTTAGGGATCTCGGGCTTGGACTGGAAGACAGGATGAGAACGAAAGCGGGAGAGCTCTCCGGAGGGCAAAAACAGTCTCTGGCTATGGTAATGGCCATCTTGTCGAAGCCCAGGCTGCTGCTTCTTGACGAACACACGGCTGCGCTTGATCCAGATAGCGCCTCAAGAGTAATGGAACTGACAGCCAGAATCAACAGAGAGTACGAAATAACTATAATCATGATAACTCACAACATGGAAATCGCCAGCTCTTACGGAGAAAGGTTGATGAGATTGATCGATGGTGAAGTTGCAAACGATGGAATAAGAGAGATAATGTCCAGAGCGACTTCAGTTATGTGTTGAGCGGCTCTCGACTCCACCTGTGAAGAGACTCTTCAAGGTGAGCCAGTACGGACCTTTCACATAACCGCTCAAATAATTGATCAACAGTTTACCAGCCGTTTTTCCCTTAAGAAGATCTAGTTTCTCATCAAGATTCGCGTTGAACCTCTTCCTGAAGGCGTCTGCGATCTGCAGATGCCTCGCGATAGGGAAAAGCCTTTCCAGGTATCTTTCGTTTGCGGTCTTTCCCTTGTAACCATCTTCAACAATAGATAGGGCCGCCTGCCTTCCTGAATCAAGTGCAAAGTCAATCCCGGCACCTATCCAGTTATCGATAAGACCTGCGCTATCGCCCGCAAATAACAGACCTCTTTCCAGGTTGTTCAGTTTCAGCACTACCTCACTGTCGAATGTAGGAATAGGAGTTCCCGAAAGTTCAATTTCCTCATCAAAGACTCTCTTAATCAGTGTGCTCATTTCTTCATAGGAAGAGACATTTTCACAATCAGGATAAATTCCCCCGCCTACTGAATCATACGACTCGCCAGGAAAACTCCAAAGATAACCGTTGGGGACAAACGTTATGGAGGCATTACCCGTTGGAGAGCTGTATCCGTGATATATGACACTGTAACAAGGAGGTTCCTGACCGACTAACTTTGCCCCGAAAACACCTGCGGAGATTATCACGTAATCCGAACTCAACTCTCTGCCGTCTGTCATTATCACAAAGGCTTCTTTGACTCTCTTGACTTCTAGCACTCTCGAGACAACGAGCCGTCCGTCTCTCTCTAGAATAGATTGCAGAAGGGACTGGTCAAACTCCTTCCTATCGACCTTATTAAAGATAGGCCTCTTCGAAACCAAGGACACTATGTATTTGAAACTTCCTTCCGACAGAGCATTGACCGATAACTCGCGGGTTTCAAAACCCTGGATCTCCACATCCGGAAATACCTGCCTAAGGATTTTTAGTGCTCTTGGCGTCAGCCCGCCACCGCAACCCTTTTCCCTCGGAAAAGTCCGGGAGTCCACAAGGACGAAATCAACGCCCTCTCTCAGCAAAACTCTTGATGCGGCCAAGCCCGCAGGACCAGCTCCAATGACAACAACCTTGCTATGCATCCTTTACCACCGCCTTGAGTCTAATGATGAGTAGCACCACAACGATCTCGAGGAAGATTAGAAACATGATGAAGAGAACGCCTGCCATCATGCCGAATTGATGCCCGAGAAAACCGACGAAGAAATTGGAGATAGCTCCACCTATTGAAGCTGCAACAGTAAACATCCCAATGGCAAAACCTATCCCGTCTTTCATGGTGGATATGAGAATCGCCTGAAGCGTAGGGAATGTTCCCGAAAAACCAAACCCGGCGAAGACCACGGCAATACCGATGGTAACTGGAGAACTAAGCAGTAATGCTGCTCCAAAGGAGACAAATGCAATGCTCACCATAAACAAGAGCGATAACTCGTAACCCAGTCGATCAACGAAAAAGCCTGCAAGCAATCTACCAATGAATATCCCCGTCCAGAGCAGTGCGGGAAAGACACTGGCATATCTCATCTCAATGCCCTTCGTCTCAAAAACAAAACTTGAAAGCCACGACGTAAAACCAATTTCATAACCTACATACAGGAGCACTCCGGCGAGTATTAGCCAGAAGACCTTCTTGGAGAACACTTCCTTCTTGAAGTGGGTTGCCTTCTGATTACTGCCGACAAAAGGAATTCTGAAGAGTAACGGAGCAAAAGCTACAAGAAATGCGCCACCGAAAAGAGCAACGAAGAATGGCTTCCACCAAGAATTATAATCAACAAGAAAAGCTGCAACAATCAATGGCGATATGATCGAACCTAGCGCAAATAGCGAGTGCATCAGATTCAATGCTCCGCCCGGTTTTCTGTAGTTCATTCCGGAAACGCCAATTCCAATCGACGTCTCCATCGTTCCTGTTCCGAAGCTTAGAGCCATACTCCCCAGAAGCAGCAGCCAGAATGACCTCCCGATCGAGAGAACTGTCAAGCCACCTGTAATGATTACTATCCCGCCGGCAAGCAACTTGAATGGACCGAACTTGTTCGAAAAAGCGCTCACAAATACCGCCGACAACATGAAAGCAAGAGTAGGAAGTGAAAGAAGTACTCCTGCTATCTGATGATCAATCCCAAAACTCTTCTCGATTGCCGGCAGCGCACTACCCAGTATTATCGATGTAAATCCAAAGAGAAAAAAACCACATGACGAAATAAGGCTGAAAGCTTTCTTCGTGTCCATGAGAGAATTCTATCACGATGAACGGATTGTTTGAACTAAAGGGAAACTCAAAAAAAGCGCAGCCCGTAAGCTGCGCTTTTGAGGTTTTTTCTTCACATGAAGAACGGAGTTACCGGGAAGAGTGAACCAAACACCAGAGAAACAACAGACATCAGCTTGATAAGAATATCCATCGACGGGCCAACTGTATCCTTGAGAGGATCTCCCACCGTATCGCCAACGACAGCCGCTTCGTGTGTTGGAGTACCTTTTCCGCCGAACTCTCCCGTTTCAATGTACTTCTTTGCGTTGTCCCAGGCTCCGCCGGCGTTTGCGCTAAATATTGCGATCATGATAGCGCTTGACAGTCCTCCCATCAACAGCCCTGCCACGGCAGATCGGCCAAAGAGAAAGCCGACAATGAATGGAGAAGCGATTGCAACTATTCCTGGGGTAAGCATTCTGCTTACGGCACCTTTGGTTGTTATCTCAATGCATCTCTTATAGTCAGGCACCGCCTCGCCCGTTCTGATGCCAGGAATTTCTTTGAACTGTCTCCTGATCTCAACAATCATAAGGTTTGCGGTATCGGCCACACCCTTGATCAATAGAGATGTGAAGAAGAAGGGCAACATACCTCCAATCAAAATCCCAATTAGAGTGTATGGCTCAACCAGGTTGATCACCGGATTGTTCACAATCTCGTCGGCAGTTCCCGCCGTACCCCAAATATACGAGACTATGAGGGCAAGGGCGGCAAAAGCCGCTGAACCAATGGCGAATCCCTTTCCGATTGCCGCTGTCGTATTTCCGACAGAGTCGAGCCTGTCGGTGAGCTTTCTTACCTTAGGATCGAGTTTGGCCATCTGAGCTATTCCACCTGCGTTGTCTGCAACAGGACCATAAGAGTCGACAGAGACGATGTATCCAACAAAAGAAAGCATCCCAAGGGCTGCGATAGCTATTCCGTAAACTCCTGCAGACCAGTAAGCGGCAAGAATTGCAATTGCAAGTGTTATTACCGGCCAAATGGTACTTCCCATTCCAAGAGCAAGACCGCCAGTGATATTTATGGCCACTCCGCTCTGGGTATCCTTTGCAAGCTTTCTAGTCGGCTTATATTCATCCGATGTGTAGTATTCACTCAGCTTCGAAATGATTATTCCCGCGATGAGTCCGGCTGCTATTGCAAAAAAGAGTCTCCATCTGGAAACAAACTCAGGATTGATGATGAAGCTGTCCTTAAAGGCATAGTCCGGCGCCGCTACTCCAATCACTATGGCCACGGAGCCCAGAACAAGAGCCCCTGTAAAGAGGTTTCCAAAGCTCAAGCTCTTCTGAGCATCTTTAGTCTTCATATTCGCGACCACAAGCACGCCTATCAAAGAGGATACTACGCCCGCGGCGGCTATTAGAACAGGCAAGATTATCAGGCCGTAATACTGTGCTTCGGTCATCGTCCCGTGATCCGCGAACTTCATGAAGATCGCCAGAACGATCGCTGAGACTATCGAAGCAACATAGGACTCAAGAATATCCGCACCGAGACCGGCGACATCTCCCACGTTGTCTCCAACGTTATCGGCAATGGTAGCCGGATTTCTTGGATCGTCTTCTTCTATCTGCTCTTCGATTTTCCCCACGAGATCGGCACTCATGTCGGCGGCTTTCGTATACATTCCTCCGCCGACCCTATCGAACAAAGCTATTAGACTGGCTCCTAGAGAGTAAGAGCTAATGATCATGATTCCATCAATATAGGATATCCTGCCGAAAGCTCTGGAGATATCCGTGATGTTCTCAAAAACAAACGAGCTCTTGAAAACAAGCATAACAAGTGCCAGACCGGTAAGTGAGAAACCGGCCACAGCAAGCCCCATAACAGACCCGCTTGAGAAGGCAACTTTGAAAGCGTTCGCTAGACCATGCTCCGCTCCCGCTGCAACTCTCGCATTTGCTCTTGTTGCAGCGTACATCCCAATAACTCCGGCCAGCTCAGAGACGAGCGCGCCAAAGAGCAGCACAACTGGATACTTGAACGACTGGAAGATAATCCCTAGAACTGCGGCCAGTACAATAGCCACAAGGAATATCTTTCTTGCTTCTTCTTCAAGGAATGCAGAGGCACCTTCCTGAACATACTTAGAAAGCTCTTTCATCCTATCATTACCTTGCGAAAAGCTCAGAGTCTTTCGCAACATAATGAAGGCAAAAACGGTTGAGATAATCCCTGCTACAAGTGGAAAGTACAATGAGTTCATTCGTTCTCCCTCCTAGTTGCTACTTTATTGGAACACATTTGACTTAGAAATCCCAACTTACATCCCAACGCTCGAAACAGTCTTTAGGCAACTTTTCCACGAAATCATGTCCGCTTCTGAAGACGTATCTGTTTCCTATCATAGGCCTTGATCTACCACCCTTCTGTTTGAGAATGTAAAGGTAATCCTTTGCTCTTGTAACGGCCACATAAAAAATTCTTTCTTCTTCGCTCAGAGAACCTTCTAGTATCGCCATTGAATTCGGCAGATCACCCGGATTCACGGCTAAAATGAAAACTACGTCCCACTCCAACCCCTTCGCCTGATGCACAGTTGAAAGCACAACCGCCGGTTGTTTTTCAGCAGACTCCCGTTCAATATCGATCTTCTCGCTAACGGCAAGATCCTCAAGAAGATCGGAAATCGACCTGTAGCGACCGGCAATCTCAATAAGCCTCTCAACATCCATCCTTCTTTCTCTCGCGTCCGGGAATTTGTCATCTAGATAGGCACCGTAGAAAACCTCATAAAAACGCCTTACAATCTCCGAAGGAGGTTCTTTTTCATCGAGATCACTGAAAAGGGCAGCCAACTTGTCAAGTTTCACCCTGTTGCTTACATGCGACCCAATTATATCAACCGGTTTGTGACCGTCATTAACTGCTGCGGTAATTCCCTGAATTATCCTAAGAGACGTTGCGCTTCCTACACCGGGAAACAGCCTCAAAGTTCTTCCCCAGGATATTTGATCCAACGGGTTTTCGATGACCTTTAGTATTGCAAGTATATCTTTAACGTGAGCGGTTTCGGTGAATCTGGGACCCGAGTAAAGGGTGAAATTCATCTTTCTTTTGTCCATCTCCATCTGGAGCTCGAGAGAATGATAGTGTGAACGGTATAGAACGGCTATCTTATCGGGATTTATACCATCGTCTACGTGTTCCTGGATCTTCTGAGCGACAAAAGAAGCTTCTTCTAGATTGTCCCAGGTCTCTGCAACGACCGGAATCGGTCCGTTCATTCTAACCGCCCGAAGTTGCTTTTCAATGGAGTCTTCGGGAACAATGGAGTTAACTAAATCGACAATCTGTGGGGTTGATCGGTAATTAGTCTGAATCTTAAAGATCTTTGCATCTTTGGTAGCAAGAAAATCATAGACGTTTTCGAACCTTGCTCCCCTGAATGAATATATCGACTGGGCATCGTCTCCGACAACTATCAGGTTTCCGTGAATGGAAGACAACATTTCGACGAGCCTGAACTGCAAAACATTGGTATCCTGAAACTCGTCAACAAGAACCCATCTGAAGCGCTCGGCCTCTTTTCGAAGAATCACGGGATTTTCATTGAACATCTTGAGAGCCTTCAACAGCAGATCGTCATAGTCAACACAGTTCTGAAGTGTCTTTTCTTGAACATACCTCTTCCAGATCTCTTCAATCTCGTCATATGAACCGAGAAACTTCCGATTCTGCCTCGCAATCGACTCTCTCAAAGACGAAAGCACGTTTACCGAATAAGAATAGATGCTTTGAAGAACTCCTGCTGAAGGTAGAGTCGAACTGTTGATACCTTCTCTTTCTTCAAGCAACTCCGCCCTACAATGCTTAATGAGATCTTTCGAATCCTCTCTGTCAAGGATAGTGAAATTCTCTTTCAACTCGGCTGCCTTCGAGTATTTTCTCAAGAAGTAATTGCACACGTGGTGGAATGTTCCTGAAAGCATTCCCTGGAGGCTTGATCCGCTGGTTCGCCTGGCCCTATCGATCATCTCTCTGGAAGCGGCCCTTGTGAATGTGACGAGAAGAATATTCTGCGGGCTCACCGAATTCGATACTAGATGCGCGATCTTATACGTAATCACACGGGTCTTTCCTGAACCCGGCCCCGCCACTATCAGTGAACGGCCGTTTGATTGGACGACAGCTTTCAGCTGTTCCTCGTCTAGTCCTTCGCTAAGAAATTCGGGAATCTCTGAACTTTTGAGAGTATATTTCTTCATCGACCACAGCGGCCCCCTTCTGCTAAGATTTTACCATAACGATGAAATCGCTTCACTGAGACTCTTTCGATACCCTGGAGGTAACAATGAATGAAGAAAGCGGTGGAATGAAGCAGATAGTTGTCTCTCTCTTGCTGTTGCTCTGTGTGTTTCTGATAGGAATCTTTGGATACTCAATAATCGAAGGATACCATCCTATCGATTCCTTTTTCATGGTAATGATCACGATCTCAACAGTTGGTTACAGCACCCCTACTGACCTGACTGAAGCCGGGAAGGTGTTCACCAGTATAATTATACTTGCGAGCATCACCATCGTTGTTTACGCAGTTTCAAACATAACGGCTTTTCTTGTAGAAGGAAGAGTCAATAAGCTTATCAGGAGGAGAAGGATATTGAAAACAATACAAAAACTGGAAAACCATTTTATTGTAATCGGAGCTGGCGACCTGGGATCAACAATTGCAAATGAGATATCTAAGAGAAACTATGACGTGGTGATTGTTGAGAAGAGAGAAGAAAGGCTCCGTGATCTGACTAAGAAAGAGGGAGGAAAGCTAATATTCATCTCCGGAGATGCCACAGAGGAAGAGACCTTGAAAAGCGCAGGCGTTGACAAGGCACAAGGTTTGCTCGCATGTCTTCCGGACGACGTAGACAACATCTTCGTAGTTCTAACGGCTAGAGGAATGAACAAAAACATGAAGATAATTTCCAAGGTAACCCATGGTGAGAACATCAACAAGTTGAGTTATGCGGGAGCAGACAAAGTAATTCCCATCCAGGAGATTGGAGCGCACAGAATGGTTGCAATGATGCTAAACCCAACGATCACTGGCTTTCTGGATAGTATCTCGCAATCAGGTTCACTGCAGTTGCGTTTTGAAGAAGTCAGAGTGCCGGAAAGCTTCCCCGAAAAAGGGCAGACATTGGAAGCGCTTAGAATACCACAGAAGATAGGCTTGATTATAATTGCAACAGTTACGGGCGGAGTTAGCAAGTTCAATCCAAGTGCTTCGACAGTAGTTAAGCCCGGTGACAGCCTTATGGTCCTCGGAGGGCATGAGCAAGTACTTAAGCTCCAAAGTTTCCTGAAGGGCGATCTAGAGGGCTGATTGCTCAGTGAGCCAATGTGATAGATCTCAAGGAATCAATGGCGCCTTATGAAAAGCGCCCGGCTTATAGAGATCTCCTATCTCTTATAAGATGAAATCATTTTCAGTCATTAGAGCAATTCAAAATAGGAGGAATCGGAATGGCAGACAAAGCGGTACAATATTCGGCAAAAGGCATAGACTTCGCACCGGGAATAGCGGGATTCTCTGCGAAGGCAGTAGAGATCAACTCCCCGTTCTCAGGAAGACCCGAGGCTCACAAGTATCAGCATGACCTATATGTAGTGATTTCGGGAACTGCGAAGGTCAAAACTGGAGTGCTCAACGGTGACATAAAAGAAATCTCCGATGGCGAGTTCAGGAGTGAAGAAATGATTGTCGAAGAAGAACACATTCTCCAAATAGGCGATTCACTGCTGATTCCTACCGGGGTAGGCCACTCGCTAATCGTCGAATCCGGGACCTATTCGCAGTGGGTCTTCAAGATTGATAAGAAGTGATCTTGCTGATCAATCGTCCTCCTTCAGCTGTCCAAAAACATGGACCCGTTCACCGATGAGATCAACCGAGAAAGGGCGTTGTCGAGACGTTCGCTATGCTGACGAGAAGGCGAGAGAAAAGCCAGTCACTGCTGAAGTAAGACGCAATGCCGCCTTCGGCGGGACGCAAGGCTGGCGAAGATCTTGCCAGGTCGCTATGCCCGGAAGAGCATCCGGGGACGCATTGCTGCCTTCGGCAAGAGGCGAGGCCGACTTCGTCGGGAAGTGATGCTGCTGTGCAGGAAGCCTCTCAGGTCAACCGTCAACGGTCCACCGTCCACCGAAGATCCCGCTGTGCGCTTAAGAGCGAGGACCCGCTGGTCGCTGAAAGAGCCGCTGCACGCTTAAGAGCAGAAAACCCGTTCTACGCTGTGAAAAGCCAAAAGCCTGGACATGCCTTCAACGC
>JACDJB010002524.1_pt1 | contig 13048 bp, 8 predicted proteins | sample 7454121 | NCBI WGS metagenome assembly JACDJB01 (sample SAMN14253290, study PRJNA609438) | sludge metagenome | isolation source: sludge after 25d culture with pyrite | collected 2018-12-20 | reverse complement strand
CTATACCCCTCAATGATTTACGTGTTGATATTCATCATTTATTAAATCAGTTAAAAATGAAAAAGTCGATTTTGCTTATTTCTGTTGTTTACATGATTGGTATGTCTAATTCAATAAGTTATGGCAATAAATTTTCACCTTTCGAACGGGCCAAAAAGCATCCCATAGAATTTAACAAACCCGCTGTCGATTTTTTTGAGGGAGCTTTACTCGGCAATGGTGCATTGGGAATAGTGGTAACCACCCGCCCGGATGGAGTTATGATGTACTTTGGACATAATAATGTATGGGATATTCGGATTGCCGAGGATAATAAAAAAGAGATCGGCACTTTTGATTACGTTTTTAATAAAGTAAAGAAAATTCCCGATACCTTAAAGCTTTTAACACAAGACCCCTGGTATAACGAATACAGCAAAATGGCTGCCGAAAATTACCGGAAGCCTTATCCAAGGCCTTTTCCATGTGGCTCGGTATTGTTAGGCTTCGACCGCAGAAATGCAGAAATGCTCGGCCATAAACTGGATATTTCAAACGGGCTTTGCGAAGTGTACTTGTTAACTTCTGATAAGCAGAAACTCACGTTGCAATTGTTTACTGATATGACTAGCGATAAGTTGTGGATGCAATTATTGGATGAAAACGGTAAACTATGCAAAAATATTTTCGACCGTGTCAGAGTGATGCCTGACCCATCAACTCCCAAAGAATTTCCAAATTTTAAAGCGCAGGAAAATCTGGATGAGGGCTTAATCGCTTTCCGGCAGGTTTTACCTTATCAGGAACCTGAAGATTATGATATTGAAAAAGGGCACCCCAAAGACAAAGCCTTTAGTTTGTCTGCTCAATTCAACTCTGAATTGAAAAAAACCACCCGGATAAACTGGGATGGGAATGAACAGGAAATGGCATTGATGGAAGGCCGTTTTATGGATAAGGAAAATTTTATTGGATGTATTTCTTTGAGTGAAGGCTTCAATACTAAAGTTCCACAAAAATCAAATATTGAAGACATTTCTAATACCAAAAAACTTACTGAGTCATTAATTAAAGGAAATCAGATTTGGAAAGAATATTGGAACAAATCAGGTGTATCTTTGAGTGATAATTTTCTGGAAAGTATCTGGTATCATAATCTCTATTTTTTCAATTGTGCCACAAAAGAAGGTGTTACAACACCAGGTCTTTTTGCCAACTGGAGTTTTAATAATATTGGCACTGCCTGGCATGGTGATTATCACATGAATTACAATACCCAGCAACCCTTCTGGTTGCCTTTTTCAACCAATCATCTCGAGAAAAATATCCCTTATGTGGAGTTGATCGAATTTTTAATGGACGTGAGCCAAAAATGGGCAAGTGAATATTATAATCTGCCCGGAGCGTATTTTCCACACAGCGCTTATCCTGTTGATATGACCATGAATCCATATCCTGTTCCACATTGGGGATGGGAAGTATTTGAAACTCCCTGGGCAGTTCAGGGGGTGTGGTGGCATTATCTTTATTCGAAAGACATTGACTTTTTAAGAAACCGTGGATATTCACCAATTAAAGCAGCCGTTGAATTTTTGGTGGCTTATATGAAACGTCCTGAAGCCAGAGGAGACCAGTGGAACGATAATAATTACCATGTTTTTCCGGCTATTCCTCCTGAACTTTATGCACTCCGGCCCGGATTTAAGTACAACTACGATTGTACAATGGATTTAACGCTTATTAGATTTATTTTTAAGGCATTTCAACAGGCAACCACCAATTTGGGTATAAAGGAAGCTGAAAAAGTACTCCTTGCGGATGTGGAAGATATTTTGAATAATTTTCCTGAATATCCTACGGCATTTACCCCGGACAATAAAGAAGTTCTGGTTGCTGTTCCGGAAGAACATAGTCAGGTTGTATATAACGTGCCCAATGCATTAGCAACGGTTTTTCCCGGCGAAGACTATGGCTTACATAGCGATGAGAAAACCATGGAACTATTAAAGAACACATTTTACAACCGGCAAAACGAAGGAGGCAACGATTTGGTCTTTTATAATCTACAGGCTGCCCGCATAGGAATGCTCGACCTTGAAAGATTTAAACGACAAATTAATTATTGTTTAATGCCTAATGGTACAGCATCCGACAGGGTTATGCAGGTGCATGGCCGATACAACGACCAAAGCAATTATGGCTTTATGGACAGGATGGGTGTATGGTTCGAAAACTTTGCTTTGCCTGTTGTTATCAACGAGTGCTTAATGCAAAGTTACAATGGAACCATTCGATTATTTCCTAACTGGCCAATGGAAAAAGATGCAGAATTTAAAACCCTTCGTGCTGCTGGTGCTTTTCTGGTCAGCGCTTCGTTAAAAGAGGGCCGGGTATCCGAAATTCAAATAGTAAGTGAAGCCGGGATGCCCTTGAAGCTTTTGGTGCCATGGAAAGAAGCAACCATTATCATGAACAACAATGGCGAATCCATTTTAAACTCCGGGTTAATTGAAATTAATACAGAAAAGATGGAAAATATTGTTCTTAAACCAAGGGTATGATTAAATTTTTGAAAACCGATAGAAACAAAAATGACTTCATTCAATACGATAAAAAATGAAAAGTTCCTTACTGAAAATGCTAATAAGAATCAGATTTTTGGCCCTTTTAATGGTCGTTTTATTAACTTCATTCTCAGCATGTAAACCAAAAGATGCAGTGCCCGAAGGGTTGATAAAATACAATGTTGTTTGGAACAGCCAAAGTAAAAATTCCGGTGAATCGATGCCGGTAGGCGGTTGCGATGTGGGATGCAACGTGTGGGTGGAAGATGGAAGTATTTTTTATTATTTTGGAAGGAGCAACAGTTTCGACGAGAATAATGCTCTTCTTAAATCAGGAAGAATTAAAATTGATATTAACCCGAATCCGTTTGGCAGATTTAAACAAGAACTCAAATTACAAAACGGGTACGTCAGCATTTCGGGAGAAGATAAGGGAGTAAAAATTACATCTCGTATATGGGTTGAGACAGACCAACCTGTCATCCATTTTGAAATGGAGTCCAATAAGGCGGTGCAGGTAAATGCCGAATACCAAAACTGGAGGAAAGAAAAAACCCCCATCTTGTCGCGTTGGGTAGTACCAAGTTATTTTGATTACCCGGGTAATGATATTTTCTGGTACCCTGATACAGTAAAAGCAATGAATGACAGAATTATTTTTTACCATAAAAACAATAACGATGATCTGGTGCTGGATAAAGAGATTGATCAACAGGATTTAGCTTCTTTTAGGGATTCCATTTGGAACCCGTTAAAAGATTTTGTTTTTGGTGGTGTTATGCTTGGGTCTGACTTTGTTCCGTCGGGTAAGGTGTCAGGGAAATATCTGGATATTGCATACAATGGATTTGCAATGAAAAGCAGACAGAAACAAAAGAAACACCGGCTTGATGTTGTGTTATTATCGGGCTATAATATTAAAGATGAATTTTTTGAAGAAAGATTATTGGCAATAAAACCCATTACTCCCAAGGTGCTGGATGAAAAATTTTCAGCTCATCAGGATTGGTGGAAAAGCTTTTGGGAAAAAAGTTGGATCATGATCAACAACGATCAGGCTAATGCCACTGATTCGGCCTGGCAGGGGGGACGTAATTACAATATTTTCAGGTACCAGATGGGCTGCAATGCGAAAGGTGAATATCCAACAAAATTTAATGGTGGATTATTTACCTTCGATCCCGTTTTAATTGACAAACAGTTTCAGAAAGAAAATCCTGACTTTCGGGCTTGGGGAGGGGGTGTGATGACTGCCCAAAATCAAAGATTACTCTATTGGCCGCTACTTAAAACGGGAGATTTTAAGATCATGCCTCAACAATTTGATTTTTATCGAAGGGCACTTCCTACTGCTGAATTGCGTACTCAATATTATTGGGGGCATGGAGGGGCTTGTTTTACCGATCAGATGAATCAGGCCGGAATTGTTTGTGGACGAGAGTACGGTTGGAACCGTTCGGCAGATACCGAAAATGGTATACAATGGTCTCCCTATCATGAGTATTATTTTACCAGCCAACTGGAGTTTTCTTATATGATACTCGAATATTATCGTTTTTCGGGGAAAGATATTTTCATGTATATGCCCTTGATAAAGTCTTCCATCCGGTTCTTTGATCAGCATTATCGGTATCGTGCAAAGATGAATTTTGGTCATGAATTTTCTACAGAAGGCAAGTATATCTTTTACCCCTGCATGGCATTGGAAACTTATACAGGAAACGTAAAAAACCCTTCCGACGTTATTGCTGCATTAACAGTTCTTACCAGAGAATTACAAACCCTGCCGGAAAATTACGTTTCGCAGGAGGAAAAGAAATATTATCGTTTAATGAATTCCAGATTGCCGGAAATGCCCCGCAGAACAATGAATGGGATACAAGTAATTTCCCCTGCTGAGACATGGGATCGAATAATTAATCAGGAATTTCCACAATTGTATCCTGTTTTTCCATGGGGATTGTTTGGCTTGGGAAAACCAGAGTTGGAGCTGGCCATTAATACCTGGCGCCACGGATTCGATAGACCCATTCAGAAAAATTATATTAGCTGGCATCAGGATGCTATCTTTTGTGCCCGCCTTGGGTTAACTAACGAGGCAAAGAGCATTACACTTCGGAAACTTTCAGATTCTCAACGTCGATTCCCTACTTTTTGGGGGCCAGGCCATGATTGGGTACCTGATCATAACTGGGGCGGTTCGGGAATGATTGGCTTACAGGAAATGCTTATGCAAACCAGTGGAGATCAAATTGTTCTATTCCCGGCATGGCCAAAAGAATGGGATGTGGATTTCAAGTTACATGCTCCGAATAATACATTCATTGAATGTAAAGTAAAAAACCAGCAGATTGTCCATTTACGGGTGACACCTGAGGAACGTAAAAGCGATGTGACCATCTCGGAGGGTTGGAATTGACATGCTGACGGACCGTTAATGCAGCAATAAAGTCTTCATTAAATTATTTTACGTAATCCTATTAATTGAGAATGTATGAAAACCTTTCGTTATTTAATACTTATTATCATCCTGCAATTTAGTTTATCATGTAATCAATTCTATGGCATTGAGGAAGAAATAAATCCTTCTTTGGTGCTCTGGTATGACAGGCCTGCAATGGAATGGACCCAGGCGTTGCCTATTGGAAATGGCAGGTTGGGTGCCATGATTTACGGGGGTACTGAAAACGAAACCATTCAATTTAACGAAGAAACCCTATGGAGCGGTCAGCCCCATGATTATGCTAATAAGGGCGCACATGAATATTTGAACCGTTTGAGGCAACTATTATGGGAGGGGAAGCAGGATGATGCCCACAAATTAGGAAACGAACATTTTATGTCGCAACCATTTGGGCAGCTGAGCTATTTGCCATTTGGAGATATACATCTCCATTTTCCTGGTCACGAAAACGCCGTGAATTATCATCGCCGACTCAACCTGGAAGAAGCCATCACCTCGGTGTATTATGAAGTAAAAGGTGTAAAATTCAAACGTGAAGTATTTGCCTCATCTCCTGGTCAGGCCGTGGTAATCCATCTGGAATCATCAAATAAAGAGGCTTTGAATTTTACTGCCGGCCTGGGTTCACCGCACTCAAATTCTAATGTTTCAGTTGAAGGCGATCAAATAGTCTTAAAAGGAAAAGCAAACGATTATCACCAGAGATTGGGACGGGACGGAAATCCCTATCCTGAAAGCAAACTTACTTTTGAAGCACGATTAAAAGTGGTAAACAAAGGAGGCAGGTTGGTTGCAAAAGAAAATACCATTGAAATATTAGAGGCCAAAAGTGTAGAACTTTATTTGGTGGCCGCTACCAGCTTTGTGAATCATACTGATATCAGCGGTCAACCAGAAGAACGGTGTAAAAAAATGCTTGCGAGTATTAGAAATATATCCTACAAACAATTAAGAGAGGAACATATTCGGGATCACAATTCTTTATTTAATCGTTTAACCCTTGATTTGGGAAGTTCGGAAATTTCAAAACGATCCACCGATAAGCGTTTGGTTTCTTTTAAAACAGATGAGGACCCCAGCATGGTTTCCCTAGTGTTTCAATATGGAAGGTATTTGCTCATTTCCTCATCGCGCCCCGGTACACAGCCTGCTAACTTACAGGGAATCTGGAACGATAAACTGGCGCCACCATGGGACAGCAAATATACCATCAACATCAACACCGAAATGAACTACTGGCCGGCAGAAATAACCAACCTTTCAGAATGCGCAGAACCCCTTATTTCCATGCTGGAAGATCTTGCGGAAACCGGGCAAAAGGTGGCCAAAGAACATTATAACACAGAGGGTTGGGTAACCCATCATAATACCGATATCTGGCGGGGGGCAGCCCCTATTAACGATGCCAATCACGGTATTTGGCCCACGGGAGGTGCCTGGCTGAGCCAGCATTTGTGGTGGCATTTCCAGTTTGGAGGCGATACGTCTTATCTTAAAAACAGAGCCTACCCTGTTCTAAAGGAAGCTTCCCGGTTTTTTGTTGACTATCTTGTGCCCTACCCCGAAAAACCGGATTGGTTGGTGAGCGGTCCCAGTAACAGTCCTGAAATAGGCGGGTTGGTAATGGGTCCCACCATGGATCATCAAATCGTCCGCACTCTTTTTTCTAATACCATTGAAGCTGCCGGAATACTTGGCTTAGATGCTGATTTTGTGAAAATTTTGGAAGAAAGGCGTGCTAAAATTGCTCCAAACCAAATCGGGAAATACGGTCAACTACAGGAATGGCTCGAAGATGTGGACGATCCGGATAACAAGCATCGGCATGTTTCCCATCTGTGGGGGCTCTATCCGGGCAACGAAATACACCCGTTAACCACTCCTGATTTGGCAGAGGCTTGCAAAATAACTCTTTCGCACCGTGGTGACGGGGGCACCGGCTGGTCCAGGGCATGGAAAATTAATTTCTGGGCGCGATTGTTGGATGGAGACCATGCTTTTCAGTTGTTGAAAAACCTGATAGTTTTTACCAACAGTGGGGAAACCGCTTACGAAAAAGGAGGCTTGTACTTGAATTTACTGGATGCCTGCCCGCCATTTCAAATTGATGGGAATTTTGGAGCTACTTCCGGAGTTGCTGAAATGCTTCTGCAATCTCACCTTCGAGATGAAAACGGAAACTATTACCAGGACATCCTGCCCGCTCTACCCGTTAAATTAGCCAGTGGAAAGGTTTCCGGAATTAAAAGTCGTGGCGGATTTGAGATTTCTCTTGTTTGGGAAAACAATAATCTATTGTCGGTTAAGGTAAAATCCCTGCTTGGTAATAAACTAAATTTAAGATACAAGGGAAAAACCATCTCAAAGGAAACAAAGAAAAATGAAAATTATACGTTTAACGAATACGATTTTGAGCAAATTTCAGGTAAATAGGACAATATTAAAAAACTGAAACAACATGGAACGAACAAAAAAATGTCTGGCCAAGCTGGAACGAATGGACAAGGCATTGAACCACCAGGAACCCGACCGTGTCCCTGTAAGCGACTTTTTTTGGGGCAGTTTTATTGATCGATGGAGAAAAGAACTTAACCTGCCGGAGGATGCCTCCCCTTATGATTATTATGATCTGGACTGGATGGTAACCTTTCCGAACATGGATCCCAAGATTCAGCCTTTCGAGATACTCCGGGAAAATGAAAAGGAGGTGGTGGTTAAAACAGGTTTCAGAACTACGATGCGTAAAAGATTTGATTTTCCTATGCCCGAGTTTATAAGCTGGGACATTGACACCATTGAGAAACTGGAAACATTCAACTTTGATGATCCTTACGATAAAAGGCGTTATTTCGAAGCAGGCGACAATCAGATTGCAGGGGTAGGCGACGGGTTTGAAAGAAATTCGCCTGCCTGGATTGAAACCGTGAAAAAGATGCGGCCCCATTTCCCTGTGTATGGAAGTATCATTGAATGTTCGGAGTGTTTAACCCGCTTGATAGGACAGGAAAATACACTTTTCTGGATGGGGATGTACCCCGACCAGTTGGGACAATGCATCCACAAAATCGGACACTTCTACTTAGATTGTCTGAAAGCACAGATACAAGCGGCCGAGGGGCTCTTGGACGGCATGGTGATATGGGGAGATGTGGCATACAAACAAACCATGCTGTTCGATCCTGATTACTGGAGAGCTTACTTTAAACCCTGGGTGAAGGCAATGATTGACGAATGCCATAAAAACAATTTGCCGGTAATTTATCATGGTTGCGGAAATGTTGAGTTGATTTTTGAAGATTTCATAGAAATGGGTTTAGACGCGTACAATCCGCTTGAGGCCAAAGCGAATATGGATGCCGTAGAATTGAAGAAAAAGTATGGCCACAAAATAGGATATTGCGGAAACAGCAACATTCAGGTATGGGAAAGCGGGAATAGAGAACTTATTCGCAAAGAAGTGCTTCGAAAGCTAAATGCCGCGAAAGGTGGTGGATATATCTTTCAGTCCGATCATTCGGTTTCAAGCGAGGTGTCGGGCGAAACTTATGATTATATCGTGAAGCTTGTTCGAGAATATGGGAAATATCCGCTTCAGCTGGGCGAATTCGATGAAACTATTTGAATAAACAAAAAACCAGAAATTATGAAACGTTACGGGATGGTTATCCATGTAAAGCCAGATAAAATTGAGGAGTATAAAAAGTTGCACGCTGCGGTTTGGCCTGCTGTACTGAAAATAATAACAGAGTGTAAAATTCAAAATTATTCAATCTACTTAAAAGACAATACCCTTTTTAGTTATTTCGAATATATCGGAAGTGACTTTGATGCCGATATGGCAAAAATGGCGGCAGACCCAATAACCCAACAATGGTGGGATGTTTGCAAACCCTGCCAAAGTCCGCTTGAAAGCCGCGATGAGGGTGAGTGGTGGTCCAATATGGAAGAGATTTTTCACGTTGATTAGAACCCCTTACCTATAAACACCTGAGAAATTCAAATTCAAAAATTTGCCTTACCTGTTGTTATCAACGAGTGCTTAATGCAAAGTTACAATGGGACCATCCGATTATTTCCCAATTGGCCATTGGAAAAAGATGCTGAATTCCTTGATCTTCGGGCGGCAGGCACTTTTTTGGTAAGTGCATCGTTAAAGGATGGCAAAGCATCAAAAATTGAGATCTTAAGCGAAGCCGGTTCAACTTTAAAAATGATATTGCCTTGGGAAAGTTGTACTGTAAGAAATCAGAAAGGGGAAAAACGGATAAATTCTAAAGACATAGAATTGGATACTGAGAAGGGTGAGATTTTCATTTTTATTCCAAAAAAATAGTCTTCCAAATATAGTCAACAATGACCTGTTTCCAACTAAAAAATTAAAATTATGAACTATCACTCAGTACTTCATTTACCAGGGGGAAAACTAATCAGAATCGCATTACTTATATTGTTGAAAATCCCTTTATTTGCGCAGGAAATTCCATATCCTGATGCTATAAACAAAGCAGCAATCATCCAGTCTTCCATTGCAAATATCGACACGAATGGAATGAACATAGGCAACGGAGACATTAACGCTCTAATTTATTCCGAAAATGACAATCTAATAATGCATCTGGCAAAAAATGATGTTTGGGATGCACGACTGGTTACTGAGGAAGATCCACCCTTACTTAATGTAGATGTGAAAGAACATTCCTGGATGGGAGGCGGTCGGCCTGCCAGCTGGAATTATCCCTATCCAACGCAGACTCCTCCTGCTGTTATCCGCATACACTCTATCGGAGAAGTAACAAATGCCAAAATAGATTTGAGATTGGGACAAGCTTTAATAAACTCAAGTTCTGGCAATTCCACTATCCGGGCATTGTCACAAAGAAATGTTTTTTATATTGAAACAAACAGAAAATTAAGTCTGGAAGGATTTCCCCAGAGCTTTCTGCCGGAAGCTGAAAAATCACAGTCTGAGGGATTAACGATTATCAAACAACATCTTCCTGAAGATCCTGACTATAAGGGAATGGATGTGTTTACTGTTTTGAAATCCAAAGGAATCCGGCATGCTGTTGCAATCGTTAGCACACGGGAATCTTCAAATGCTCTAACAGATGGCATTCTGTTGGTAAATAAAGTTTTGGAACAGGAATCTAAAACCGTAATTAGGGAACATGAAAAAGGTTGGCAAAACTTCTGGTCAAAGAGTGGAGTACAGTTAGACGATAGCGACTTGCAGAATTGGTGGTACAGGCAATTGTACTATTTTCGTTGTCTTTCCAAGCCAGGTGCTTATCCCATTGCACTTCAGGGTGGTTACAACAGTAAAGCCAATTGGCACGGAACCTGGACGATGAACTATAATGCTCAGCAGACATTTTGGTCAGCTTTCAGCACAAACCATGTCGAGCTTGCAGAACCATTTATCGATTTAGTGTATGATTATATACCCAGGGCCCGCTTTTATGCTAAAACAGTTTTTAATAGTGAAGGCGGGGTGACACCTCATAACTTTTGGCCATTTGAACCAGATCCAGAGGAATGTGTAAGTGTAAATAAAAGGCAGCTCGCATATATGCCATGGAGCTATGGAATAGGGACAGCAGGACATATAGCCCACATTCTTTGGATGCACTATGTATATAATAAAGACACCGTTTATTTGAAAAACAAAATTTATCCCGTCATCAAAGATTACGCGCTGTTTTACGCTTCTTTTATTGAGAAATGTAAGCTGGACAACGGGGAGGTAGTATTAGGACCCAGTGTAGATCCTGAACATACCCCATTCGGGTGGGATAATAGTCCTTATGATCTGGCCTGGGCCCAGCATACATTAAAAGCTGCCATTCAGGGAGCGAACGACCTGGGTATCGATTCTGACTTGGTTGATCGATGGTCAGAAAGTCTTGCCAAATTACCTTATTATCCGGTTTCCGGAGGAATAATAAAGGTTGGAGACAGAGAAGAGGGGTATAATATAATTACCCCTGTGGTTCCATTGTTTCCAGCAGAACAGGTCTCCTGGTTTTCAAAAGAAAATGAGAAGAATTTATTTAAAAATACCATTAATTGGATAGATAGCAGATATAACCACAATAATTCCGTAGTTATGATTAACGTAGCAAGGGCACGGCTGTCAATGACCAATGAAGCCTTAGATGATACTAAAACCTGGTTTAAAGGCAAGGAGCAGCCTAACGGACTTTTTTACTGGAAGGCACACGGTTTTTATATGTCTGAACAAACTGCCGTATCGGGCTTAATAACTGAGTTTCTGATTCAAAGCAATGACAATATTCTAAGGATTTTTCCAGCCTGGCCTGAAAATATAAATGCTGAATTCAGTAATCTGCGGGCTCGTGGCGGATTTCTTGTTTCCGCCAGTCAAAAAAATGGTGCCATCAAAAACTTTACAGTTGAATCTACCGTGGGCGGAGAACTGAACTTGGTAAGTCCGTGGGATAATATAAAGGTTAAATACCCTGATGGGATTACATCAATTTTTACGCCTGATTATCAGGGAGTAGTAAAAATGCAAACAAAAAGAGGGCAAAAGTTAATTTTTGAAAAATAATTCAACTTGAATTGGTGAAAATGAAAAATAAAATTCTAAAATAATCCGAATGATTACACCAAATCCAATCACAGGGACAGGGCTTCATGCCATAGGAGGAATTTCCACGGCAAGTTGCTGTATGCCCTGCGAAAAAGTTAAAAGCTGGCCGTGGGGAATATTTTGGATTGTTCAGGCACTTTTTGCCTGGTTGATTACGCCACTGGTAATTGGCTATTTTACAATCTCAAATCTTCTTTCTGTTTTAACTGATGCCCCGTAATCGTCATTTTGGGCAGCATTTGTTTTAGGAGCTGCCTATGATTTTGGTGGGCTATCCTTTAGATATGCTATCTGAAATAACCAATTATGAATTCACGAGAACGCGTATTAGCTGTTTTTGAAAATAAACCTACTGACCGCCCATCTTGCTGGTGTGGGGCTTCTGCTGAATTTTGGGAGAAAGCGAAAAAGGAAACTAAATTGGATGATGAAGAATTGTTTCAAAGGTTGGGAGATGATTTTAGAAGGGTATTTGCAGAATATACCGGACCTGATATTCCTTTAAAAAATAAAAGTGCAAACTACAGAACCGTTTTTGGAGTTGAAAGAGATGGTTTGGGTTACGGGCAACCTCTTCACCATCCCTTGGAAGAAGCAACTTTAAAGGAAATTAAAGAATTTCCCTGGCCCAGGCCTGATTGGATTGATGTTTCAAAAATTAAAGATGAGGCAAAAAAGTATAATGGACAATATGCTATTCTCGGTGGCGATTGGTCGCCATTTTGGCACGATGCAATTGACTTGTTGGGTATGGAAAATCTTTTTATAAAAATGTATACTGAGCCAGAACTGGTTGATTTGGTTTTAAGCAAAATTGTTGACTACTATTATCAGGTAAGTAAAAATATATTTGAAAAGGCAGGTAATGAGATTGATATCTTTTTTATTGGAAACGATTTTGGGGGGCAAACCGGACCCTTAATGGGGCCTGAATTGTTTGAACGGTTTATATATCCGCATTTAAAACGGTTGGTTGACCTTGGGCACAGTTACGGATTAAAAGTTCAAATGCATTGTTGTGGCGGAGTTTATGAACTTATCCCTTTAATGATAAAAGCTGGGCTCGATGCTTTGCATGCCCTTCAACCTGACTGTAACGGAATGGATTTGTCACGTTTAAAAAGTGAGTTTGGAGATCAACTTGTGCTAAATGGAGGTATCGATTCCAAAGATGTTCTGATTAACGGTTCGGTAGAATACGTTAAAGAACAAACAAGAAAAGTACTTGATATAATGACACCCGGAGGAAGGTACATTGCAGGGGCAAGCCATGATACGATTCTTGAAGAAACACAAGTAGAAAATGTACTTGCAATGTTTGATGTCATAACCAGCTACAGCTACTGTACAGTGATGTATGATGATGAAAAATCATAAATATAATAAGCATGAAACGATAAGGTATGGTATGGTATGGTATGGTATGGT
>JACDJB010002523.1_pt1 | contig 13049 bp, 12 predicted proteins | sample 7454121 | NCBI WGS metagenome assembly JACDJB01 (sample SAMN14253290, study PRJNA609438) | sludge metagenome | isolation source: sludge after 25d culture with pyrite | collected 2018-12-20 | reverse complement strand
CTGGCCGACGATCATGCCGACGGTGATTCGCATACCCCGGATGCAAGGCTTCCCGCCCATCACTTCGGGTTGCTGAGTGATCCGGTCGAGTTCGTTCATTGCGCCTCCCAAGCGCTTGCGTGCGACGATCATAAGCCCGATACCGCCCGGCACGGCCGCCACGCAGGCGCTCGAAGGCGCCTGCGCTTCGTCATTCCTCCGGAGCTCGAGCCGGACCTCCAGGCTTCGCTGGTGAAGTTCGTCGGAACGCATGCGCAGTACGACCGCATCGACGTGGAGCGCGTGAATGACTATTAAGCCGATCCGAAACGACGACGACCTGAAAAAGGTGTTTCGTCGCCTGGAGAAGATCTTCCAGGCCGAAGAGGGGACGGCGCAGGCCGATGAGCGCGACGTTCTGGTGACGCTCGTCGAGGCCTACGAGAACAGGCACTACGACTTCGGACCCGCAGATCCGGTGGAGGCCATCCGGTTTCGCATGGAGCAGCAGGGACTGACGCCCCGCGATCTGGAACCTTTCATCGGCCCGAGCGGACGAGTGTCCGAAGTGCTGAACCGCAAGCGACCGCTCAGCCTGCGGATGGTCAAGCGACTGCACGACGGGCTGAATATCCCGTACGAGAGCCTGCTGGCCGAGTCGTCCTGACCTCGGGAGGCCGTACGCGAACTTGCTCGGGTCGCGTCACTGCGCACCTCGCCATGCAGTCACTCTGCTCCGCATCACAACTCACGTAGCTTCGGGAGCAGCGCCGCAAACTCGTCGACAACCGTCTCTCACAGGATGAGGTCCGCTGGCGTGCGCAGATCGATTCGCCGCCCCCCCGAGCAATGCGGATAGGTTGCCGGCAGAGGCCGGTGCGGTATCACGTCAGTGATAGTCATCTTCGAGCTGATGGCGCACGGTTGCGACCACCACGTCGGACGGACCGACGATCTCGAAGAGCGCGACGTAGCCCGATTTCCCGAAAGGAATGATCAGCTCGCGCAGAAAGGGGCTTTGCGCCGCCTTGCGACAAGTGAAGGGCGAGGTCTTCAGTGTGGCGAATCCGGCACGGATGGCCGCCACGGCCTGCCCAGCCAACTCCAAATCCCCGCCATCGCGGGCGAGTTCTCTTTCCAGAACGAAATCGAACAGCCGCTCCAGGTCGGCCTCGGCGTTGCGGGTCAGGCGAACGCGGAAGCTCACTCCCGGGTCTTCGTCCGGCGAGCGCGCGCCGCCTCGAGCTTGCGCTGCAGTGTGTCGACGACAACATCCGCGTCGACGTACTCCCCGGTACGGCGTGCCTCGTCGAGCGAGCGCAGGCCGCGCGCGATGAACTCCGCCTGCACACGGCGGCGGTGCACGCTCGCGCGCACGGACGCCTCGACGAATCCGGAGAGCGTTTCGCCCTCCTCGAGCAAGGATTCGAGTTCGGCACGCAATTCGGGCTCGACACGAACGGAGGGGATGGTGGCGGTCTTCATGACGCCAATGTAGCGCATTTGCGCTGCATGGACCAGCAAGCGCACCGGCACGTCCGATCCGCGTGCTTCGTGTCTTGCACGTTGCCCTCGAGTGGCCGCCGAAGCGATGAAGTATTGCGCCGTCGAAAGTCGGAAACTGCCCATTCAGCCGAGAAACCCGCTGCGAACGCTTCGATATCCGAATAATCGGGACTACCCGTAACTCGCACGACGATCCCGAGTCTCGCGAGCCATAATTTCGCAGGCCGTACCACGAACTCACGCAGGTCGCGTCACGTGCGCACGTCGCCATGCAAGTCGCCTTTTCTCCCATCGAAGAGACGCACTCCGCCGTCCTGGCCAGCCGCCTCGAAGGTCTGGCCTGCCTGTCCATTGACGTCGAATCCAACCCCGAAAAGAACAACCGCATCTTCAAGCTCGGCGCCGCACGTTCGGACAGCGACGCGACGCTCGATCTCGACACCGCTCGCGGCTCGCAGCAGTATGTCGCGCAGCGCCTGAACCAGTTCGCCGAGGGCGCCGACCTCCTCGTCGGCCACAACCTCCGCCGCCACGACCTCCCCGCGCTCGACGCTCAGTTCCCCGGCCTCGACTGGCTGCACCTCCCGATCGTCGACACGCTCGAGCTCTCGCCGCTCGCCTTCCCGCGCAATCCGTATCACCGCCTGATCAAGGGCTACAAGCTCGTCTCGGACAGTCGCAACGATCCGCTGAAGGACGCGCGCCTCGCGCTCGATCTGCTCGCCGAAGAGATCGAAGCGTTCGCACAGATGAACGCGGCCGACCCGGCCTGGACCGGCATCCTGTATTTCCTGTTGCGCGACGACGCGGCGCTGAACCGCATCTTCGGAAAGCTGCGCGGCAAGCCACCGCCTGACCTGGCGCAGGTGCGAAGCGCCGTGCGCACGGGATTCTCGGACCTGTGCTGCCGTACCCACCTCGAGTCGCTCCTGCGCGTCGACCTCGACGGCGACTCCGAGACGCGTTGGGCTCTGGCCTACAGCCTCGCCTGGCTTCGCGTAGCCGGCGGCAACTCCGTCCTGCCGCCTTGGGTCTATGCCACGGTCCCCAAGGTGCGAGAGCTGATCCAGGAACTGCGCGAGATCGACTGCAGCCATCCGGAATGCGGCTATTGCAGCCAGCAGCACGACCCCGAATCGCTGCTGCTGCAGAACTTCCAGCTACAGGGCTTCCGGGCAAAGCCGGCGAACCCGAACGGCGGTTCCCTGCAGCGCGACATCGTCGACGCCGGCCTGAAGCGCCGCAGCCTGCTCGCCATCCTGCCCACCGGCGGCGGCAAGTCGATCTGCTATCAGTTGCCCGCGCTCGCCCACTACTGGCGCAGCGGCAAGCTCACCGTCATCGTTTCGCCGCTGCAGTCGCTGATGAAGGATCAGATCGACAACCTCGTCGCACGCGGTATCCAGTGCGCCGTCACGATCAACGGCCTGCTCACCGCGCCCGAGCGCACCGCCGCGCTGGACAAGATTCGTCTCGGCGACGCCGGCATCGTGCTGGTTTCGCCCGAGCAGTTCCGCAACAAGCGCTTCGTCGAAGCGATCCGCCTGCGGCAGATCGCCACGTGGGTGTTCGACGAAGCGCACTGCCTGTCGAAATGGGGCCACGATTTCCGCACCGACTATCTCTACGTCGCGCGTTTCATCCGCGAGAACTTCTCGGCGCAGGCGGCACCGGTCGCCTGTTTCACGGCCACCGCCAAGCCGGACGTCATCGACGATCTGCTCGACCACTTCAAGGCGGAGCTCGGTCTCGAGCTGCAGCCGTTCCTCGGCGGGCACGAGCGCAACAATCTCGAATACGTCGTGGTTCCCGTGGAGCAGGCCGAGAAGGCGCAGCGCATCGTCGAGTTGCTCGCGCGCGAACTGCGCCACGGCGGAGCAGGCGTCGTCTTCTGCTCGAGCCGAAAGAACACCGAGCTGTATGCCGAGCTGATCGGGGCCTCGCGCCTGCGCTGCAAGCGTTTCCACGGAGGCCTGCAACCGAACGAGAAGAAGGAAATCCAGCAGGCGTTTCTCGACGGTGCGCTCGACGTGATCACCGCCACCAACGCGTTCGGCATGGGCGTCGACAAGCCGGATATCCGGGTCGTCATCCATGCCGACATTCCCGGGTCGCTGGAGAGCTACCTGCAGGAAGCGGGCCGTGCCGGGCGCGACGGTAACCCGGCCAAGTGCATCCTGCTCTTCGACGAGAAGGACGTCGAAGCGCAGTTCCGTCTCGCCGCCACCTCCCAGCTGAACCAGCGCGACTTCATCGGTCTGCTCAAGGGCATCCGTCGCCGCACGCAGCGCTTTCGCAGCCCGGAGATCGTCGTGTCGGCGAAGGAATTGCTCGCCGAGTCGGAGGGCGTCGACATCGAGCTCGACGCCTCCGACGCCATCACGAAGGTCAACACCGCCGTGGCGTGGCTCGAGCGCAGCGGGTTCCTGAAGCGCAACGAGAACCGCAGCCGCGTGTTTCCGGCGAGCCTGCGCGTGGCGTCGCTCGGCGATGCGCTCGTGAAGATCCGGTCGGCGTCGCTGAAGAACGAGAATCGCGAGCGCTACGAGGCGGTCGCGACGGCGCTCTATCGCAATCCGACACCCGACGGGTTGAGCACCGACGACCTGCAGCTCGAGGCAGGGATCGCGCCGGAGGATTGCTTCCGCATCCTGCACGGTCTCGAGGAATTGGGCATTCTCGCCAACGATCTCGGGCTGACCGCCACCGTCACCAAGGGCGTGAACGGCGCGTCCGACAAGGCGCTCGAGCGACTCGATCGTTTCGAGCGCGCACTGCTGCAACTGATGACCGAGCAGGCGCCCGACGCCGACACCGACGGGACGCCGCAGTTGCTGAGCATCCGTCCGATGTGCTCGGAGCTGCGTCGCCGCATGGATCTGCCCGAGGGCGACCCGAGCGTGAATCCGGAGCAGCTCTACAAGTGCATCCGCACGCTCACCGAGAGCTTCGGCTCGGGCCACGAGCGGCGCAGCGCGATGCAGGTGCGCAGGGTGGGCGTTGACAGCCTGCGCATCGAGCTGCATCGCAGTTGGCAGAACATCCGCGAGATCTGCGATCGCCGGCGCGCCGTTTCGCGCGTGGTGCTCGCCTGCCTGATGTCGAAGGTTCCGGCGGAAACGCGGCAGGCGAACTATCTCGTCGAATGCAAGGCGAAGGAGCTGCTGGAGGCGATCGACGCCGATCTCGACCTGCGCAGCAGCATCCACGAACCGGCAACCGCGCTCGAGCACGCGCTGCTGTATCTGCACGAGACCGGCGTCATCCAGCTCGACAAGGGCCGTGCGGTGTTCCGCGCGGCGATGACGATCGAGATGACGGGCGAGGACCCGAAGCGTCGCTTTTTGAAGGAAGACTACGCGCCGCTGCAGGAGCACTACCGCGAGCGCACGTTCCAGACGCACGTGATGCACGAGTACGCGAAGATCGGTGCGCAGAAGACGGCGGGCGCGCTCGCGCTCGTCGCCGCCTACTTCAGCTGGCCGCGCAAGCGTTTCGTGAAGGAGTTCTTCAAGGGTCGCACCGAGTTGCTCGAGCTGGCGACCACCGACGACTCGTACCGGCGCATCGTCGACGTGCTGCGCAACCCGGTGCAGCAGGAGCTGGTGAAGAAGCCCGATCACGGCAACCACCTGGTGCTCGCCGGCCCGGGCTCGGGCAAGACGCGGGTGCTGGTGCACCGCATCGCGTACCTGCTGCGCGTGCGGCGCATTGCCGGCACGCGCATCATCGCGCTGGCGTTCAACCGCAGTGCGGCCGCCGAGTTGCGGCGCCGTCTGTTTGCCCTGGTGGGCGACGACGCGCAGGGCGTCACGGTAATGACTTATCACGCGCTGGCGCTGCGACTCACCGGCACGAGCCTCGCCGGATCGGAGTCGCAGGGCCGAACGATCGACTTCGACAAGCTGCTCGGCGACGCGGTCGATCTGCTCGAAGGGCGCACGGATTCTTTCACCGACGCCGACGAGGCGCGCGATCGGCTGCTGCAGGGCTACGAGTACATCTTCGTCGACGAGTACCAGGACATCAACCAGGTGCAGTACGCGCTGGTGAGCGCGCTCGCGGGCCGTAAGTTGGCGGACGCCGACGGCCGCATGAGCATCATGGCGGTGGGCGACGACGACCAGAACATCTATGCGTTCAACGGCGCAAGCGTCGAGTTCATCCGGCGTTTCCGCAATGACTACGACGCCGAGATCACGTACCTGGTCGAGAACTATCGATCGACGCAGCACATCGTCACCGCGGCCAACCACGTGATCCAGCCGGCGCGCGACCGGATGAAGATCGATCACCCGATCCGCATCGACGCGCGGCGCGCCGATCATCCGGCCGGTGGGCGCTGGAGCATCGTCGATCCGGAGAGCCGCGGACGCGTGCGGCTGATCGCAGCGCCCGCCGATGCGAACCGGCAGGCGCAACTCGTCGCCGCGGAGATCGGCCGCATCCGACGGCTCGCGCCCGACACCGCGCTCGGCGACATCGCGGTGCTCGCGCGCACGCACGAGACGCTCGAGCCGATGCAGGCGCTGTGCGAGATCGACGCGATCCGCTATTCGATCGTCAAGCCGCAGGAGATGGGCGGCGCGATCTCGCTGATGCAGTCGCGTGAGGGAAGGCGCACGCTCGATGTCGTCCGTGGCTATCGCAGGACGCTGCTGTCGCCTGCCGTGCTCGTTCGATGGCTTCGGGCGCGGCTGCGCGCGCAGCCCGCCAATCCGGCGTGGCAGGATCTGTGCGCAGCGGCGGTCGACCTCATGCTCGCGTTTCCGCAGACGAGCCTGCCGCTGCGCGAAGTCGTCGACTGGCTCTACGAAAGTTCGGGAGCCGCGCGCCGCGACGGCAGCCTCGACGCGTTGCGCCTGATGACCGCGCATCGTGCCAAGGGACTCGAGTTCCGGCACGTGATCGTGATGGATTGCGGCGACTGGAACCGGGCGGAGGACGAACGTCGGTTGCTTTACGTGTCGATGACGCGTGCCAAGGAGACGCTGACGGTGTTTCGGGCGGACACTTCGCCGAGCCCATTTCTTGCCGATCTCGACGCGGCCGAGAGTGTGGTCGCGTTTGTTCCCGAAGAGATGCCGAGCGTACGGCCGGAGTTGCAGACGCGGTATCGATCGCTGAGCCCGGCGGACGTGGGCATCGGCTTTGCGGGTCGGCATTCGGACGGGCATCGAGTGCATCGCGATATCGCGTGCCTGGAACCGGGCGATACGGTTCAGATCTGCGATCGCGAACTGGTTATTGCCGACGGTCGCGTCGTCGGCAAGTTGTCGAAGAACTGCAGCCTTCCGGGAGGCCGCTACGCGGCGAAGGTGACGGGGGTGATGGTGCGCGCTCGCGAGCAGACGCCGCCGCAGTATCTGGACACGGTTCGCGCGGTTCGGTGGGAGGTGGTGCTGGTAGAGGCGGTCGAGCCGCCCGGTTGACCCTACGCGACCGACCCAGTAATATGGGCCGCAGTTATGGGTAACCGGGTTTACTCTTCCCGACACCCGTCGTCCCGATGAAAACGACGCTCGAAATTTCCGACGAACTTCTGCTACGAGCCAAGCAGGCAGCGCTGGAGCGTGGCACGACGTTGCGCGCGATCGTCGAGGAGGCACTGCAGCGTTCGCTCGGCGCGGTGCTTGCCGAGGCCTCGCCGCTACGTACCGTGACGTGGGGAGGCACGACCGGACGCCGCAAAGGCTCGACGAGCGGGGAATCGGTCGATTCTTTCGTCGCAGATCAACGCGAAGGCAGGCTCGACGATCCCGAATACTGGGAGAAGCGTTTCGGCTTCGTTCCGCCGGCGTTGCGTGGCCGATGATCGCCGTCGACACGAACCTGCTCGTCTACGCGCATCGGACCGATCTGCAAGCACACGCACCCGCGCGTTCCGCGCTCGAGCGTCTCGCCGCCGAGCACGACTGGGCGATTCCGTGGCCGTGCGCGCACGAATTCGTTGCGGTCGTTACGAGTCGCGCATTCGGCGAGTCGCGCACGCCACCGGATGTCGCCTTCCATGCGCTGCACGCGTGGCTTTCACATCCGCGCTGCCGCGCGATCGGTGAAAGCGGACGGCATTTCGAATTGCTGGCCGCCCTTGCCCTGCGCGCATCGATCACCGGCGGTGCGATTCACGACGCACGCATCGCCGCGATCTGCCTCGGTAACGGCGTGGACGAGCTATGGACCAGTGACCGCGACTTCGCCCGGTTTCCGGACTTGCGAACACGCAATCCGTTGATCCCGTCGCTGCATGAGCCGGTAGCCACGTACGACGCGCGTCGTGCCCGCCGACGCGCCGCTGCATCCGACGTGGACTGAATCGGTTACCCGATGTAGCGCTCGTGCGCAGCAGTCAGTCGACGAATCGGAGACTCGTCATGCCAACGACGACCATTTGTCTACCGGAAGAACGGAAGGCTCGCGTTGCCCGGCTGGCGAAGCGCGCCGGTATCGCGTGCTTGCGGCTTGCCGCCTCGGGCGGCCAGGATAGTTGACGCCGGACATGTCGACCGCCGATGCTCTTGGGGCTCGTATCTTCCGCCGGCAAATGGGGACGTCGTCTTAGCCCGTCTCCCGCTCGGCCTGCTTCTTCCAACTCAGCGTGAGCTTTCGGTTCGAAGCGACGCAGTCGCGCAGATACAGATTGATCAGGCTCTGATAGGGAATCCCCACTTCTTCGGAGATCGCCTTGAAATACTCGATCGAGTCCTCGTCGAGTCGAATGGTGATCTGCTTTTTCAACTGCGAGGCGTATGGATTCCTGCGAGATCTCGAAAAATCGTATTCCTTGCGCATTGTCTCGACTACGGTAGCAATGAGAAACGACGAGCAACCGAAGCCTGCTGCTCAGGCCCAGTAACACGAAGCGCTCCTCGTCTTCCGAGTGATCGGGGTCGTCGATCAACTGCGCTTGCTCGTCGAAGAAGACCGAGCGAGCTTCTTCGAACGTAACGCCGTGCTTCCTGGCGTTGGAACTCGCCTTGGCTTCGTCCCACTCGAACCGAAGCTCGCTCATCGATGAATGATAACTACAATGTAGTTACATCGCAACGGGCAGACCGACTACGGCGAAGAGAGCGACGTAGTTCGGTAGCGAGTGCCGATCGGCGGGCTGGCGGGCGCTGGCCAGGGGACCACCCCTGCCGCTCCGTCTCGGAGGAGAATCGCCCTCGTGACTTCCGCATCCGACCTTGCATCCCTCACCGGCTTCGACCGCTGGACGCCCGAACTGCGACGTGCGGTGATGGTCGCCCGTCCCGAGTTCTTCACGTGGTCGGCCGAGGAACAGCTTCGGTATCGAGTGAAGCTGCCCGACGACGATCGCGAAGGCATCATCGCTGCGCTGCTGCGCGAGCACGGTGAGCGTCGTCCCGCAGCGCGGGCCAGGCTCGAGTCACGCGGCCGCGTTCCGCTCGAGCTGCAGGACCGCATCAACGAGTGGTTGCAGCCGCTCCAGGGAATCGGCGAGGACGCCTTCTCGCTCAACGAGCACTTTGCCGAAGGCAGCAGCATCCTCGAGTTCTCGACGCTGCTCGACTACGACCGCGACAACCACGCTTTCCAGCAGGAGGCCAATCAGCGTGAGTTCACGGACTACGTGGTGGAGCCCTATACCGGTTCGCTGCACAGCACATGGGCGCGCGTGCTCGTGGACGGACGACTGTGCTACGTGACGCTGACGATGGCGTCGTGGCACCTCTTCGGCACTATGGAGGAAGCCGCGAACGCGGAGATCGAGATCCGTATTCCGCATCGCCACGTTCGTGGACCGGAAGACGGCAAGCGCGACGAACGCGGATCGGTCCGATGGGACATGCGGGTGGACGCCGGTGGACAGGAAGCGCTGCTCGAAGAGTTGCAGCACCGGGTCTGGGAGGAGCAGTTCCGGCGCCGCAGCGAACTGGGTCGGGTCTTCTGCGAGCAGCGCCGGCGGGCGTGCTTCCTCGACGACGACCCGTGGGAGTATCAGCCCCCGGACGAACGCAACCTGCTCGTCGTCTTCAGCGATCCGGAGGCGCTTGCGGCGGTCCGGTTCACATCGTTCCTGAACGACTGCAGGCGCATCGAAAGCGCGTTGGCCGAATTGCGTGCGCTGGAAGCGCGCGAAGCCGAGGGTATGCGCGAGTTCGTTGTCACGCAGCACGAAGAACTGCTGAGGAACTTCGATCCGCGGGTCGTGCCGCTGCGCAGAAAACTCAAGGTGATGATCCACCCCGACGCGCTACGGGACATGGAGGACGACGGGCTGCTGTAGCGTCCACCCGCTCAGGCTGTCGGCTCGATGTTCTCGCGCATCCAAACACGAGGAAGTACCCGAACCAACGTCTCCTGGTCGTGACTTGGGACGGCTACGCCTATCTGGTACGTCGAGGACGACGAGTGCTACTTCCTGAAAACGGTCATTCCGAGTCGGAAGGCGACGCGCGAATACTTGCAGACCGGAGAGCCAGATGAAACCACATGACCCTTTCGAGATCGAGATCCTCGAAGCCTACGAGTCCGGCAAGCTCGAGTCGATCGCGACCAAAGCCGAACTCGCTCGCCTGCGCGAGGCAGCGCGGGCGACAGCCATCAAGGATCGCCGCGTCAATATCCGGATGTCCGCCGGCGACCTGCGCGACATCCAGGTGAAGGCGATGCAGGAAGGCATGCCGTATCAGACGCTGATTGCCAGCGTGCTTCACAAGTACGTCACCGGGCGGCTCGAGGAGCGCAAGCCCGAGCCGTCGCAACGCTCAGCGGAGCCCAAGCGGAGATCGCCGCGCAACGACAGGCGCTGAGGATGCGCGCACCCGCCGCAGTCACCTATTAGCGCAGTCCCTGCTCGTCGCCCATCCGCCCGCTGACCGGCGTGGCCCGGGCGAGCGCCCGTCAGACGTGTAGCGGCAGCCGGTCGACGCGCCTGCGCGGCGCCTCGGGTTTCTTCGGGTGCCGGGCACGTCGGCCCGGCCGACTTTCACTTCGTGGACGATCGGCTCGAGCCAGCCCTCGACGGTCGTGTTGCCGATCGAGAATGCGTCGGAGCAGGCGTCGTCTCCGCCCGCTGCTCGCCGCTCGTCAACGGCGGGAGCGGCCGCTTCGCGATCCGCGCCGCCTCGTCCGGTGGCACGCCCAGCGCCCGCAACACCAGCGTCGCACACGCGACGTCGTGGTGCTCGGGCGCCAGCCCCAGCGCAACACGGCGCATCGCGTAGCCGCAGATGCCGGTGATCGCGTCGAGTGCGGCCGCCTCGCTGGGGACCTTGAATTTCTTCTGGCGCACGCCGATCCGCAAGTCCTCGAGCGGGTACCGCTCGATCATCGCCATCACGTCGGGCGCGATGGCCATCACGTCGAGCAGCAGCAACGTCCACGCCGGACTTTCCGCGGCGAGACGCACGTAGCGCCGCTGGCCGATCGACATCCGTTCTGCGCCGTCGGTGACGTGGGCGTAGCTGTCGTCGATCGCCCGGCACAGCGTCTCGGCGAGCGTCGAGGCCAACCGCTGGACGAGTTCCTCCTTGGTGCTGAAGTGGTTGTACAGCGTGCCGGTGGTGACGCCGGCCGACAGCGCGATCTCCTGCATCGTCGCGGCGCCGATCCCCCGCTCGACGAAAACGCGCACCGCCGCGTGCAGCAGCTGCGCCTGCGTGCGTTGCCGCTTGGGCCCGCCGGACGTGCGCTGCAGGAACGCCTCGGCCAGCGGCGCCGGAAGAGGGGGCATTGACGCCGGCCAGTTTCTGGCGTTAGCATCCATTTCTAGTCGATGTGTTTAAAAATGTAACTTGGATGTAATTTTACAGGAAAAGTCGATGAAACAGTGGATCCGCATCGGCGGTTACACCGCCGCGGCAGTCGCGATCGGAGCGGGTGTCCTGGTGCTGGCCGGCCTGGCCCTCGCGGACGCGCGCATGCAGCGCACCATCGACGTGCCCGTGCGCCCGGTACCGATACCCGACGACGCGTCGTCGTTGCAACGCGGCCGCTATCTGTTTCGCTCGCGCGGCTGCATCGACTGCCACGGTGAAGACGGCGCGGGGCGCACGTTCGTCGAGGGCCCCGACCTGCGCATCCACGGCGCCAACCTGACCACCGGACCCGAAAGCGCCGTTGCGCAGTATCGACCGGAAGACTGGGTCCGCAGCATCCGGCACGGTGTCGCGCCGTCGGGCAGGCCGTTGCGGGTGATGCCGAGCGAGGACTACAACCGACTCACCGACGCGGACCTCGGCGCACTGATCGCATACGTGCGCTCGTTGCCGCCCGCGCCCGGTGCACCGACCGAGGTGCGACTGCCGCTTCCTGCGCGGGTGCTGTACGGACTCGGCGCGATCCCCGACGCGGCTTCGAAGATCAACCACGACTTGCCGCCGGCCGAGCCGGTGCCCGAAGGCGTGACGGTGGCGCATGGCGCCTACGTCGCCAACATGTGCCTCGGTTGTCACGGCCCCGCACTTTCCGGCGGGCGGATTCCCGGCAGCCCGCCGGACTGGCCGCCGGCTCCGCGCCTCGCACCGGGCGACGGATCCGCGATGGCGAACTACGCGGACCCCGAGTCGCTGATGCAACTCTTCCGCAGCGGCAAACGCGCCGACGGGAGCGCGGTGCGCGTGATGCCCTTCGAATCGCTGGGCCAGATCAACGAGACCGACGTGCGCGCGCTGCACCTGTACCTGCGCAGCCTGAAGCCATCGTGATCCGGGCGCCGGGCCTGTTCGACCACGCCGCCGGATTCGCCCGTCAGAGCAGGCCCTGCTCGCCGCCGGCGAGCCCGCTGACCGGCGTTGCCTTCGCCAGCGCCAGCCACACGTGCAGCGGCAGCCGGTCGACGGGCCTGCGCGGCGCCGGCCGCAATACCTCGAGCTTGTCGCCGAACGCCTGCATCACACCGCACTCGGAGCGGAATCTCCTCGGGCCGCGCGATCGGCTGGCCCGTGGCGTTGCTGGCGAGCACGTACCAGCACTGCCCACCGAGGTCGAGGTAGGCCGCGCGCTTGGCGGGTTTCTTCAGGTCGCCGAGCAGGTCGGCGCGGCTGACTTTCACTTCGTGGACGATCGGCTCGAGATATGCCTCGACGGTCGTGTTGCGGATCGAGAACACGTCGGGGCAGGCGATGCACCAGTCGGCCGTTTTTGCGGGCGTGTTCCCGTCGGCTTCGAGTCCGACGCGCGCTCGAAGGCTCAGGCCACGCCAGGCGAGACGGCCGGCCCGGCTCATCTCGAGCGCCACGCGCTCGACGAGCGCTTCGTGCGCGGTTCGCGCCGCCCGATTCGCCTGATGGACCTCGGCCAGCAGCGCCAGCCCGGCGTCGGTGACGCGCATCGTTTCGTTGCCGTCCGGGTGGATGACGCGCGCAACGAGCCCTGCGGCCAGCAGCTCGCCTTCGAGCATGTCGCGACACGGCCACCCCGCCGACCGGTAGAGGTCGCGCAGCCGCTGGTGATGCCGGCGCGTGAGGTTCATGCCTGCCGCGGTGTAACTGTTGTTGCGTACAGTACTATATCCGGCCCGCTTCTTTCGACCGCCCGATGCTCGCGCCTGCAGATTCCGTGCTTCTCTCGGTATCGGCACGCACGTTGTGCGAGTT
>JACDJB010002521.1_pt1 | contig 13058 bp, 14 predicted proteins | sample 7454121 | NCBI WGS metagenome assembly JACDJB01 (sample SAMN14253290, study PRJNA609438) | sludge metagenome | isolation source: sludge after 25d culture with pyrite | collected 2018-12-20 | reverse complement strand
TCGCCCACTTCTGCTCGATGTGCGGCCCGCAGTTCTGCTCGATGAAGATTTCGCAGGACGTGCGCGAGTTCGCCGCCAGGGAAGGCCTGTCCGAAACCGACGCGCTGGCCAAGGGCATGGAGGTGAAGGCGGTCGAGTTCGTGCAGCAGGGCGCCGAGGTCTACCGCAAGGTCTGAGCGTGGCCTGCGTATAATCCAGAGGCGCGCCCCCCGGCGCGCCTTTTTTATATCCCGCGACCCCATGGCCGACCCGACCCTGATCCTGCACGCGCTCATCCTCGGCTTCGTCGAGGGCTTCACCGAATTCCTGCCGATTTCCAGCACCGGTCACCTGATCGTTGCGGGGCAACTGCTCGGTTTCAGCGGCGAGAAGGCCAAGGTGTTCATGATCGCGATCCAGCTCGCAGCGATCCTGGCGGTGGTGTGGGAGTATCGTGTGCGCCTCGCGTACGTGGCGACGACGCTCACCCGCGACCCGGTCTCGCAACGCCTGGCGGTCAACCTCATGGCGGGCTTCCTGCCGGCGGCGGTGCTGGGCTTCCTGTTCTACAAGCAGATCAAGGGCTATCTGTTCAACCCCATCGTGGTGGCGTCCGCGCTGGTGATCGGCGGCGTGCTGATCCTGTGGGCGGAACGGCGCCGCCATGTCGTCAGCACGCCGACCCTCGACGATCTCGACTGGCGCCGCGCGCTGGCGGTGGGCTTCGCGCAGGCATTGGCGATGGTGCCGGGCACGTCGCGTTCGGGCGCGACCATCATCGGCGGCCTGTTTCTCGGGTTGTCCAGAAAAACGGCGGCAGAGTTCTCGTTCTTCCTCGCCATCCCCACCATGTGCGCGGCGACGGCCTACGACCTGTACAAGAACTGGCACCTGTTCGATGCCGGCGACATTCCGCTGTTCGCCCTCGGCGGTGTCGCCTCGTTCGCCAGCGCGCTGCTGGCGGTGCGTACCCTGATCAAGTTCGTCAGCCGCCACGACTACACGCTGTTCGCGTGGTATCGCATCGTGTTCGGCGGCGTGGTGCTGGCGACGGCGTATTTCGGCGTGGTCGACTGGGGCCTCTCGCACTGAGGCGCCACGCGCTCAGCCCGCAGCGAGCGCCTGTCCTGCTTCGGCTTCCATCTGTATTTTCAGTTCGACCGGCAGCTTCCGCAGCGTTCAGCCGGTGCGCGGCGGGCGCTTGTCGAGTTTTCTTTGCAGGGTGCGGCGGTGCATTTTCAGCGCGCGCGCGGTGGCGGAAATGTTGCCGTCGTGCTCGTTCAGCACTTTCTGGATGTGTTCCCATTCCAGGCGCGCCACGGACAGCGGCTCGGGGTTGACCTCCAGCGCCGCGTCGGGGGCGTCGCGCAGCAGCGCGGCGAGAATTTCGTCGGCGTCGGCGGGCTTCGCCAGGTAATGCCGCGCGCCGAGGCGCACGGCTGCGACTGCGGTGGCGATGCTGGCGTAGCCGGTCAGCACCACGATGGCCGGGGCTGGCTCACGGGCGGCGAGCGTTTCCACCACCTTGAGGCCGGACTCGCCGGGCAGCTTGAGGTCGACCAGGGCATGGCTGGGGGCGAAGGTTCCGGCGATGGCATCCGCTTCGATGGCGTCATGCGCGACGGTGACTTCGAAGCCACGTTTGTGCATGGCGCGCGCGACGGCGGCGGCGAAGTCGGCGTCGTCCTCGACGATCAGGAGTTTTTTCGCGGCAGGATTCATGGCGTCGGATTCCAGGGAAGGGAAAGATGCACGCAGGTGCCGCCCCCCGGGCGTTCGGTGAGCGAGAGCGTGCCGCCGAGGCGTTCCAGCGTGGCGTGGGTGAGTGCAAGGCCGACGCCCCAGCCCTGTCCCGGCTTGCCACTGAACAGCACGCGCCCGGCGCGCGCCTTCTGCTCGGGTGTGAAGCCGGGACCGCGATCGGCGACCTCGATGACGAGGCGGTCGGCCTCGCTGTGTGCGCGTAGTGCAACACCGTCGGGCGAAACATCGGCGGCGTTGTTCAGCACATTGAGCAGTGCCTGCTCCAGGCCGTCGGGCGCGGCAAAGGCCCGCGTGTCCGATGCGGATCCCAGCGTCAGCCGCGCATCGGGGCGCAGCACCTGCCAGCGTTCGGCCACGGCCGCCAGCCATGCATCGAGCGGCTGCGTGGTCTCCGGCGTATCCTGCGCACGCGCCGCCAGACGGGTGAGGATGCCCTTGCAGGCCTGCGCCTGACGCTCGAGCAGGCGGCAGTCCTCGCCGATGTCGGGGTCGTTGGCGAATTCCGTGGCCAGTTCGTGCGCGGTGGTCTGGATGGTGGCGAGCGGCGTGGCCAACTCGTGCGCCGCCAGCGCCGCCTGGGTGCCGAGCGCGACGATGCGCTCGTCGCGCAACTGCCGCTCGCGCAGGTCGGCGAGTACGCGGTCGCGCGTCCGCAGCGCGGCCTGCATGCGCGTGACGAACAAGGCGATCAGTCCCGCGCTCACCAGGAAATTGAACCACATGCCGCCCAGATGCATGCCGGTGGCGGCGACCGGATCGACCACCGCGAGGGGCTGGTACACGAACAGCAGCACCGCGTAATAGGTCGCCGCCACGCCCGCGAGCAGCCACACCCAGCGCGGACGCAGGCTGATCGCGGCGATCACCACCGGCACCAGCATCAGCGAGACGAAAGGATTGGTCGCGCCGCCGCTGAAATAGCCGAGCACGGCGAATGCGGTGAGGTCGGCGAAGAGATGCGCGATGAACTCCATCTGCGTCGCCGGCAGATCCTGGCGCAGGCGCCACGCGGTGGCGAGAGCAAACCCGCCCATCAGTCCGAGGACCGCGCCGATCGGCGCGAGCGGCATGGCCACCTGCATGCCCCAGTGCAACCACGCGGTGCCCGCCGCCCAGCCGGCGAGCAGCGCCGCGCGCACGGCCAGCAGCCGCCCCAGCATGGCACGGGCGGGCAGGGTCGACAGCAGGGTGGCGTCGGCGGCGGGCGACATGGCGGCATTGTAATGCGCGCGTTGCGGGGTATCATGCCGCGGGGTGCGACAATTTGTCCAATTGAACGCGGTCACGCGCCTGGCTAAAGTGGGATGGCGCATGTCTGCGCATCGACCCCAAGACCTCTCCCGCCGCTTCGGCGGGATTTTTTTTCGCTCAGACCAGCGGCAGCTGCGCGTCCTCCTGCGGCGACAGGCGCGTCACGCGGATGGCGTGCAGGCGCCGGCTGTCGGCGCGCAGCACGCTGAACAGGAAGCCGTCGAACTTCACCGACTCGCCGCGCTTGGGCAGGTGGCCGAAGCGCGACACCACCAGTCCACCGACGGTGTCGAATTCCTCGTCGGAGAAATTCGCGCCGACGGTCTGGTTGAAATCGGCGATCTCGGTCGTCGCCTTGATCCGGAATACGTCTTCCTTTTCCTGGATGATGTTGTCTTCGGGCTCGTCGAAGTCGTATTCGTCCTCGATGTCGCCAACGATCTGTTCGAGCACGTCCTCGATCGTGACCAGCCCCGCGACGCCGCCATATTCGTCGACGACGATGGCGATGTGGTTGCGGTTGGAGCGGAATTCCTTCAACAGCACGTTGAGCCGTTTCGACTCGGGAATGAACACGGCCGGACGCAGCATGCCGCGGATGTCGTCATCGGATTCGGCATAGTGACGCAGCAGATCCTTCGCCAGCAGGATGCCGATGACGTCGTCGCGGTCCTTGTCGATCACCGGAAAGCGCGAGTGCGCGGTCTCGATGACGAAAGGGACGAATCGTTCGGGGGGATCGTTGATGTCGACGACATCCATTTGCGCGCGCGGGATCATGATCTCGCCGACGCGCATCTCGGACACCTGCAGCACGCCCTCGATCATCGCCAGGGCATCGGCGTCCATCAGGCTGTTTTCATAGGCGCCGTGCAACAGTTCGATCAGCTGTTCACGGTCTTCGGGTTCGCGCATCAGCCAGTGGGAGATACGCTCGAGGAGGCTGGGCTTGTGACTACTGTCTGGGTCCATGTGATGTCAGGACGAATAGGGATTCGGAATGCGGAAGCGGCTCAGTATAGCGATTTCGCGCGCTTCCATGATGCCGGCGTCCGCCGGGTCGAGGTGATCGTAACCCTGCAGGTGCAGCACGCCGTGCACGGTCATGTGCGCGTAATGGTGTTGCAGCGGCTTGCCCTGCTCGCGCGCCTCGCGCGCCACTACGGGGGCGCAGATCACCACGTCGCCGCCGAGGACCCCGGGGGCGATCTCGCCGTATTCGAAGGTCAGCACGTTGGGCGCGTAGCCTTTCTTGCGGTAATCCTGGTTGAGCGCGCGCGCCTCGTCGGCGTCGACGAGGCGCACGGTGATCGCGGCGTCGCGTTCCAGCGCGGCGGCGACCCAGCGGCGCACCTGCGCGCGGCCCGGCAGGTCGCTGGCGGCACTGGCGAACTGCACCGACAGACTGAGCGCGGGGTTCACGCGCCCGTTTGCGCGCGGCGCGCGGCGTAGGCGTCGACGATGCGGCCGACCAGCGGGTGGCGCACCACGTCCTCGGACTGGAAGTGGGTGAAGGCAATGCCGCGCACGTCCGCCAGCACCTCCACGGCATCGAGCAGCCCCGACTTGACGTGCTTGGGCAGGTCGATCTGCGTCGGGTCGCCGGTGACGACGGCGCGGGCGCCGAAGCCGATGCGCGTCAGGAACATCTGCATCTGTTCGGGCGTGGTGTTCTGCGCTTCGTCGAGGATGATGAAGGCGTGGTTGAGCGTGCGTCCGCGCATGAACGCCAGCGGCGCGACCTCGATGGCGTGGCGCTCGATGAGGCGCGTCACCTTGTCGAAACCCATCAGGTCGTAGAGCGCGTCGTACAGCGGGCGCAGGTAGGGGTCGACCTTCTGCGTCAGATCACCCGGCAGGAAACCGAGCCGTTCGCCGGCCTCGACCGCGGGGCGCGTCAGCACCAGCCTTTTCACCTGTTCGCGTTCCAGCGCATCGACCGCGCAGGCGACCGCAAGATAGGTCTTGCCGGTGCCGGCCGGACCGATGCCGAAGGTGATGTCGTGACTGCGGATGTTTTCGATGTAGCCGCCCTGACGCGGCGTGCGGGCGCGCAGGTCGGCACGCCGCGTGCGCAGCGCGGGCCCTTCGTCGTCGGCGCGCCCGCGCGTGAGCTCGACCAGTCCGAGCTGGATGTCGTCGAGGCTCAGCTCATCATGGGCGCGGTTGTAGAAGTGTTCGATCGCCTGTGCACCCTTTTCCGCCTGCGCCGCCTCACCCGTCACGCGGAAACTCGCACCGCGCCGCCCGATGGCGACGTCGAACGCCGCCTCGATCTGGCGCAGGTTTTCGTCCATCGGCCCGCACAGGTTGGCGAGCCGGCGGTTGTCCTCGGGGGCGAGGCGCAGTTCGACGATGCTGGTCTTCAAATGGATTCCGTTTCGGTGGTGACCACTGTGCCGCGCAGGCTGTGCGGGTAGGCGTCGGTGATGGTGACGTCGACGAACCGGCCGATCAGGCGTGGGTTGCCCGGGAAATTGACGATGCGGTTGTTGTCGGTGCGGCCGGCCAGTTCATCCGCGTTCTTGCGCGCGTGCCCCTCGACCAGCACGCGCTGCACGCTGCCGACCATGGCGCCGTTCACCGCCTGCGCCTGCGCCTCGATCTGTGCCTGCAATCTCATCAGGCGCTGCGTCTTCTGTTCCGCGCTCACATCGTCAGGATAGTCCGCCGCCGGCGTGCCGGGGCGCTTGCTGTAGATGAAGGAGAAGCTGGCGTCGAAATTCAGTTCCTCGACCAGCCTCATCGTCGCCTCGAAGTCCGCCCCGGTCTCCCCGGGGAAGCCGACGATGAAGTCCGAAGACAGGCACAGGTCGGGGCGCTGTTCGCGCAGCTTCCTGACGATCGATTTGAACTCCAGCACGCTGTGGCCGCGCTTCATCGCCGCGAGGATGCGGTCGGAGCCGGATTGCACGGGTAAATGAAGGTGCGACACCAGCTTGGGCAGCTTGCCGTAGCACTCGATCAGGCGCTGCGTCATCTCGCGCGGGTGGCTGGTCGTGTAGCGGATGCGCTCGACGCCGGCAATCTCGTGCACCATCTCCAGCAGAAAGGCGAAATCGGCGACGCCGCCATCGTGCAAGGCGCCGCGGTAGGCATTGACGTTCTGCCCCAGCAGGGTGATTTCCTTCACGCCATGTGCGGCCAGATTCGCCACCTCGGCGATGACGTCGTCAAACGGCCGCGACACTTCCTCGCCGCGCGTGTAGGGCACCACGCAGAAGGTACAGTACTTGGAGCAGCCTTCCATGATCGAGACGAAGGCCGCCCCGCCCTCGATGCGTGCCGGCGGCAGATGGTCGAACTTCTCGATTTCGGGAAAGCTGATGTCGACCTGTGCGCGGCCGGTCTCGCGTTTCTTCGCGATCAGTTCGGGCAGGCGATGCAGCGTCTGCGGGCCGAACACCACGTCGACGAAGGGCGCGCGCGCGACGATCGCCGCGCCTTCCTGTGAGGCGACGCAGCCGCCGACGCCGATGATGAGTTTGGGGTTGGCCTGCTTCAGGTGGCGCACCCGGCCGAGGTCGTGGAACACCTTCTCCTGCGCCTTCTCGCGCACCGAGCAGGTGTTGAACAGGATCACGTCGGCGTCTTCCGGCGTGGCCGTCGGGGTCAGGCCCTCGGCGACGCCGAGCACGTCAGCCATCTTGTCCGAGTCGTACTCGTTCATCTGACAGCCGAAGGTCTTGATGTACAGCTTTTTCATGAGGCCGGGGCGCCGGAGCAGTGAATAGACTGGGGGCGGAGACTGCCGCGCGAAAACGGCGGCAGGCGGGAATCTGGTGGTGATGGGCAGACTTGAACTGCCGACCCCCGGATTATGAATCCGATGCTCTAACCGACTGAGCTACATCACCTTTTTCCGCGTGTGTGGCGGCGGAAAGCCGGGCATTCTAGCCGAGGCGGCACCCATCTGTCAAAAGAAAGAACGCGCTCACTGCGGCCGCAGCTTCGCCAATTCGTCGAGCAGGCTGATCAGCAGTTCGCGACCCAACGGCCCCATGCCGCGGTTGAGCTGGTCGGCGTCGCGCTCGCCGTTGACGAGCCGCCGCATCACCCCGCCCAGGCGCGCCATGTCGCCGCCTGCCTTCATCATCTGCTCGGCCATATTGGCGAGTACTGACATCGCCTGCGCGTCGCCCCGCGCCGAGGCGTCGATCAACGCCGCGAGGCCCGGTGCGGCGGCGCTGCCGTCCGGCTGGGCGTCGGGCGCGGGCAGCGTCGCGGGGTTGTCGAGGCCGCGCAGGATGGCGTCGAGCAGGATGCTGTCCTCCTCGTCCAGGCCGAGCTTGATCGAGGGATCGCGGCGCCCGTCGACGACGTGCCGGAGCGCGCCGACCAGCCGCGCCCAGCCGGCCTGCTCGGCGGCATCGAGTTGCTTCATCAGGTCGGGCAGCTGGCTGCGGTCGCGCAGCGCGTTGACCACGGCGTGGATAAAGGAGGCGTGGACGCGCAGGACCTGGTCGACGGCGGGGGGGAGCTGGGCCATTGTGCTAGGGGCTAGGGGCTAGGGGCTAGGGCAAATTGTCGCGGGCTCGCGCGGACTTGGCAACCGCCGAGTCGATCGGTACGTTTTCGATGCGCCAGTGAGCGCTTGCCCACGCCAAAAGCGCGCGGGGGCCGGCGCCGGCAAGGTCGGCGGGCGGCGGATGGCCGAGCGCGGCGAGTGCTTGCGCCAGCACGGCGCGGCGGTCGCGCTCGGGCAGTGCAGGGGCGAGGGTCTGCTTGGACAGCTTCTGGCCGGCGGCGTTGGTGATGAGCGGCACGTGGGCATAAATCGGGGTCGGCAGGCCCAGCAGGCGCTGTAGATAGATCTGGCGCGGGGTGTTCCACAGGAGGTCGGCGCCGCGCACGACGTGGGTGATGCCCTGGAAGGCATCGTCGACGACGACCGCGAGCTGGTAGGCGAACAGGCCGTCGGCACGCTTGACGACGAAGTCACCGACCGTGCGCGCCAGATCCTGCTGCATATCACCGCGCACGCGATCATGAAAGTGAATGCTCGCTTCGCCAACCCGTACACGCCAGGCGCAGGCCTCGCGGTGCGCCCCGGCGTGCAGGCGGCAGGTCCCCGGATAGACGATTTCCCCCTCGGCGTTGCGCGGCGCCTGCGCGAGCTGGCTGCGCGTGCAGGTGCAGGCGAACACCGCGCCCTGCGCCCTGAGCGCGTCGAGTGCCGCGGCGTAGGCGTCGTCGCGCTGCGACTGATAGAGCACCGCGCCGTCCCACCCCAGCTCATAGCCGTCGAGCTGGCGCAGGATGGTGTCGGCGGATTCCTGCGTGCAACGCGGGCGGTCGAGGTCTTCCATGCGCAGCAGCCAGCGCCCGTCCGCCGCCCGCGCGTCGAGCCAGCTCGCCAGCGCGGCGACGAGCGAGCCCCGATGCAGCGGACCGGTGGGAGACGGCGCGAAGCGCCCGACGTAAGCTGCGGAAGTCACGCCTCGATTATGCCGCGCCCCTCCGGCAGGAACTAGAAATCAATCCCCGGTTGCGCCTTCACGCCGGCGCGGAAGGCGTGCTTTTCGTCGCTGATCACCGAGACGGTATCGGCCAGCTCGATCAGCGTCGCCGGCGCCGCGCGCCCGGTGACGACGACGTGCTGCATGGCGGGGCGGTGCGCGAGTGCGTCGAGCACGGCGTTGGCGTCCAGGTAAGCGTCGTTGAGCAGGTAGGTCAGCTCGTCGAGCACGACCAGTCGGTAAGCCGGGTCGGCGAGCATGCGCGCGGCGATCGCCCAGCCGCGCCCGGCGGCGGCGATGTCCGCCGCGCGGCTCTGCGTGTCCCAGGTGAACCCCTCGCCGGTCACATGCCATTCGGCGTGCGGGCCGAGGAAGGCCTCCTCGCCGGTGTCGCTGCGGGCCTTGATGAACTGCACCACGCCGACCTTCATGCCGTGGCCGAGCGCGCGCGCCACCATGCCGAAGGCCGAGGTGCTCTTGCCCTTGCCGTTGCCGGTGAGGACGATGAGCAGGCCGCGTTCCGCCTGCGCCGCGGCGATGGCGTCGTCGATGTGTGCTTTTTTCTTCGCCATGCGCGCGGCGTGGCGGGTGTCGCGGTCGGCCTGAGTCATGCGTGGACCCCTCTCTGTGAACGTGACGCGTTGCGTCCGCCCTCACTTCGGCACGTAGGCCAGTTCGACGAAGGCGGCGCGGCCCTGCGTGGCATAACCGTGCACGAGGGCATAGTCCTTGTCCAGCAGATTGCTCAGTTTGGTGCTGAGCCGCCAGTCTCGCGCGGGCTTCCAGCCAAGATTGAGATTGAGCACCGCATAGCCGGGCAGGGCGATGCGCTGGTAGGTCGCGACGTGGATGTCGGGGCGCGTGCCGGAGGCCAGCACTTCCGCCTGCCAGTCGAAGGCGCCGTGGCTGCGGCCGAGCGAAACGCTGCCGAAGCGGTCGGCGCGCCGCAGCAGGCCGAGCCCGGTGGTGCGATCCTCGGGATTCTGTATGGTCGTCGCCGCGCGCGTGTCGAATCCCGCCAGCGTGCCGCGCCAGGAGAGTTCGACGCCGCGGTTTTCCGCCTCGTCGACGTTGACCGGCAGCCAGTTGAGCGGATCGAAGTTGATCAGGTCGCGGGTGCGCGTCGCGAATGCGGTGAGGCGCGCGAGGCCGCGTGCACCGCTATAGGTGAGGCCGAGCTCGGCGCTCGTCGCACGTTCCGGGTCGAGGTGCGGATTGCCGCCATACGGTCCGTAAAGATCGTTGAAGCTGGGCGCGCGGAACGCATTGGACACGCTGGCCGACACCCGCGTGCGCGAGGTGATGCGGTAACCGTAGCCGGCGAGCGCGGTCGTCGCGCCGCCGAAGTCGCTGTAGTCGTCGCGGCGCAGGTTGAACTGCACGTCGTGCGCGCCGAGCGCTGCCGTGTAGCCCGCGGCGAGACTCGCGACCCGGCGCGCATCCTTCGCATAGGCGGCGTCGCTCTCCAGGCGCTGCCACAGGCCCGCCAGGCCGATGCGAAGCGTGCCCGGGCCGGCGTTCACGGTGTTGTCCCAGTCGACCTGGCGGTTGCGCGTGCGGAATCGGTCCGTCGGCACCCCGTCGAGACGGGCGCTTAGATCGTCACGGCCTTGCGACAACTGGACGCGGCTCAGCCAATCCGGATGCCAGCGATTCTCGCTGTAGGCGCTCACCGTGGTCAGCGTCTGTTCGCTGGTGTTCTGGAAGCTGCCGTCGAACTCGATGTCGCCGCTGGAACGGAACGCGGTCAGGCCGGCCTCATGTCCGCCGGCGAGCCGCTGCGACAGCGTCAGGTTCAGCGTGGTGTTGCGGTAGGCGTCGTCGTCGACATCGGCCGCCGCGAACGTCCAGGGCGTCGGCACGAAAGCCGGATCGGCGCTGGAGAAACCGTCGGTGCGGGTGTGCGCGGCGCCGAAATGAAAGCGCGTTGCACCGGCCTCGCCGTTCAGCGACAGCGCGAGCTTCCTGGTGTCGTCGCTGCCGATCCCGAGTTTGGCGGATGCCCGCGTCGGTCCCGCGCCGCGCCGGGTGAAGATCTGCACCACACCGCCGATGGCTTCCGAGCCGTACACGCTCGACACGTTGCCGCGCACGATCTCGACCCGTTCGACCTCGTCGAGCAGGATCTGGTCGATCGCCGTGGTGCCGGCAGTGACCGAACTGACGCGCACGCCGTCGACGAGGACCAGCACCTGGTCGGCCTCCGAACCGCGGATGCGCAGCGCGCTCTGCGCGCCGAGGCCGCCCGTCGACGTGATCTCGACGCCGGACTCGCGGCGCAGCAGCGTGGGCAGGTCGGGCGCGGTCGACGCGTCGATGTCGGCGCGGGTGATCACGCTGGTGTGCTGCAGGGGTGCCGCGAGCGGCTGTGGCGTGCGCGTGGCGGTGACGACGATGGTTTCGCCGACGAATTCCGGCAGGATCTCCGCGCGAGCGGGAGCAATGAATACGGCGCCCAGGGCGAGCGCGAGCAGGGTTTGACGCATGATGAAGGTCCGGTTGGGCGTCCGGATCCCCGCGGGCGCGTTGCACGATCCGCTGCCGCGTGTGGCAGGGCTCAGGCCGGTATCCGGGCTTGCGCCTCAAGTGCATCGCCTTCCCGGGCGGACCCAGTGGCGTGTGTGATGCACCGTTTAGCGCTGACCGTTGCGGGGGCAGCACAGGCCTGGCGACGAATCGCGCACCTGTTTCCCGTTTATCCTCGGCGGCGGAACACCGCGTCGGCACCTGAAGGCGGCCATTATAAGGTGATTGACCATGTTCACGCCGCCTTCTATAGTCGCGCCATGCGTGCCGAACTCGACACCCTCGAAGCCAAGCTGCGCCAGGTTGCGGAGTTGTGCCAGTCCTTGCGGCGTGACAACGTCGCGCTGCGCCAGCAACTGGTCGCGGCGCAGCACGACAACAAGCAGCTCAATACGCGCCTCGACGCCGCGAAAGAGCGCCTGCAGGCGCTGCTCGACACGCTGCCGGAGGATGTTTAACCTGGAAACCTCAGTCAGCCGCTCCATGCTCGCATCAACATCGCATGAATACTGGATTTCGCCGTTTCGCCTGCCCTCACCCGCTGGATGGGTCCAACTGAGGTTTCCAGGTTAATGGCCGGCCCGCGCTCCATCGAAATCAATATCCTCGGCCGCAGCTACAAGGTCGCCTGCGCGCGCGACGAGGAATCCGCGCTGATCGCCGCGGCGGATTATCTCGACGAGAAAATGCGCGAGATCCGCGACAGCGGCAAGGTGATCGGTGCCGAGCGCATCGCCATCATGGCGGGCCTCAATCTCGCGCACGATCTGCTCACCCATGGCGGTGGCAGCCTCATCGAAGAGGCGCGTGCGCGTCTCACGCAGTGCAACGCGCTGCTCGACACAGTGCTGGAAGAGCAGGACCGCCTGTTCTGAACCGGCCCTTTCCTTATTGTGCGAATCGGGTACACTGGACATGCTCCCTGCGGTGTACGAGGCCGGTTGCGATTTCTGAACCAATGCATGCGTGCACGGCTGCGGTCTACCCCGGTGCGGGTGTGCGCGTGACCCGTCTCATGTGCCCGAAGCGCCTCGGATTGCGGCCATCTTGAACCCCGGTTCAAGATTCCGCGGCAGGTCACGGCACAGGCGGGGAGCCTTTCTTTTTCCCGGTTCGTGCGCCTCGTTGCGGCGCGCAGGGCCTGCGTCGCTAGTGGTCTGCTTCCGAAGTAACCCTATTTCGGAAGCAGACCACTAGCGAGCCGGTACACTCACCTGATGGACAAACACGCCCTGCGGCGCCAGCTGAAGGCGGCGCGCAACGCGATTTCCCTGCCTGCCCGCCACCGCGCCGCGCGCGCGGCCCTCCGCCACGCCTTGCGTCATGGGCTGCTGCTGCGCGCACAGCGCATCGGTTTCTATCTGCCGCAAGGCGGCGAATTCGACGTGCACCCCTTGCTGGAGCAGGCGCAGTGCATGGGTGTTGCGTGCTATCTGCCGGTGCTGGCGAAGCGCGGGCGGGTGATGCGCTTCGGGCGTGTTGTCGGGGGCGCGCGCATGCGCAAGAACCGTTACGGCATCCCGGAGCCGGTCGACGCGAAGGCCTTGCGCGCGCGCCAGCTCGACCTGCTCTTCATGCCGCTGGTGGGGTTCGACGACCGGGGCTACCGGCTGGGAATGGGGGGAGGTTTCTACGACGCGACGCTGTCCTTCATGCGTCATCGCCGGCTGTGGCGCAAGCCGCGCCTGGTGGGAGTCGCCTATGCCTGCCAGCGCGTGGAGGCGCTGCCGCACGACCCGTGGGACATGCCGCTCGACGCGGTGCTGACCGAAGCCGGCCTGCACCGCTTCGGCGCGTCGCCATCGCTGGCGTAGCGCGCCGAAAAGATCACTTCGCTGCGGGAGCCGGAGCCGCCGGAGCCGCCGGAGCGGTCATCGGCGCCATGAACATCATGGGATTGAAGCCCTGCATCATCGTGTTGTACGCGTTGGGGTCCATGAAGCCGCCCATCATGCCGTAGGTCTGCGGATTCATCGCCGCACCCATCATGTTGGTGTAGGTGGCGGGGTTCATCGGCATCATCATGGTGTTCATCGCCTGCGGCGACATCGGCGCCATCATCCAGTTGGCGTAGAGGCC
>JACDJB010002518.1_pt1 | contig 13063 bp, 11 predicted proteins | sample 7454121 | NCBI WGS metagenome assembly JACDJB01 (sample SAMN14253290, study PRJNA609438) | sludge metagenome | isolation source: sludge after 25d culture with pyrite | collected 2018-12-20 | reverse complement strand
TGGGCGGGACCGTTGCTGGCCTGGTAGGGTTAATCGGAGCTGCAGCCACTATGATGGTTAGAAGACGTAAGTTGAAAGTGGAAGAAGAATAAAGCAGAAAGAGAATCCAAAGAGCAGATTAAATCGCTCTTTGGATTCTTTTTTTTTAAAATCAATCCCCACTATCCCCGCTGTCACCATCCCCATCATCATCCGCATCATTTCCTTCGCCGATGCTGTCGGGTGCTGAGGAGGGATTGCTGATATCGGGTGCTTCGCCTCGCTGTGCGGATTGACGCAGATTTTTAATGACTGTATAGGAAAGAAATAAAATTACGACGACTGCTGCAGTTAATAAGCCCATGTCATTCCTCCGTTCTTCATTCATTTTCTCTATTTTACCATTTTACAAAAAAACCGCGAATCTTTGCTAATATGACAAATTTCCACAAAACCTACCAATTTTATTAACAGTTAGTTACTTCTTTATTACAAATGTGATAAAATAAACAATTAGGGTAGAATATGTTCGCAGATTGCGGCAACGTCTGAATATACTCGGACATTGTGGTCTATTTTTACATAGATGAAGGTTTTCGACAGCTGAGATCACGAGGCTAAAGTGAGCCGCAGCCAGCGCATTTTTCAAGGAGGAAAAAAGAATGTTTGCTAGGGATATTGGGATTGACCTTGGTACTGCCAATGTGTTGATCCATGTTAAAGGCCGTGGAATTGTCTTGAATGAACCGTCTGTTGTGGCGATTGATAAGAATACGAATAAGGTTTTGGCTGTCGGGGAAGAGGCGCGCAAAATGGTTGGGCGTACACCTGGCAATATCGTAGCGATTCGCCCGCTGAAGGATGGCGTGATTGCGGATTTCGATGTAACGGAGTCCATGCTTAAACATTTCATTAATAAATTGAATGTAAAAGGGTTCTTGTCGAAGCCTCGCATCCTGATCTGCTGTCCGACGAACATCACAAGCGTCGAGCAAAAGGCGATCAAGGAAGCAGCTGAAAAGAGCGGCGGCAAGAAGATTTATCTTGAAGAAGAGCCAAAGGTTGCGGCCATCGGCGCAGGCATGGATATCTTCCAGCCAAGCGGGAATATGGTGGTTGACATCGGTGGCGGAACGACGGATGTTGCCGTACTTTCAATGGGTGACATCGTTACGTCCCAGTCGATCAAAATGGCCGGCGACAAATTCGACGCCGAAATTTTAAATTACATCAAACGTGAATATAAGCTGTTGATCGGTGAGCGGACAGCTGAAAATATCAAGATCCAAATCGGGACTGTCTTCCCAGGCGGCCGTAATGAAGAAATGGAAATCCGCGGACGTGACATGGTGTCCGGCCTTCCACGTACAATTTCGGTCCGTTCTGAGGAGATTGAAAAGGCATTGAGGGAATCAGTTGCTGTTATCGTACAAGCAGCCAAAACTGTACTGGAAAAGACTCCGCCTGAATTGTCAGCTGACATCATTGACCGTGGCGTCATCCTGACTGGCGGCGGCGCATTGCTTCACGGCATCGACCAGCTGATGCAGGAAGAGTTGAGAGTGCCTGTACTCGTAGCTGATAACCCAATGGATTGTGTTGCAATCGGTACGGGAATCATGCTTGATAATATTGACAAAATTGCGGGTCGCCGCAGAATTGTATAAAACAGAAAATCTGGAATTTCCCCGGTTAAAAGACCGCGGGATTCCAGATTTTTTTTGTTTTACCCAATTTTTCTGGAATAAAACCCAAAATCCTACATTTTCCTGCAAATTTTTAATGTTTCTTGCCGATATATTTCTTATAATAGAGAGTAGTGAAAAAATTTCCTGTGCTCAGGATTTTTCCAATAAAGGGTGATAAGCATGTTCAAAGGTTTTTACACAGTGGCTTCCGGAATGCTTGCGCAACAGCGCAGGACCGAAATGCTTACGAATAATATGTCGAATGCCAATACGCCAGGTTATAAGGCGGACCAGGCGGGAATGAGGGCGTTTCCGGAGATGCTGCTCCAGCGTTTCGATAAGCAGCAAATTCCTACGGGAAATGGCTTAAATCTTCCGTTCAACAAGGAGATTGGAACAATCAATACAGGTGTTTACATGCAGGAAGCGATCCCAAAGTTCATCCAGGGTGATTTGCGCGAAACCGGAAGGAAAACGGATGTAGCACTGCTTGATATTAATATGCCCGATAATGGCTCGGTATTTTTCACGGTGCGCAATGGTGACGGAACAGTCCGTTATACAAGGAACGGAAATTTCACGGTTGATGCTCAGGGATACTTAACGACCGGGAGCGGCCATTATGTACTGAATTCAGCAGGAGAGAGAGTCCAGCTATCAAGCGACCGATTTACGATTAATGAAGGTGGAGTTCTTGCCGGTGAAAACGGTGAGACGGAAACGCTGGGAGTAGCTTATGCGAACAATTCGCTCAGAATGGTAAAAGAAGGCGATGGCCTGTTCCGGACGGAAGACGGTGAGCCGCTGCCGACTGCTTTTGGTGCAAATGGCGTCCAGTTCAAGACGCAGCAGGGCTTTCTCGAGCAATCCAATGTCGACGTCAGTAAGACGATGACCGACATGATGACAGCATACCGCGCTTTTGAAGCAAACCAGAAAATCCTTCAGGCTTATGATAAGAGTATGGAGAAGGCTGCGACTGAAATTGGAAGGCTGTAACATATTTATTGGAAAACTATTCCGTGCCTATTAGGTGCGCATCGAGGTATAAAATATGAACAGAACAATGATTACCGCGACAAATACATTATCCCAGCTGCAAAAGCAGATGGACCTGATCAGCCATAACTTGGCGAATGTGGATACTGCCGGTTATAAGCGCCGTGATGCGTCTTTCACTGATCTGCTGGTCCAGGAGTACCGGAACCAGCCGAATAATACGCTTGAGCCGCAAAACCGGATGACACCTTTTAACATCCGCCAGGGTACGGGCGCTAGGCTTGGACAGGTTCAATTGGTATTATCCCAGGGAAGCCTGAAATCAACTGGCCGTAATCTTGATACGGCATTCACAGCTGAAGGCCAATTTTACCGGGTGATGGTCCGGAATGAGGACGGCAGCTCGGCAATGCGCTTGACTCGCAATGGTGCACTGTATCTGACACCGCTGTCTGATAATGAATCCATGCTTGTCAATAGTGACGGGAATGCGATTCTGGATGAAAACAGCCAGCCTATCACGATTTCCGGCAATGTGAAAAATTTCTCCATCAATGAAACGGGGAGTTTTTCGGCGGAAATGTACGATGGGACGAGCCAGAATGTCAATCTTGGTGTAGTATTGGTAGAGAAGCCGCAGTTTTTGGAGCAAAAAGGTGACAATCTGCTTGGCTTGCCGGATAATCTTGCAGAACTTGGAGTGGATGAGACAGACGTCCTGACCGCTCTTAATGGTCAGCAGCGCAACAGGGTCTCGATCCAGCAAGGTGTCCTGGAACAATCAAATGTGGACATGAGTAAAGAAATGACGGATTTAATCAATGTGCAGCGGAGCTACCAGTTCCACTCAAAATCGATTACGCTGGCCGACCAGATGCTCGGTCTGGTGAACGGAATCCGTTAAGAGGGGAAGAACATACGAATGGCTTTGAACAAGAATAATCAAGAAGCGTTAACGCGTGAAGAAGTAAAGAAAGAAAAGAATACACGCGAAAAAAAGAAAAGAATCCGGGTTCGCCTTATTCCAATCTGGCTTCGGATTATTATTGTAATCGTCCTTTTAGCTGCCAGCATCGTGCTCGGCGCCATGTTCGGCTACGCGATCATGGGCAATGGCAAAGCGAAAGATGTTTTTGAGAAGTCTACCTGGACTCATATAGTGGATTTGGTCAATAAAGAATAAATTTTCGGAAGGAAGGGAGATTTCCCTTCCTTTTTAATTGCGTTTTTTAGTACAATAGTTAGTAAGTATTAGTAGGAGGTACTAAAAATATGCTTGATATTACCCAAATCAAGGAGATTATCCCGCACCGCTATCCATTTTTACTTGTCGATAAAATTATCGAAATCGAAGAAGGCAAAAGGGCAGTCGGCATCAAGAATGTGACAGCAAATGAAGAATTCTTCAACGGCCATTTTCCGGATTACCCAGTCATGCCAGGCGTGCTGATCGTTGAAGCACTGGCACAGGTTGGAGCTGTCGCTGTATTGAAGCTCGAAGAAAACCGCGGCAAGATTGGATTCTTTGCCGGAATCGACAATTGCCGTTTTAAAAGACAGGTAAAACCAGGTGACCAGCTTCGCCTCGAAGTGGAAATGATCAAATTGCGCGGCCCGATCGGTAAAGGGAAAGCAGTTGCGACGGTTGATGGCGAACTGGCTTGTGAAGCAGAGATTACGTTTGCGATAAAATAGTGTTTTTGACGGGGACCCGGTTTTGGATCGGGTTCTTTTTTACGTCATCACGTTTTGTGATAGGCATGATTTTGGATTGGGTTCTTTTTTACGTAGTCGTTTTGCGAGGGACTTGACTTAGAACCAGTTTGGATTTACATAATTAGGAAGAACGTGCAATTATGTCTTCTGAGCGTGCAATTATTGCTGTTGATGGTGCAATTAATCATGATGTTGGTGCAATTATCATATAGAACGGTGCAATTATCCCCTTTTACTAAGAGAATAATTTTTCCAGCTAGGGATTTAGCTGCTTTTCCTCTGGGATTAAGAAGAATTTAGCTGGTTTTTCACTTTGAAAGCCGAATTCAGGTTAGAAAAATTATAGTGCATTAGCTTGCACATCAGAAAGACTCAATTTTTTAACAGATTAATGCAAGTTTTTTTCACAGGTGGGCAATCTAACAGCAGACCCGTGCAACAGGTCTCAAAAATACCTACTCATGAAAGGGGCTTTTACCTATGAAGAAAAAGCTGTTAATGTTAATCGGTGGCTCTTTGCTGTCGGCTATGTTCCTTGCTGGCTGCGCGAATAATGACGATCAAAACCCGCCACCGGATGATAACATCGAAAATCCAACGGACAATGACATGAACGATAATAACGGAAATGTCGATGACGATGGCGTAATCGATAATAACGATGAGAATGTTCCAGACACTCCGGATGTCAACACGGATGACGATGGCGATATGATGAAGGATAACAATGAGCCTGGCGAGGATGCTGTTGAAGACAATATCGATATGAATGACAAGGATAAAGAGGACGAATAACAAAAACGGGCAGGAATGGATTCCTGCCCGTCATTTTATTCCCAATAATCCTTAAAATCATATTCAAAAGCATCTGAATCAAATTCATCATCTTTGTCAGTAAAACTTGACTCGGGAGTAACCAATACACTTATAAATACCATTAATCGTTCAATCACCAGGATTCCCCCTTAAAGATTGTTTACAAGCTATATTACCCACATTCTTAATGTAACAATCATTTGTTAAGGGAGACTTATTGAAATGTAAAGTTTGTATTAAAATGAAACAACAAAAAAGAGCCCAATTGGACTCTATTACACTTTTTTCGGCTGCAAAATCTTCGGCCTTGTAATGATCTTGTCCTTGAATTCCGAGAGCAGTTCGTCGCCTTTGTATCCTTTATCAAGCAAGTACTCAAGCAGCTTTTCCGGATAATCGCTCTTCGGCTTTGTCAGCTTTCCTGTTAAAAGGATGCTGGCATGGTTCTGAAGCTTCTTGATGCAGCAGACTTTTGTCAGGAATGCTGCCGGGTCGTTCTCTCGTTTGGTGATGACGACTTGAACGATGACTTCTTTGTCGTTGTCGCATGCATCCTGGAAATACGGTATATATTTATGGTTGGTAAAAACCTCGACTAGCCAGGTGCCTTTATCATCCTCTTTGTTGATAATCAGGCCGTCTTCCATTTCGATATCCACTAAAGCATCTTCATCAGCCAGCTGCATTGAAATCAACTTGAAAGTCTTCATGTCAACCACCTCCCGTAATACTTGTCCAAATTATAACACAGAGGAACCCGAAAACGAAAAAAACACCGTTTGTCGAAAGAAAAATTTCTGAATAGGCAAAAATCATTTTTGGATGGGGCCGTGTAACTGAAAACTGAATAATAGAGTGGATTTTTGGCCAATCCCCATATTTTTTCAGGAAAAAAGACCATTTTCGACATTTTACTCCCGGCGTAAAAAGGAATATCATCAGGCTATAACAGAGAAAGGAGATGAAAAGGTGATCAATCAAGTAACGCTAGTAGGCAGGCTGACGCGGGATCCGGATTTGAAGTATACGCCTGATGGCAAGGCGGTTTCGAATATCACGCTCGCAGTCAACCGCCATTATAAAAATGCCAGCGGCGAAATCGAGGCCGACTTCGTCCATTGCATCCTCTGGGGCAAGACGGCTGAGAACACGAGCAACTACTGTAAAAAAGGCGCTGTCCTTGGAGTGACTGGCCGAATCCAGACAAGGCACTATGATAACCAGGAAGGAAAGCGTGTCTATGTGACCGAGGTCGTTGCCGAGGGAGTCAGGTTTTTAAGTTCGAAACCGGCCGGTAACAAGGAAGCGGCCCAGCCCCAGCAAACGTCCATGCCGCCGCAGCCAGTCCCACCTGCGCAGCACAGAGAGGAGCTTCCATTTGTATAGCGAAACCGATTCAATCGAAAAGCTGCTGGTCAGCCTTATTAAAATGGTCGGAAAAAACAATGAGAAGATCGACGAACTCACCAAGCGTGTCCGCCAGCTAGAAATTGCCTCCAAAGAACATCAGGTCAATCGCGTCTACTCCTTCATAGCCGAGCCTCCACGACCAAATTTCAGCCGAAAAGAATACGTCCGGTAAAACGAAGAAATAAATACACATAAGAATTTCCTCGGTTCCACCCCACTAAGGATCTTCAAGAGAGAAATTCAATAACCGTATCTCCAATATACCCTCGAATTTTGATGCCGGCTGGTTCAGCCGGTTTTTCTTTTTTTAAAAAGTATCTCTTAACCTCCATCCCACCAACGAGATTAGTAACAGGAACTTTTAGCAAATAAAAAATTGCTATTATACATCTTTCAGGGTATATTCCTATATTTGAAAATACAATATAATGGAAATAATAGACGAATTTTATATTGAGAGGAAAGTGGTTGTGAAAAAGTTCATCACTGGGCTGGGGTTTCTTTTTGTTTTATGTTTTGGAATGCAGCAGGTTGCTGCAGAGACGGTTCCTGGCAATATCACGGCAGACACCACCTGGACAAAGGAGGGTTCTCCGTACAAGGTGGGGATGATCTCCATTTATCCTGACGCAACACTAACGGTCGAGCCAGGAGTTGAAGTCATTGGTGGCGGAGGTGTTTCCTGGATTGATGTAAGAGGTAAAATGATTGCTCAGGGGACAGCAGACGAAAAAATTCACATTAAGGATGTCCTGATTAAAGGTTTTGATTTTCCGGATAGTTCCATCCGCGTTGAGCACGCAAAACTTGGCAGGACGAACCCGGGATTCCTTATTACTTCCATGTACCGCGAAGTGATTCTTAGGAACAATGAGTTTACAAAGGGGGACATCTCAATCGGATCCCCTAAAACAGATATTCAGATTGAAAACAATCTTTTTCGGGATGGTGCCTGGCTTAACCTGAATAATGGTACGGGAAAAATCCTCGTCCAAAGGAATACTTTTTTTAATAAAGAAGACTATTACCCTTCAATTCGGATGAGCTGCAATGATCCTGACTGTAAAACTTCTAATATCGCAATCACAGAGAATAACTTCTTTGGTTTCCCGAGCTTCTTTGTCGAGGTCGAAAAGGGAAGAGGACTTACATACAACGGGGCGAATAACTACTGGAGCACCACTGACCCTTCTCAATTGAAGCGAAGGATTCTTGACGGTGCAAGGGAGGAACGCCTTTCTTCGGCGATTCTGGACTATAACCCAATTGCCTATAAACCTATCGAAAACGGGTTGCCACTGGGAGACCTTGAAGCGCCGACAGTCAATAAAGTTGGCGACGATGCGACAGTCATCACAGGGTTGACCGATGCAGATTCCGCCGTAGCAGTTTGGAAGGATGGTGTAATCATCGGTCAGGGAGTGTCTTCAGCAGAGGGAGACTACTCTGTGAATATTCCTGAGCAGCCAGGCGGAACGATGCTCAAGGTGATAGCAGTAGATGGCAATGGCAGGACTAGTGAGGAAGCCACCGTTACAGTGAGTGATACGACTGCGCCGGCAGCGCCGCAGGTCAACAAGGTGAATGACCAGGCGACAAAGGTCGAAGGCAGTTCAGAGGCTGGCGTTACTGTCATAATCAAAGTGAACGGAGACAAAAAACAGACAACCGCAGACACTGAAGGTCATTTTTCAATGGAAATCACTCCGCAACAAGCAGGAACGGTGATCGAGGTCCATGTCATCGATGGGGCGGGCAACATAAGTGCTACTACCACGGTTACTGTCGTGGATGAGCAGCCGCCAGTAAAAGCGGTTATTTCTTCAGGTGAGGTGACAGACCAGTCTTCCTACCTGCAAGGAACCGCAGAACCGAGATCATTGGTGAAATTGCTGCAGGGCGATCAGGTTCTTCAATCAGCCTATGCAGACAGCAACGGGAATTTCACCATCATCTTCAACGAGCCATTCAAAGGCGATACCGTCATAAAGATCGTAGTGGAAGACTCTGTAGGGAATGTCAGCGAACCAGTAGTTCTGACGGTAAAAGACGTGACTCCGCCTTATGTTGATATCAATAGGTGGGAATACGTCCATGAGAAATCGACTGAGATTAAGGGTTTCGGAGAAGCTGGCGTATTGGTAGAAATTTTGAAAAACGGTCTGGTCATTGGCTCTGGCATCGTTAAAGCTGATGGCACATTTGCGATTCCTATCCCCGTCCAAGTGGGCGGTACCGAGTTAGATATCATAGCGACGGATAAAGCAGGAAACACGAACAACGTGAAAGTGACGGTTATCGACCTTCCAGATCCACTTCCACTAACAGTCGAGCCGATCAACACCCTCAGCACGGTGTTAAAAGGGAAAACAGCTCCGAATGTCTATGTGAACATCAAAATTGCAGGGGTACTGCATGTTGTCCAGGCAAATGCCAACGGTTTGTTTGAGTTAAAAATCAATCCACTAAAAGAAGACACGAAAGTATCGTTTTTAGCCAACAACGACGAAGCGCATTACAGTAAGGAAGTCGTGCTCACAGTCACCTGGAAAGCACCAAGCGGCTGGTATAAGGACCAATCAGGAAACCAATATTATTATGACCCTGTCACCGGATTGCCAGTTAAAGGCTTCTTCCAGTCAGGAAGCAAAAAGTACTATTTTCGATCCAATGGCATCATGCATAAAGGCTGGCTGACGCTGTCAGGCAAGAAGTATTATTTTGACAGTTACGGTGTAATGAAGACCGGCTGGCTGACGTTAAGCGGGAAAAAGTATTACTTCGATGGCTATGGCGTCATGCAAACAGGCTGGGAAACAATCAGCAAAAAGAAGTATTATTTCAATTCCAGCGGAGTGATGACAAAAGGCTGGCTGACATTAAGCGGGAAGAAATACTACTTTGACAGTTATGGTGTCATGCAAACAGGCTGGGAAACGATCAGTAAAAAGAAGTATTACTTCAATTCCAGCGGAGTGATGACAAAAGGTTGGCTGATGTTGAGCGGGAAGAAGTATTACTTCGACGGCTATGGTGTCATGCAAACAGGCTGGGAAACGATCAGCAAAAAGAAATATTACTTCAGCAAAAGCGGAGTAATGACAAAAGGTTGGCTGACCCTAAGCGGGAAGAAGTACTACTTCGACAGTAAGGGAGTCATGCAGACAGGCTGGGAAACGATCAGCAAAAAGAAATATTACTTCAGCAAAAGCGGAGCAATGACAAAAGGGTGGCTGACTCTAAGCGGGAAGAAGTACTATTTCGACAGCAAGGGAGTCATGCAGACCGGCTGGGAAAAGATCAGTGGGAAATGGCATTATTTCAACAGTAAAGGCGTCAAAATAAAGTAAACCAGAAGCACGGGATTGCATTCTCGTGCTTCTAATATTTGGAAAAAGTCTATCTTCCTGCGAGGCATAAAGGAATAAGGATGGAAATACTCTTGTTTTATTTTAATGGGGGAGTATCTAATGAAGAGCTTCAAGCTATGGGGAGCAATCGTAATAATAGCATCCCTGATTGCTATCGGACTCTGGTGGGCAACAACAGAGATGAAAGACCGAAGAGACCCGCTGAATCAGGCTGACGCATTTGTGTATACTGACAACGGCATGCTTTACTGGTTTGAACTGACAAGCCGCAAAGGTAGAGTGGAAGGGAATCTTCACCAGGAGAAGTTGATGGATGGGTATGGGGAGTCGCCTTATATCAAAGAGAAAACCTTTCCGCTGACTGGAGAAACAACTGAGAAGGGTTATGAATTCAGGGTAAATGCGGATGGAAAAAGAGTCACATATCATGCTTTCTTCTCCGGACCACATCTTTCCGTTCAAAACCAGCAGGAAAAAGAGAGTCATTTATACAATCCTGTCGGTGACGAAGAACTTGTTGAATATGTCGATGCGCTGCTAAACTATCATGCTGAAAAAAAGGAAAATGACCGAATAAAAAATTTTTTCACTGATCTCCGTCAGGTATACGGATATCTTCATACCTCAGAGGACGGCTCATACCAGTTGTTCATCAAAATCGATGAAGCCTTGCTGGAGGGCGAGCTGACAGGCTCTCTTTTTATGGTGGAGGCCACAGAAGATAAAAAGCACCCCTATGAAAAGACCAAGTATATGTTAAACGGAATCACAGACGGAAAGATGGTGGAATTATACACCATCGCAGATAATAAAGAGGTCAAGATGACAGGGGAATTTCATGGCAGTGCCCAGAGGTTCGACCTATCGTTCTGGAAAACCAATAAACAACTGACTTTTAATGCGATAAGCAAAGAGGAGTATCAAGAACTTCCTTTCTTTCGCTAAACGAACGGAGCACAGGGTACGCCCCCGTGCTCCGTTTTGTTTACGACAAAAACACCAACTCATGCAATTCATCAGTCGACAGCTCAGTAATCCAGCTATCACTCTGAATAATCTGGTCGTTCAATGACTGCTTCTTCTCAAGCATCGCGTCGATTTTTTCTTCAAGTGTACCGGTGCTGATCAGCTTGTGCACGTGTACGAAGCGGCTCTGGCCGATGCGGTAGGCCCGGTCGGTTGCCTGGTTCTCGACGGCCGGGTTCCACCAGCGGTCATAGTGGACAACATGGTTTGCCGCGGTCAGGTTGAGCCCGGTGCCTCCGGCTTTAAGCGACAGCAGGAATACAGGGAACTCGCGGTTCTGGAACTTCGTGATCAGCTCATCACGCTTCGTCTTCGGCAGGCTGCCGTTCAGGAACGGTACATCGATGCCGAATTTCTTTTTCAGTGCAGCCTGGATCATCTCGCCCATTCCGATGTACTGGGTGAAAATGATACAGCTTTCTTCCTGTTCGAGGACAGCGCTCACGAGATCGATCATCTTCTCCATCTTCGCGGAACGGTCGATCAGCTGTTTCGGATTTTCCTCCTTCAAGTACAGAGCAGGGTGGTTACAAAGCTGCTTCAGCCTGCTCAACAGCTGCAGGATCAGGCCTTTGCGCTCGAAGCTGGACAATGTTTCGATCTGCGCGAACGTGTCCTTCACAAGTTGCTCGTATAAGGAAGCCTGCTCTGCAGTCAGCGGGCAGTATTCCTTCTGCTCCACTTTATCTGGCAGGTTCAGCGCCACATCTTCATCCTTCTTCGTCCGTCTCAGCAGGAACGGCTTGATCAACGATTGCAGCTTGGTGATTTTTTCTTTTTTATCTTCCTTCTCAATCGGCAAGATGAACTCTTTCTGGAATTGCCCCGCGCTGCCAAGATAGCTCCGGTTCGTGAAGTCGAAGATTGACCACAGCTCTGACAGACGGTTTTCCATCGGCGTCCCGGTCAGGGCGATGTGGTGCTTGCCCTTCAGCTTCCGTACCGCACGCGACTGCTTCGTATCGGCGTTCTTGATATTCTGCGCCTCGTCAATCGCGATGCTGCTCCATTCAACGCTCTCGAGATCATCGAAATCAAGGTGCGTCAGTCCATAAGAAGTCAGCACAATATCACATGCATTTGCTTCTTCTGTAAAAAGAGTGCCCTTCAAGCGGTTCGGTCCGTAATGCAGATGGACGCTCAAATCCGGGGCGAAGCGCTCGATTTCTTTTTGCCAGTTGCCAAGCACGGAAGTAGGGCAGATGATCAACGACGGATGGTCGTCGTTTTCCTGTTCTTTTACCGACAGAATATAAGAAATCAGCTGGATTGTCTTCCCGAGACCCATATCATCGGCCAGCAGAGCACCAAATCCATACTTCCTCAGGAACAGCAGCCAGTTCATGCCGAGCTTCTGGTACGGGCGCAGCTCACCGTGCAAACCAGCTGGCACCGGTGTATCAGGGATTTCCTTCGTTTCCGACAGCTGCTTCATCATCTGCTTCCAGTGGCGGTTCAGCTCGATCTGTATTTTCGCGAACGCGCGCGGATCATCGAGTGCTTCGCCATCTTCTTCCTCATCGGACAGCTCCTGCTGCAGCAGGTCGCGGATGTGCAAGCCTTCCTTATCTGCCTTTTTCATCATTTCCTGGATCTGGCGGATAAAGCCATGGTCAAGCTTGATCCAGCGGCCCTTCAGATAGACGAGCCGGCGCTTTTCATTCACCAGGCGCTGGAAGTCATCCTCGCTCAGGTCCACTCCGTTCATCGAGAAACGCCAGTCGTAGTCGAGCATCGCATTCAGGCCGACGAACGAACGGCGGTAGCCAGTCTGGCCCTTCAATCTAGCCTTCACCTTCAGGTTTGCGTTCTTGATCGCTTCCCACCAGGAAGGGAGAAGGATTTCAATGCCGAGCGCAATCAGCGTCTCGCTCGCCTCGGTTAAAAACATCCAGGCTTCATCCTCGGTGAGGGTGGACTTTAGACGGCCGTCTTCCTCAATCCATGGGAAAATCGCAGCCAGTCTTTTTTCTTCATCCTCAATCTTATCGCTATAAGAATCCCAACCAGCAGGATAGCTCTCATAATCACGGGCTTCAATCAGCATTGGCTCTTCTT
>JACDJB010002516.1_pt1 | contig 13075 bp, 8 predicted proteins | sample 7454121 | NCBI WGS metagenome assembly JACDJB01 (sample SAMN14253290, study PRJNA609438) | sludge metagenome | isolation source: sludge after 25d culture with pyrite | collected 2018-12-20 | reverse complement strand
CTTGATCTGCCTAAGCTCTTGTCAGCATTCCAGCAGTTCTTTCGCGAAAACTCGGAGATTTGGCTGGAACGCTTCGACTACAAAGAGGCAGGGCCGCAACTGCTGATGCAGGCTTTTCTGCAGAGGATTGTCAATGGCGGAGGTCGCGTCGAGCGGGAATATGGTCTGGGCCGGCGGCGAACGGATCTGCTCGTGATTTGGCCAGCAGCATCGAATGCCTTCTATCCAAATCCGGATCTCCAACGCGCTGTTATCGAGCTGAAGATCCTTCAGAAATCCCTCGGTCAAACTGTCGATGAGGGAGTAGCCCAGACATGGGAGTATGCAGATCGCTGCGGCGCACAGGAGGCGCACCTGGTCATCTTCGACCGCCGTCCAGGGCGAAGCTGGGAGGAGCGCATCTGGACGCGATTTGAAAAGTATAACGACCGGACGATCACCGTTTGGGGGTTGTAGCACAGCGCTGGCGAGAGCGCACCAGTCAGCAGAGACCGTGTACCTGCCGTGCGCGTCCGCAACTCGAATCTGGCTGCATTAACTTTGGCTAAGTAGCAGCGACCAGGCAGGCGTCAGGTGACGGGCGATGTCCGACGCCAGCAGGGTGGGGCCGAGCGACTGGGCTGCCATGCGTCCGGCCAGGGCGTGCAGGAAGACACCCGCGCGCGCTGCCGCCCATGCGTCCAACCCTTGCGCCAGTAGCCCGACGATAGCGCCCGCCAGAGCGTCTCCTGAACCGGCAGTGGCCAGGGCGGCGTCGGCGAACGGGCTGATGGCCAGGGCGCCATCGGGATGGGCAATGGCTGTGAACGCACCTTTGAGCACCACGATTTGGTCCCAGGCGGCGGCGAAGCGCCGGGCGATTCGCCAGCGGTCGGCGTTGACTTCTCTGGTGGTCAAGCCGGTCAGTCGGGCCATTTCGCCGGGATGGGGGGTCAGGATGCTGCCGGACGGCAGGGAAGCAGGGCCGTTGGGCTGCGCGGCCAGGGCGTTGAGGGCGTCGGCGTCTACGACCAAAGGTGGCAGGTCAGACGGTGACGCTGGCCCCCCGGCCACCAGCAGGGTCTGAACGCAAGCAACCGTTTCTGGCCGCGTCCCCAAACCGGGGCCTATGAGAAAGGCATCGGTCCCGACCCACAACTCTCGCAGCATTGCCAGCGCCTCCAGCGGGAGGGAGGCTGCCCCTTGTTCATCACCCGCCAGGGGCGGTGCAGGAAGCAGGGCGTACACCGCTTCGGGCAGCTGGCTGGCTACCAACTGTCTGACAGGGGTGGCGGCTGCCAGCTGGACAAGGCCGGCCCCGGCCCGGTAGGCGGACTGGCAGGCGATGGCGGCGGCGCCCGGGTAGTTACTGCTGCCGGCCGCGATCAGCGCCTTGCCAAAGGTGCCCTTGTGTGCGCCAGGCGCCCGATTCGGCAGCAGGGCGGCGATTTCAGAGGGTGTGAGCAGGTCAGGCGCATCGGCAGGCGCCAGGCCGCGGTCGATGCCGATCTCGGCAAGGGTGAGCCGGCCGCAGGCTGAGGCGCCAGGCTGCAAGAAATGACCGGGTTTGGGCAGGGCGAAGGTGACGGTCTGGTCTGCGGGCAACGCCAGGGGGTCGAAGGCGCCGGTGTCGCAGTTCAGCCCGCTGGGACAGTCGCAGGCAATGACGAGCGGCCTGCTGCGCGGTGTGGGTCTGGTGGGGTCGAAGCGGGCGGGGTGGTCGTGACCCGATGTCGCCATAGCCTGGCGCACGACAATCAGGAGTTGGGCCAGATCGCCGGCGATGGGTCTTATATTGCCGGTACCCAACAGGGCATCGACGATGATTCCGGCCTGCGCCGCCAATGCCGCCAACCGCTCATAGCCGGGGTCCTGCTCAGCCCAGATGGCGTCGCTGACAGCCTCTGACAAGGGGTCGGCGCCGCGCTTGCGTTTCCAGATATAGGGCAGGGCAGGCGCACCCTGGGTCTGCAAACGGGCGCACGCCACCAGCCCGTCGCCGCCGTTGTTGCCAGGGCCGATCAGAAACAGAATCGGCTTCGAAAACGGTCCTTGTTCGGCGATCGTTTCCGCCAGCGCCCCGCCCGCCGCTGCCATCATCTGCTCATAGCTGAAGCCGGCTGCGTGGGTCGCCTGCTCCATGGCAACCATCTGCGCCACGGTGACGATCTTCATGGTCAGGGCGCATCCTCGATGGCCCGCGCTGCCGTGGCAGATGCAGTCTTCAGTCTGGCGGGCTGGCGCGCATTCACCAGCAGCACGACGAGCACGCTGCTGGCAAACAGAGCAATGAGGAAGATGAGTCCGTAGGTAAGGGGAATGGTCGTCGTGTTGGCGCTGCCGATGGGGTTGAACGGGTGCCGGATCACTGCCGTGTTGCGATTGAGGACGAGCACCACGACCGAGAAGATGATCTGGGCGAGGGCGGCAAAACGCCGCGAATCGACCCAGCGGACAAGCGCCAGGATGACGGCGCCCACGGCCAGAACGAGCAACGTCAACTGGGTGCGCGGTTCATTCCAATCCACCCACACGCCCCAACTCAGGCGGGCGGGGACCACCGACAGGAGAAAACCCAGCAGCCAAAGCCCCAATCCCACCTGGCCCGTGACCTGGAACCAGTCGTACCAGGTCTCCTTGGACGTAAGATAGATCACCGCCAGGACAGCCGCAGCCAGGAAGAAAAGCAGCGCTACCTGGGTCAGGCTGGCGTGGGCGTACACCCAGCGCACAAGACTGCCCAGGGTGCGTTCGGACGGCGCTGTCACGAGGACAAGCAGCCAGGCCAGCAGGCTGGCGCTGAAGAGTGTGATCAGCAGGGTGGTGCGGTGTCTGGTCATGACATGCAAGTATGCGACAGGGCAGGGCGAAGGACCAAGCCGGCAGGAGATGCCAAAGCAGGCAAATGATTTGGCGTTCCTCTTTGTCTTTGTTATCCTCTTTCCCGTGTTCATTCTCCTCGCCGTCCTTTATCTGCTTGCGCTTGGCTGGGTCGTATGGCGTCGCCGCCCGCTTCTGTCTGACGCCCTGATACCCGGCCTCCTCGCCCTGTTCACGGTAGCCTTTTTCTGGCGGCTGGTCAGCGGCGATGTCTACATGCCTGCGGATGGCGGCGACCTGGCCAGCTTCCTCTTTCCCACCTATTCCTTCATTCAGGAGAGTCTGCGGGAGGGCGTCTGGCCGCTGTGGAACCCGCATCTGTACAGCGGGACGCCGTTCGTGGCCGAGGTGCAGTCGGGCATCCTCTATCCGCCGCACCTGCTGCGCTTCCTGCTGGGACCAGAGCTGCGCTACACCGACATGCAGTGGCTGGTGTTGTTGCACATCTGGTGGGCGGGGACGACAACTTACGTTTTGGGGCGAGGGCTGGGTCTGGGGCGGGTTCCGGCCTTGTTTGCGGCCACCGCCTTCATGTTCAGCGATCTCTTCATCGTCCATTTCGGCAACCTCAACCTGGCCGCGGTGGCAAGCTGGCTGCCGTTGGCCCTTTGGGGTCTCCATCGCAGCCTGGAACACAGCGGCTCGGGCGCCTGGCGCGGGGCTGCCATTGCCGGGCTGGCGCTGGGGATCGGGTCGCTTGCCGGGCATCCACAGATGACTTTGTACAGTCTGATGGCAGCGGCGCTGTGGACCGGTCTCTGGCTGCTCCTGACCCGGCGCGATGGCAAGACGCCCTGGCGCCGCGCCGCCTCCAGCCTGCTGATCACCGCCGGCGTGACCCTTGGCCTGATGGCTCCCTTGCTGCTGCCCGGCTTCGAGTTCGCCCGGCTGAGCGAACGAGCTGAATGGCGCTATGTCGAGACGGTGGGCTACTCGCTGTCGCCGGCCCAGTTGATCGGGCTGATCCTACCCAACTTCTTTGGCCGCGGCCCGGCCCTGCACTGGGGTCTTTGGCCGCGGGTCGAGGTGGGCTACGCCGGCGTCCTGACGCTGCTGCTGGCCTTCGTTGGCATTCTCATGCACCGCGACCGGCTGACCTGGCTGCTGGTCGGGCTGGCCGCGTTCTCGCTGGCGTTCAGCCTCGGCGTCTACAGCATCCTCCACGGCTGGCTGACCTGGCTGCTGCCCGGCCTGGAGCAGCTGCGCGCGCCGGCTCGCTTCATCTTCGTCTTCGACCTCAGCCTGGCCCTCCTGGCCGGACGCGGCCTGCAGGCGATGATGGCAGTATGGTCGGATGCGAATCGGGCCGCCTTTGCCGCTTTCTGGCGCTTCTGCCGCACACTGCTGATCGTCCTCATCGCCGTCGCCCTCCCCCTGATCTACGCCGTTCTCCTGCTCACGCAGGATGCTGACGCCGTCCTGCATCTGCGCGCCAGCATCGTGACGATCGCCCTGATGCAGTTCGCCCTCTTTTTCCTGGCCGGGCTGGCGCTTCTCTATGCCCGCTACCGGGAATGGATACGGCCTGGCCTGTTCGCCTGGCTGGCGGTGGCGCTGGTATTGGTCGACCTGGCTTCTTTGGGAGCTTATGAGGACGTGTCCAGCGCCGACCCGACGGCCAACTACTACCGACAGGACATCCTCGCCTTCCTGGACGCCGACCCCGACCTCTATCGCATCGACCCCCGTACCGACATCGACGCCTACTGGCAGCCGGATGCGGCCCAACTTCACGGCCTGTATGACGTGTGGGGCGTCGCCAATCCCCTTACGCTGGGGTATTACGTCGCCTACTGGAACGCCACCGGCAGCCGCAGCACGGACCTCTATGCCTTGTTGAACACAAAGTATCTGCTGGGGCGCAAAGACGTGACGTTGGACTGGGATGTCTGGGAACTGGCTTTCGACGGCGACCCCGATCTGAACGTATATCGCAACCACCGCTTCCTACCGCGCGCCCATCTGCTGGGCCGGGCGACGCCAGTCCCCGACCTGGCTGCAGCCCAGGCCGCGGTGCGCGACCCGGCGTTCCAGCCGCTGGCCGAAGTCGTCGTGGAAGGCGGGGAGGCGCAAGACGGACCGGGTGGGGCGGCGGTGCTGGTCTCACAGGGCGCCAACGACCTGCTCCTGGCGACCGATTCCTCTGCGCCTGGCACACTTCTGATCAGCCAGGTATGGTATCCTGGGTGGCAGGCGAGTATCGACGGCGGCGCCTGGCAGCCGGTGCTGCGAGCGGATGGCGTCTGGCAGGCGGTGCAGGCGCTGGCCGGCCGGCACGAGGTGCATTTGCGTTTTCGTTCGTGGTCTTTTGTCGTGGGCTTGGTCATTGCCGTTGTCATATTGTTGGCGGTCGGCGGTGCATGGGCCTGGGGGAAGGTGCGCTCGCGGCGGTAAAGCCGGCGACCGGTCTGCGAGGCAGGTCGTCGTACCTGGCAGGACCTTTCGCGTCATCTGCACCCGGAGCCATCCCTGTACCAGAAGGGGATCGATAGAAACAAAAAGCCCCTCTTCACAGAGGGGCTTTCGGTAGAGCAGCGGAGGTCAACACGCCAGGCTATTGCAGCGTCTTGATGAATTCGATGATGGCCGCGATCTGATCTTCGGTCAGCGTCTGGCTGTAGATGGCGGGCATCAGATTGGCGAAACCCTTGACTAACTTCGCTGCCGGATCGACGATCGATTCGTGCAGATAGGCGTCGTCTGCGGTTACTGTGGTGCCATCCTCCAATTCTACGTCATGACCGTAGAGTCCTTGCCAGGTTGGACCGACTAGGGCGCTGCCGTCCAGCGAGTGACAAGCCAGACAGCCCGCGCCTGTAGCCACCTGCTGGCCGTCCAACTCGCCGCTGGGCGCCGGGGTGGCTTCGCCGGCCGCTGGCGCAGGCCCGGCCGCGGCCGGATCCTCGAGATAGTCGATGATTGATTCAATCTCGACATCGGTCATGCTGAAGCTGAATGTCTCGGGCATAGCGCCGGGAGCATGGCCGGCAGCGACCGTGTTCTCAGGATTTACGATCGCGTTGTGCACATAGTCGCGGCCTTTGGCCTGTACGACGCCATCCAGGGCGGGGCCTGTCGTTCCCCCGGCGCCGTTGATCATATGGCACTCTGTGCAGCCAGCGGGGCCCTCGAACATGTATTGGCCCAGGGCGGCGCTCTGAACGTCGCGCGGGGGCGGGGTGGGATTGGCAGAGGGGGCAGCCACCTCAACCGGCTCGACGCCACCAATAGCCGTGCGCGGGGGCGCTCCGCCCCATTGTTTGCCGGGGTCCAGACCCCAGTTCATGATGAAGCTTGCCAGCGACGACACCTGGTCAGGCCGGAAGGGGCCGCCCGCGGCCTGTCCCCAGGCCGGCATGACAGTGCCCACGCGTCCATAGGTGATGGCGCCTTCGAGGTAGCTGCGCAGATCGCCGGTGTAGTTCTTGGCAATCAGTCGCGGGGGGCGGGTCTGGCCGGGCTCAGGCACCAGCAGGTCGGCGGCATTCAAAGCCGGCCCCACCAGACCCTCGCCGTGCTGCCCGTGACAGGAGGCGCAGGCCTGATAATAGAGGTCGGCGCCTGCTTCGACATCGCGACCCTCGAAGTTGGCCGCAAAACGGTCGAGGCGGTCATTCTCTACCGCGCCGTAGATCAGCACGATCACGAACATGGCGACAATGCCGACCGTGGCGATGACAAGACGTGAGATTCCGTACATGGTCGTCTCCTATCCTCCTCAGAAGTTGAACTGTTCCCAGTACAAGGAATTTTCGTGGAGGTAGAAGGGCTTGATGAACTGCTGGGGAGTGCCATCGCTGCCCGTGTAGTCGATCTGGAACTTGATCCGTTTCAGCCCAGGTTGGGCAGCCTCGATGGTGATGATGCCGTAGCCATTTGGCAGACCAGGGTCCGTCGCGATCCGCTCTTCGAAATCGAGCAGCACGTGCTCGAACTCGGAAAGTGGCACGCTGCCCTCGAAGGTGCGCGTGTCGTAGACGCCCACCTCCAATTCCGACCAGGGCACCTCGCGTATGGGGCCAACGCCTTCTTCAGGCATGAACTCCTGCACCACCTCCTCGGCGGGCGGAGACTGCACTGCATACAACGGCAGACCCATGAACGAGAGCACCACCAGGGCCGAGATGGTCAGGAAGCCAATCACCAACATCCCACGGCGGTCTTTGCCCCGGCGCATGGGATTGTAGTCCAGATAGGGCAGCAGCGTGAGCAGCACCACGGCAACACCCGGCACGACCAGCCCCCAGAATACTTTGTCGCCGATCTTCAGCAGGCCCTGCAGCCAGTAGAAGTACCACGGCGCCGTCGTGTGCAGCGGCGTTTTCAGCGGGTTGGCGATGTGCTCCAGTCTGGCGTCATAGAAGAATGCGCTGGCGGCGAAGATGATGAGCGTGACAATCGACAGCAGCGCGATCTCATCGATGGCCACATCCATCAGGTAATAGCGACGCTTGTCCGCCGGCACACGGTTGGCTGTGTCCTGTCCGGGTTCCTCTTCTTTGGCCGGTAAAGAAATGCCGAAGTGGACCACTTTGTAGTAGTGGAAGAAGAAGAAGAAGATGACCACCAGGGGCAGGAGGAAGATGTGCAGCAGGTAGAAACGCAAAAGACCGCTGGCGCCGATGTCGGGACTTCCGCGCAGGATCAGGTTGGCGAACTGTCCCACCCAATCGGATTGGCCGAACAGGGTCTCACCAATGATGCCCGCGCCCGGCGGCGTCGGCGAAGCTTCGGCCATGCTGGTGCCGATGGTGACAGCCCAGAAGGCCAGCTGATCCCAGGGCAGCAGATAGCCGGAGAAACTCAGGAACAGCGTGGCGCCGAGCAAAACAATGCCGGTCAGCCATGTGAACTGGCGCGGCTTCTTGTATGATCCGGTGAGAAACGTGCGCACCATATGCAGAAATACGACAATCACCATGGCCTCGGCGCCCAACCGGTGGATGTCCCGCATCAACTGTCCCAACGGCACGTTCGACAGCAGCCGGATCATGTCGGCATAGGCTCTCTCGGGCGTAGGCGCATACCAGACCATCAGGATCAGGCCTGTCACCAGCTCGATGAAGAACAAGTAGGTGCTGAGCAGACCCAGCCGGAACGTGTGCCCGATGCGCGTCACCGCTTCGTGGTAGTACGTGGGTTTGATATGCAGCCAGAAGGACTCGGAGTGTGGCTTCAGCCGTGGGTTCGGGCGATCAGGGGCGTCGCCGCGCAGCATCTTGCGAAAATCCCGCCAGGGGATACCCGCGGTGATGCGTTCGAATACCGAATCCGCCTTCTTGCCCACGGCCCCGCGCACCCCCTGGCCTTTGATGTCTTGACCGATACTCATGTTCAAGCCTCCACTTGTAGGGCAGGATCAGAGGGAAGACCAGCAATCTTGAGACCTGTGTCGATCTTGTAAGTCGCGCCATCGACGACCTCGACATAGCGATGGTCTTCGGTCGTCCGGTCGACTTCGGCGCCTGACGCGTCCTGAACCGTCACCACGAATTGGTCGAGATCGCGGGCAGCAGGACCTTGGATGTTCCGGCCCGCCTGATTGAATTTGGAGCCGTGACACGGACACTCGAAGCGTGCGGTCTGGTCCTTCCATTCGTACAGACAGCCCAGGTGCGTACAGACTTTGTAGAGGGCGGCCATGCCCTCCGCTGTGTTCGTCCACCAAAACTTACCTGACAGGTTTTCGGCAGGTTTGGCGCCTTCTTCGGGCACGTCGGTCAGGGTGAACACGCCGCCGAATTCGCCCTCCTTGAAGCGCGGGTAGGCGAACCACAACGTTGCCAGCCCGCCCTGAACCAGCACCAGGGTGAGCGCCCCGCCCCAGGCATAGGTGAGAAACTCGCGGCGATTCACCGGCAAACCTTCCGCTTTGCGTGGGGCAGCCTGCGGCATCGCCTCGATGCTCGTGCGCGGAGAAATGTCGACCGCACGATTGAGCAGAGCGGCTTCGCGCTCTTTACGACTTTGCGTGGCTTTCTGACCTTCTTTGATCGTCTGGAACCGCTGCGCCGCTTCGCTCAGCCCCTCATCACCTTCCGGGGACTTGGCGGCAGCTTCGGCGCCGGTTGCCGCTGCTGCTGATCGCTCTGCTGCTCTCGCTTTGGCGGCGGCGACTCGTTCTTCTTTGGTCAATTCCACGTTGGGTTTGGTCTCAGTATCAGCCATGGATGACACACACCCTCAGAACGAATGAATCTGGAATACTGTTGGTTAGATTGGCCCCGGCAGGGACCGTCGCCCGAATGTGCTCTGGGGCAACGGGGCGGGATTATAGCATGGGACGAAAAAGGGTGTCAAAGTGATAAAAGGAACAAACGCTTTTTGTGGTACTGGCAGCCCTGAACAGACTCTTCGTAAAACGTGAAACGTGAGCATGGTCTGTTCGCTCATCACGCCTCACGTTTCACGGAGGTTACTCTATGGCGCAGGCGTTGGCCTCACCGCCGGCGCCAGTTGATGGCAATCCGTACAGACAGTCAAGGGGAACTGCTCCTCTTCGTGCCACTGTGGATAGGGTTCGATGCCGTCCATCCCGTGACAGGTCTTGCATTGGCCGATACGTTCCTCGCTCAGAGGATGAGGAATATAGGGCACAAACCCCGATCCTTCACCCTGATTGACTTCCTGTGTAGGGACATCGGTCGCTTCGGTGACTGGAGGCAGAATGGCACGCAGGCCCGGAGCATCAAGGCCAGCGAATTTCCAGTTCGTGCCGTGACACGCACCGTTGGCGCAGAACGAACTGTTGTCGCTGCCGCCGCGGTTGAAGGTGCTGTGACAGCCGGCGCAGGTTTCATCGAACTCCTCGCGGTGTCTGGCCAGCCAGTTGCTGTCCTTGTGCGATTCCGGCTCGTTGGTGGGTTCCAGATTGATCGTGGGCGCAGGCAGACCCGGTCCGGAAACGCGTGGGATGGTATGGCAGACGTTGCATTCCAGGCGGATGGTCTCGCCGGCGGGGCTGGTGTGTTTGCCGTCGTGACAGCGGAAACAGCCCGGGAAGTCCTTGTGGCCGATGTTGTCGGGGTGGGTCTCCCAACCCACTTTCATATCGGGGAAGTAGATATCGCCAAAGATTTCCTGCAACACCGTGATGGTCTGGTCGATCTGGGGCTGCTTTTCGGCGTAGACCTCGGGGTAGTTCTGCTCGTACCAGGTTGCCAACTCGCCGATCTGCGCCGATGCCTCTTCGTGGCCCAGCCCCTCCACATTCAATGCTTCGGTGGCTTTGGCTTTGATCTCGGGCAGGGTGGCATCGATCAGCCCGCTGTTGATGGCGTCGTCGACGGCGTTATCGGGGGACTCGAACTTGTGAGACACCCGGTTGTGGCAATCGATGCAGTCCATCCGGCGCAATTCCTCGCTGCGCGCGGCCACCTGCTCCGGCGTGATGCCGCTTTCCAGGTCGTAATACTCCCGCACGGTGCCGTCGTTCAGCACCTCTTTGACGTACGGGATGTCCTGCTTCAGCTCATCATTGGCCAGATAATAGACTTCATTCGTGATGTGCCAATGGATGCCGCGACCCTGACCTTCGCGATCGACGCCGCCGCCCGTCTTCAGGGTCAGATACGTGCGGATGGGCGTGTTGTCAGCATCCAACTGATAGCGCTCGATTCGCTTGACGCTGTCGAGCGATGACTTTTCCGGGCTGTGGCATTTCTCGCACGTATCGCGCGCCGGGCGCAGGCTGCGCACATAGATCGGGATCTCATAATCCTGCGTCAGCGCATAGACAACATGCCTGACTTCCTTGGCCTTGCGCGGTATGGCTTCCAGGACCGAATCCTGGCCCAGGTGACAATCGACGCACGAAACGCGGGCGTGCGGCGATTTCTGATAGGCGATATATTCGGGCGGCATCGTGTGGCAGGTTTCGCCACAAAATTCCGTGCTGTTGGTGTACTCCCAGACGGTGACGCCTGTCACGAAGACGGCTGTGCCGGCGATGGCCAGGATAAAGGCGCCGGTCAGGGCCAATTTCCAGTGAACACGGAGCCAGGTGCGAAAGCGACGGATCATTTCAGATTCCTTGGGGGCGGTGGTGAAGGAGACTGGAACCAGGCGTCCCTTTCATCACCGTTGTATGCAGGATGGGTGGCAGGCTGTTAATTGTTCGGCGCGCCGGCTTCGATCCAGGCGCGCACCGCTTCCAGTTCTTCGGTTGTGAAGCGGGTGGGATGCTCGGATTCAGGCAGGCTGTTGAAGCTGACCAGACGGCTGTTATCAGGGTTCTTGGGCTGAAGCACTGGCCCCTGGGCGCCGCCGCGAATCACAGCGCGGTAGTTGCTCAGGTTCAGATCAGCATTGGCGCCGTGGCAGGCGGTGCAGCGGCGCTGGAGCACCGGCAGGATATCGACAAAGAAGCTGGGAACAGGCTCAAGCGAGGGCAATCCGGTGGCGTCGGGTGAAAGGGCATGGCAGGTGAGACAGGTATCGTTGCCCAGTTCCAGTTCGTCGTGCAAGGGTGAGAAGGGATAGATGGCGCCCAGTCCATGGCACGACAAACAATTTTCGCGGCCTACGATCTCATGGGAGATGGGCTCGGCCCGACCCCGTTCCAGCACGGCAGACTGCTCTTCTGCGCTGACCGCAGGGGGTGTGGGCGTTGCTGGGACGAAGACTTCCACCGGGACCTCTTGTGGAGGGATGGTAGCGATGGCCGTTTCCTCGTAAGTGAGGAAGAAGTACAACGCTACGATGCAGATGGCGGCGAAAACCCCGGCGATGGGAAAGAAAACCCGGTTACGCTTTTTGACCACGGCTTTGGGCGGCATGGGGCGCACGAGACCGGCGTCGATACGGTCCTTTTCCTTGGGATGCTCGTGCTCCATCTGCTCGGCGGTCAGTTTGCCGTTGAAGATGCTTTTATTAAACGTTTTGATATGGACGTTATACAGATGCCAGATGATGATGGCAAGAAACGCGAGTAGCGCCTCGCCGCCGTGGGCGGCTTTGGCTGCCGGCACATAGCTTCCGGGCAGGAGGCGCGTGGTGGAGATTGGGTTCCAAAGCATGAACCCGGTCACAACCATGACGATCGTGCCCCAGATCACTGCCCAATACTCCAACTTCTCCTCGAAGCTGTAACGGTCGTAATAAGGGCGCTTTCTGCTCAGCCCCAGGTTGTGGCGCACCGCCACCAAAAAGTCGATGACATCCTGCAGGCCGGGCAGCATGGGCAGTCCCGACCGCCGCACGAACATCTTGTGGGCCGTCGTGATGATGTGAAAGGCGCTCTCCAGGATCATCACAATCGCGGCGATTCGATGGATGATGCGGACCGTTTCAATCCCGCCCATCAGGGAGATCATGAAATCAGCCCATGGCGCCGGCAGAAACTTCTGGGGGATGCCGGTGATAACCAGCACCGTAAAAGAGGTGATAAAGACCAGGTGTTCGATGCGGTCGGTGCGACTGAAGCGCACGTACGATCCGCCCTGGGCATGCTCAGTCATGGCCGGCCTCCGCTGAGGAGGAAGAGCGGAATCGGCGCAGCACGCGCTTGGCAATGCGGTTCAGGGCATCGAGCGAGACAAAGGCGATCATGAAACCGAGCGTGGCAGGAATGAAGATCAGATAGAACAAATTGACATAATAGACAAGAGGGTTGTGTTCGCGGTCGGGGATGAAATGGCTTGTCCACGAGGCCGGGAAATTGGCGGTGGCATCGGGATGGCATTTCTGGCAGGTGACAAGGAGATTCTCCTTGACCACGGTGGCCTCCGGGTCTGTCACTGCCTTGATATTGTGAACACCGTGGCAATCATAGCACACAGCCTTGTTGGTCGCCTGGTCCGGGTGCTGGCGCTCGAACAGGGTGACGGTGGTGCCATGAAAATCAGCGACGTAGGTGTTGAACACGTCCGTCGAGATGTCGTAGCGGTCCATGATCGCCTTGTCACGATGGCACTTGCCGCAAGTCTCAGGCGACTGCAGACGGAACTGGGCGGTGGTGGGGTCGTCGATGGTATGGGTGCCGTGGCAATCGACGCAGGTAGGGACATCGCCATTGCTTTCTTCCAGCAAGGCGGCGCCGTGCACGCTTTCTTCGTATTGCTCGAAGATGGCGCTGTGGCACTTGCTGCATGTTTGAGAGATCTTGGCGCGCGGCTGGTCGGGCGGCGTGACATCGTGGGCGCCATGACAGTCGGTGCAGACAGCGGCGTTGCGGTTGCCGCCCGCCAGCGCCCGTGTGTGCATCGAGTCAAGTGTG
>JACDJB010002513.1_pt1 | contig 13086 bp, 10 predicted proteins | sample 7454121 | NCBI WGS metagenome assembly JACDJB01 (sample SAMN14253290, study PRJNA609438) | sludge metagenome | isolation source: sludge after 25d culture with pyrite | collected 2018-12-20 | reverse complement strand
GGCGTGATGCCGGAGATGGCCTGGCTGGACGACAGCGAGACGCTGACCTACCTGCATGGCTGCATTTCGACGCGCCGTTATGCGATCGGCGTGCCCGAGGTGCCGTTTCATCTGGACGCGCTGCTGGCCGACACCGCACTCGTGGGGGGACTGGCACCGATGCTGGGCGACCAGCATGTGCGTGTGGTGACGGTACGGGGCTTCCCGACGACGACCTGGCCGGGGATGCTCGATGATCTCAACCGCTTCGGTTTCGCGTACCGCTGGTCCGTGCGCTTCCTGTGCCTAGACAAGGCCGAGGCCGAGAAGGAACTGGGCCGGTTGCGCCGGCAGTGGTTCGCCAAGCGTAAGAACGTCGTCGCGCTCTTGCGCGAAACGATCTTCCAGCAGGAGTCGCCGCTGGTCGATACTGACGCCAGCAACAAGGCGAGCGACGCCGATGCCGCCCTGCAGGAATTGGGTAGCGACCAGGTGGCCTTCGGCTATGTGACGACAACCGTCGTCGTGATGGATGCTGACGCGGCAGCCGCCGACGAAAAGCTGCGCAGGGTCGAGCGCGTCATCCAAGGCCGCGGCTTCGTGACGATTCCCGAAACGCTCAATGCGGTGGAATCGTGGCTGTCCTCGATTCCGGGTCATGCCTATGCCAACGTGCGTCAGCCGATCATTTCGACGTTGAACCTCGCGCATCTGATGCCGGTGTCGGCGGTGTGGGCAGGACAGGAGAAGAACGCCCATCTCGATGGCCCGCCGCTGATCGTCACGCGCACCGATGGCGCTACGCCGTTCCGGTTGGTCACGCACGTCGGTGATGTGGGCCATACGTTGGTGGTTGGCCCGACCGGCATGGGCAAGTCGGTGTTGCTGGCCGTGCTGGCGATGCAGTTCCGGCGCTATCGCGGCGCGCGTATCTTCGCGTTCGACATGGGTCGCTCAATGCGCGCCGCCATCCTGGGTCTCGGTGGGGAGCACTACGACCTCGGCACGGATGGCGCGATCGCGTTCCAGCCGCTCGCACGCATCGACCAGGAGGGCTATCGCACCTGGGCCAGCGAGTGGATCGAAGGTCGCTTGTCGCACGAAGGCGTGGCCATCGGTCCCGACGAGAAGGCGGCCATCTGGTCGGCTCTGGGGAGTCTCGCTGGCGCGCCGATGGAACAACGCACGATGACCGGCTTGTCGGTGTTGTTGCAATCGAACGCGCTGCGCCAGGCACTCGCGCCCTATGTGCTCGGCGGCGCCCACGGCAAGTTGCTCGATGCCGATCACGATCGCTTGGGTCGCGCCGACGTGCAAGGCTTCGAGATGGAGGAGTTGATGCACAGCAAGGCCGCGGTGTTGGCCGTGCTGCATTACCTCTTTGCGCGCTTCGAGGAGCGGTTCGACGGCGCGCCGACACTCCTGATCCTCGACGAGTCCTGGCTGTTCCTGGACGACCCGGTGTTCGCCGCGCGCATCCGCCAGTGGCTCAAGACGTTGCGCAAGAAGAACGTCAGCGTCGTCTTCGCTACACAGTCGCTGGCCGACATCAAGGATTCGAGCATCGCGCCCGCGATCATCGAGAGCTGCGCGAGCCGCATCTTCCTGCCAAACCCACAGGCGACCGAGCCGCAGATACGCACGATCTACGAGGGCTTTGGCCTGAACAGCCGGCAGATCGAGATCGTCGCCACCGCCGAGCCCAAGCGCGACTACTACTACCAGTCGCGGCTGGGCAACCGCTTGTTCGATCTCGACCTCGGGCCTATCGCACTGGCCTTCGCCGGCACCTCGACGCCCCAGGACCAGCACGCTATCGACCGCGTGCTGCTCGATGCCGGCGCGTCGGGGTTTACCGGTGCCTGGTTGTGCCACGCCGGCATCGGTTGGGCCGCTGACCTCATTCCTTCGTTTCCCTCGCACCCGGAGATGCAGCCATGAAGAAGACTTGGCTGGCCGCCGCTGCGGCCGTGTTGTTCACGTGTTCATCCGCGAGTTTCGCGCAGTGGGCGGTGTTCGACGTCGCAAACTACTCGCAGAATCTGCTGACCGCCGCGCGCGAGCTGCAACAGATCGACAACCAGATCCAGCAGTTGCAGAACGAGGCAACGATGCTGGTCAACCAGGGCCGCAATCTCACCAGCCTCAACTACAACTCGCTGTCGCAGTTGCTCACCACGCTGGCGACCACCAACCAGTTGATCACGCAGGCGCAGGGGTTGACCTTCAACGTCGCGCAGTCGCAGACGACGTTCAACCGGCTGTATCCGTCGTCCTACGGCGCCGGTACCGGCCATACCCAGATGGTGCAGGACGCGCAAGCGCGCTGGCAGACCTCGGTGCAGGCGTTGCAGACCGCGACGCAGATGCAGTCGCAGGCCGCGCAGAACCTGCTGTCGGACCAAGGTGTATTGAGCGGGCTGGTCACACAGAGTCAAGGTGCGGCCGGTGCCTTGCAGGCCAGCCAAGCCACCAACCAGTTGCTCGCGCTGATCGCACGCCAAGCGATCCAGGCCCAGCAGCTCACCGTGTCGCAGGACCGCGCAACCGCGCTGGACCAGGCACGCGCGGCGGCCGACGAAGCGCAGGCTGAGCAGGTGCGTTCGCGCTTCATCGGCAGCGGCCCGCAATACACGCCGCAGTCAGTGAATTTTTACGGGAACTGACGACGATGCGCCGCGCACTTGTCCTCGTCGCCATCGTCACGCTGGCCGCTTGCGACCGGCACGAACCAGCGTTGACGGTCGATGCACTCGCACACGATCCGCAGCGGCTTTACGTGCTTCGCCATCGCTGTGCCGTTGCACGTCCGCACATGGACGGCGCGACGTGCCGCCTCGTGGACGCGGCGTATGCGCGGCGCTTCTTCCTCGGGCTGGGCGGTGCCGGCGAATACCAGACGCTTGCCGATCTGCCGCCGATCCCGGCGAACTTCGATGCACCTGACGACGGAGCACGGCCATGAACGACCTGTCCGTCATCGACCAGTTCCTGGCGATCTTCTCGCAGTACATCGATTCCGGTTTCGGGCTGCTGCATGGCGAAGTCGCGTATCTGAGCGCCACGCTGATCGTCATCGACATGACATTGGCGGGCCTGTTCTGGGCGATGGGCGGCGAGGACGTGCTGACCAAGCTCATCCGCAAGACGCTTTACATCGGTGCCTTCGCCTACATCATCGGCAACTTCAACACGCTGGCCGGCATCGTGTTCCGCTCGTTCACGGGCCTCGGGTTGCTCGCCGCCGGTTCGACGTTGAGCATCGGCAACTTCCTGCAACCTGGGCGACTCGCCGCGATCGGCGTCCAGGCTGGCCAGCCGATCCTGCAACAGATCGGCACGATGTCGCACGGGTTCACGGCCGTTTTCAGCAACCTCGACATGATTGTGGTGCTGCTGCTCGCGTGGATCGTGGTCGTCATCAGCTTCTTCATCCTGGCCGTACAGCTTTTCGTGACGCTGATCGAGTTCAAGCTGACCACGCTGGCCGGCTTCGTGCTGGTGCCGTTCGCGCTGTGGAACAAGACGGCGTTTCTTGCAGAGAAGGTGCTCGGCAACGTGGTGTCCTCGGGCGTCAAGGTGTTGGTGCTGGCCGTGATCGTCGGCATCGGCTCGACGATCTTCGGGCAGTTCCAGACACCGACCGGCGCCGATCCGTCGCTGAACCACGTACTCGCCATCATGCTGGCTTCGCTCACGATGCTGGGCTTGGGTATCTTCGGGCCAGGTATTGCTACGGGCCTCGTGTCCGGCGCACCGCAGCTCGGTGCCGGGGCGGCGGCCGGTACAGCACTCGGTGCCGCGGGCCTTGCCGTTGCCGGCGGTGCTGCGGTCGCGACGGGCGGTGCTGCAGTCGCAGCCGGAACACGCCTGGCGGCACGCGGCGCCATAGGCGCCACGCGCGCAGCCGGTGGTGCGGCGTCGGCCTATCGCGCCGGCGCTGCCGCCTCGGGTGCGACCGGCGCACGGGCCTTCGGCGCGGGCATGGCCAACGTGGCGCGTAGCGGCGCGCAGGCGGCGGGTGAGCGAGTCGCTGCCGGCGCCCGTGCCGTGCGGAATCGTGTTGCATCGGCAGTCGGTGCTTCAAGCTCACCCGCCGGCAAAGCACCGGGCGCAGCGGCGGCGGCCGCCGCCGCATCACCGATAGCCAACGACAAAGCGCCTGACTGGGCGCAGCGGCTGCAACGCCACCAGCGCGTGGCACACGGCACCTCGACCGCTGCGCACGTGGTGCGCTCGGCCGATCACGGCGGCGGTGGCGCAACCCCCGAGCTGCGCGATTCCTCGAACGAGTAAGGGAGGCGAACGATGCGTTTCAAACGATCTGGCGTGCGCTACAGCGAGTCACCCGCGCCTGCCACACCTTACCAGGCCGCCGCTCAGGTCTGGGATGAACGGCTCGGCAGCGCCCGCGTGCAGGCGAAGAACTGGCGGCTGATGGCCTGCGGCTGCTTGGGACTCGCCGTGCTGATGGCGGCTGGGCTGGTTTGGCAGTCTGGCCAGTCGCGCGTCACGCCCTACGTAGTCGAGGTCGATCATGCAGGACAGGTGCGTGCGGTCGGTGCGGCGGTGACACCGTACAAGCCGACCGACGCGCAGATCGCCTATCACCTGGCGCACTTCATCACCGACGTGCGCTCGCTGTCGATCGACCCGGTGGTGGTGCGGCAGAACTGGCTCGAAGCCTACGGCTACACCACCGACCGCGGTGCGACGCCTTTGAACGACTACGCGCGTGCCCACGATCCGTTCGCCCACGTTGGCCAGGATTCCGTATCCGTGGACGTGACCAGCGTGGTGAGGGTCAGCGATACCTCGTTCCAGTTGCGCTGGACCGAGCAGCACTACCACCAGGGCACACTCACGGGCATCGAGCACTGGACCGCGATGCTCACCCTCGTCATGCAGACGCCGCGCACCGAGCAGCAGGTGCGCCGCAACCCCCTCGGTATCTATATCAACGGCCTGTCCTGGAGCCGCGATCTGGACGTGCCGGAAGGAGCAAAGAAGCCATGAAACACGCCATCACCGTCATTGCCTACCTCGCCCTGCTGGGTGGACTTGCTGGTTGCGCCACCCAAGGCAAACCGCCGCCCACGATCTCGCTGGATGAATCCGTGAAGGCGCTGCCGCTGCCCGAACCACCCAAGCCGGTCGCCGTGGTGACGGTGCCCAAGCCCTTGCCGCTGCCGGACCAGATGAAGCCGCTGCCGACGGCCGCCGACGCCACGCCGGCACCCGAGCCGGCCGACGCGAAGGCCCGCGTCGAACAGGCCAACGCCGAGGCGAGTGTGGCACCCACGCGCGAGGGTTACATCAACGCGATCCAGGTCTGGCCGTTCTCCGACGGGGCGCTCTATCAGGTCTATACGAGTCCGGACCGGGTGACGGTCGTTTCGTTGCAGCCGGGTGAGGAGTTGGTCACAGTCGCCGCCGGCGATACGGTGCAATGGATCGTGGGCGATACGGCCAGCGGCAGCGGCGTGAGCCGGCGCGTGGCCGTAATGGTCAAGCCGGTGCGTGTGGGGATCACGACCAACCTCGTCATCACGACAAGCCGACGCACTTATTTACTGGAACTCACCTCCACGCCGAAAGCGTGGATGGCCTCGGTGTCGTGGGAGTACCCGAAGGACCAGATGTTGGCGCTGCAGGCCCAGGCGCAAGCGGCCGATGCGCAGGCGCCGGCCGCCTCGGGCCTGTCGCTGGATCAGTTGCACTTCCGCTACGCGATCACGGGGGACAATCCGCCGTGGAAGCCCGTGCGTGCCTTCGACGACGGGCAGCACGTCTATATCCAATTCCCGGCCGGCATTGCGCAAGGTGAACTGCCCCCGCTGTTCGTCGTCGGGCCGGACGGCAAGGGCGAGCTGGTGAACTACCGTTTCCACGCGCCTTACGACATCGTGGATCGCCTGTTCGGCGCGGCCGAGCTGCGGCTGGGCGGAGACAAAGCGACCGTGGTGCGCATCGAACGTACTGACGGCGTGGCCGTGGGAGCTGGGCATGGACACCACTGACCGCGAGTCGCAGTCCGCGCCGAAGGTGACGCCCGAGGGCGTCGCACTGCGGGCGGCACCGCGTCCGGTGACACGGTTGAACCGTCGCACGCTGGTGGTCGCCACCACGGTGTTGGCGGTCGCTGTCGCCGGAGCATCGATGTGGGCACTGCAATCGAAGGGCCGGCGCGGTTCCACCGATCGAACCGAGTTGTACAACGTCGATCGCGTGACGAAGACAGACGACCTGGACCGGTTGCCGGCAGACTACTCGAAGCTACCTGCCAAGCCCGCCCCAGTGCCGGCGGCCAGCGTGCCACAGCTCGGACCGCCGCTACCGGGTGATTGGGGCGCGGCGTCGGCCATGTCACCGCTGCCGAACGGCGGGGCCAATCCGGGATCATCGGCCAAGAGCATCGACCGGCAGCGCCAGGCCGAGGAAGTCGCCCGTTCGTCGGTGTTCTTCCGTACCAGCAACACCACGGGCAAAACGGATGCGGCGACGACGGTGGCCCAGGTGCCGGCCATGCCGAATGCGTCGGCCGGGCCGTTCAATCCGATGGGCACCGGGCCGGCATCCACCGCGGCGCAGCCCAACGACCCGACGGCGATCCAGAACCGGCAGGACCTGAAGGAGGCGTTCCTGACCAAAGGCGGCAACGCCGCCACCAGTAACACGGGCACCTTGCAGGCAGCGGCTTCGCCGTACACGGTGATGGCCGGCACGGTGATCCCGGCAGCACTGGTGACGGGCATCAATTCCGACCTGCCAGGGCAGATCATCGCCGAGGTCACGCAGCCGGTGTACGACACGGCGACCGGTCGCTATCTGCTCATTCCGCAGGGCTCGCGCTTGCTCGGCCGCTATGACAGCCAGATAGCCTTCGGCCAGCGGCGCGTGCTGCTGGTCTGGTTGCGGCTGGTGCTGCCGGATACCTCGTCGATCGCGCTGGACAAACTGCCCGGCATCGACCCAGCCGGCTACGCCGGCCTGGAGGATGGTGTGGACTGGCATTGGGGCCGCATCCTGGCCGGCGCGGCGCTGTCCACGATGCTCGGCGTCAGCTCGGAGCTGGCCGTCTCGAACGAGGGCAACGTCAACGGCAACACGGTCGTCGCCTTGCGCGACAGCGCACAGGACACAGCCAATCAAGTCGGCCAGGAAATCACTCGACGCAACCTCAGCATTCAGCCGACGCTGACGGTGCGGCCGGGCTTCCCGCTGGACGTGATGGTCAACAAGGATCTGGTGCTACGGCCGTACCAACCGCTCTTTATTCAGAGAGGACCTATGCCATGAGCACGTCCACGAAGAAGCTACGGCTTGGGCCGCTACCGAATACAGAAACCCTCAAACTAACCTTCGTGTGTCCGGTTGGCCTCAAGGCTGACCTAGACCGCTACGCGGCCTTGCATGCACAGACCTACGGCGAGGCGGTCGATGCGGTGACGTTGATCCCGTACATGCTGGAAACGTTCATGGCGGGGGATAGGTGGTTTCGGCGGGGCAGGGGAGAGGGCAGCCGGAGTTCCTCTCGCACGAACATCTCATAGGGGCGAGGAAGGAAGCAGATTTACGTATCGTAACTACGATGTTTGGAGTACGGCGCTGTTATTCTTGTGGATTGGCGGAACGTTGGCTGGTGAACGCCGCTAATCGACCTTGGAGATAACGCGCTTTCATGGCTCAGCCCATTGTCATCCAGCTCCAGGAGCTGGCGTCGAGTAGCGATCACGATGTCAGCGACTTGCTCCGCAAGGCGCTGATGGTTGCGACAAAACTAAATCTGTCCGAGTTCCGTAGGTGGATTCTCGCTGAACTGAATGGCTACGCAGGAGCCACCCATCAGTCACTGCCTGACTACCGCCTTGTTCACGGGGACTTGCGGGTTCAGAACCCTTTCCATGGGCTGCAACCTTTTCTGGTGCCTCAGGATCTGCACGAGACAATCACGCAAGTTCATGTGACGGAGTCAGTGGCGTCCATCCAGCAGTTGATTGAGGGCTCGCAAAAGGGTCATCTCGTTTTCTATTTTTCGCCTGAGCAAGAACGCGTACTGATGTCGATGCAGGATGGCTTTGCCCCACTGAGACCATTGCGTGTGATCGGTGCCAACAAGCTGATGGCCATCCTCCATACCGTTCGCACACGCATTTTGGAATGGTCGCTCTCGCTGGAAGCGGAGGGCATCTTGGGAGACGGGCTTTCATTTTCCGCGAGCGAGAAACAGGCAGCCATGCACAGTCAGAACATCCGTATCGAAAACTTTCAGGGCATCCTGGGTAATGTGGAAAGTGGTTCGGTAACTCAGACCAATACGCAACACGTCACAGCGTCAGACTTCTCTTCGCTCGCACGTTACCTGGCTGACCAAGGCGTTGAAGATGCTGAGATCCGGGAACTGGAGCAGGCCGTGCGCAACGACGCTGAGCCGCATCCTGGAAAAGGCTTTGGCCCACAAGTGAGTGCATGGGTCGGCAAGATGGTTGCTTTGGCTGCTTCCGGTGGATGGGAAATAAGCGTGGCGACGGCCGGTGGTGTGCTGGCTTCGGCATTGAGCAAGTTCTATGGGTTGGGTTAAGCAGCAGCTTCTGCGGTGAGGTATGCTTTGCCACGATTGACGATGGCGTTGCTGGAGTCGTTGCCGCGCAAGTCGCTCCATCTCTCGCGCCAGAAAAAGATGTGCGCCTCCGACGGTAAAAGTGACGGTAAAGCCGACGGTAAAGCCTCATGTTAATCACAGCCAATTCCTTTAACCACGCGGGTTTAGGCGATCTGTTGATGATCGAATGGAGGAGATAGCGCCGCGCTCCTTTATTTGGGGAGAAGCGAGCGCTGGTCTACGGTGAGATCCGTTGGAGGTCGCACCTCCATGAATGCACTACAAGTTTGACCATGAGTTATATCGAATCGAGGCCAAGCTCCGCAGCTCAGCCGCGCAAGCGCGAGATCAAGCGTTTCACACGTACCCGATCCTCCGGCAGCAGATGAAAGTAAGGTACCGTGAATAGCGTTCCGAACTCACGGCTGACACGACCGTCCGGAACCTCAGAAGCCACACGTTCGAACGCCGGATTGAATCGGCGCACTTCCCAGCCGGTTTGCTCAAGGATCGTCTCGGCACTCACACTGTCCGGACCTGACAACGCCAACTCGCCGACCCGAGCCACATCTGCGAGCGGATCGCGATCGAACGCTGGCCCATCGAACGTCAAGTAGAGGTCAAGTGTTGGGTGGAAATGCGGCAAGCCGCCACCGAGCATGCGGCTCGTTTCTACGAAACCGTCCATCTCAAGTTCGGCGATCGCTTCCTCGAGCTCTCCTTCGGAGTTTTCGCTGAAGGCGGATTGAAGCTTTTCGACATTGACGAAGTCGTGCTGACCGTCGGAACAGTTCTCAGCGACCCAGACGCCGATCTTGCGTGCGAGCAATGAGATCTGGAGATCGAGTGCCATGAGGTTCTTCGGATCATCCGGATTCATGGTCGGCTCGTTGATAGTGAGGAGCAACGGCGACTGATCGATCGTCGGCGATCGAGAGCCGCCCAGCCAGCCGTCGAGCCTGTCGGTGACTTTCTGGCTGATCGCGGCAAATTGCCTGATGTCCTCGCCGACAAGCTGCACGGTCTCGCCGACCTTGGCGTCACTCGCGTGCATCGCGAACTTGTCGTCCACGACGCCCAGGTTGTGACCGATGATATGGCGCTTCTGGATGTTGAGCTTCAATGCGGCGAGCTCAGGCTCCGTGAGATCTTCGAACGGGTCGATTCCGAGCTCCCCGAACCGCTTCAGTGCCTTGTCGACGTTCTGGAAATCGTTGCCGACTTTCGGGGCCGGACCGGTAGTATCGACCTTCGCCTTTCCATGGAGATAGACGGTTTTCAGCGTCGCCTCGAATGCGGTGAGGACGTCTTCATGGGCATTGCCCAAGAGGCGATAGGCGAGCTCCTCGTTTTCGGTGCCGATGCTTTCGGCGAGCGATACCTGACCGTCGACCAGTTCGACTTCGCGCAGGAAATGAAGTCTCAAATTCGGGGCGCCGCAGTCCGGGCAGAAAAGACCTATCGCGAAGACGCCATAGTCGCGGCCGCAATGGTCACAAACCAGTTCGCGCATGAGGTCCTGGCGAGTAAACCGCGGCTTCGGCTGAGGGGTGCTCTGTTTGGCGCTTGCGGTGATCCGGATCGGGCCTCTGCTTGATCTCCCGCCGAAGACGTCCTTGAGCATTTCGGCGAGAGCATCCTGGACGTCCTGGGCCGCTTCGTGCTTGACCAGTTCCACGGCGGCTTTGACGTCGTCGGGATGCCTGAAGGCGTCGTCGTCGGCAACGGTGCCGCTGTAAGGGCACACCGTCTGCTTCATTCGCGGCTCCAGCTTCATCCTTGCACGCAGCGCATCCGTCAAAGGTATGTCGGCAACGACTTGGCCGAGCACAAAATGGCGGGGATGTGCAGTTTCATTCGGTGAGAAGCGATAGATGCGACCATCGGGAGTGCGTGGCACAGGCAGGCTGAGTCGCATATGACTGCTGGTGCCGCCGGTTCGATAGCGGTTGAGTCGTGAAAACTTCATGGCGCTCTTTCCTCCGTTCCGCATCCACTCCATAGATAAATAGTAAGCGTACGCTCGCTCCGTATTGGACGATATCGTCACGACGCTGCGCGACGTGCGCGGCGATCTTCCCGTCCTCACCGGCGCATGATTTCTTGCATTCGCGTTCTTTGGGAATCTGAAGAACAGCGTTGATTCGTTCATCTGCACGCCGAATCCCTGTAGCTTATGGCCCTGCAACGGGGCAGTGGGAGTGAACGTATCGTCGATCGCTACTCGATACGGAGGCGGGTTTGTACCATCTCCGGTAAGCGCGTGGGGATGATGTTGACGCCACGCCGGCGCGGCCAAGTTCTCGATATTACCCTTGGCGGCTTCCTTCGCGCACTGGATAGTGATTCCAATTGCCTGACGGATCGCGCGATCAAGATATGTACGGCTGGGGCGGGTATCTGGGGGAGTCATGAAGCGTAGTGATCTGTACCAGAAGGTGTGGTCGGTGCCGATGACCCGGCTGGCGGCCGAGCTCGGGATATCGGATGTCGGCTTGGCAAAGGCCTGTCGCCGGCACGCCATCCCGGTCCCTCCACGCGGCTACTGGGCCAAGCTCAAGGCAGGACAGCATCCACCGAGGCTTCCTCTGCCGGCCCCGGAACTGGATGTGGCGGTGCAGCTCGCGACCCACGATCCGGAAGAGATTGCGCGGCAGCAGGCAGCGGAAGAACGTCGCAGTGCGGCACTGCAGGAACAGGCTCCGTTCGCTCGGGACCTGCCACCGCTTGCGTTTGCCACGGACCTCGAGCAGACACATCCGTTGGTGAAGGCCACGCAGCGATATTGCGACCGGCTTCCCGGGTTGATCGAGAAGTGGAAGCAGGGGCGGTCCGGCGCATGGCGGTCCGACGATCCTGGCGACTGGCTTCCAGGGGAGCAGCACGGACGATACAGCCTGGTTCGAAAGGGGTGCCTTGATATCACTGCGTCTCTGGAACCCATGGACTGGATCCTGCGGTTCCATGCCACAGTGCTGGGCGGGCTGGCTGCCGGAGCCATGAAGATCGTGCGGCGTGAGGGCGAGGCTGACGCACACGCTGGCCAACCCGCTACAACTCCTGTTGTCGAGATGCACTTCAAGGGAGAGGTGCTCACCATCAGGTTTTCCGAGGGCTATAGGCGCATCCGGCTTTCCCCGAAGGAGTTTGCTGCACGGAAGAAGGAGACGTCCTGGGCGAGCGAATACGAAATGCGGCCCTCGGGGAATTTCATCTTTAGTATCTCCGGTACAGAGTACCAGGCACGCAGGGAGTGGAAGGGATCCAGCGAAAAGCTGCAGGGCCAGGTCGACGAGATCGTACGTACGGCTTTCCAGCTGGCATGCCTGCAGCCGCAACTGCGCCGGGACCGGAAGGCGAGGGAAATCGAAGCAGAGAAGGCAGCGGCATTAGAGGCACGCAAACAATGCCAGAGGGAGGCCAAGGCCGAGCAGTTGAAGCAGGCTTTCCTGATGATGGATGCGGATGCCCGCGTCAGCCGGTTGCAGGCTTTCCTGGATCGACTGGAGAAGCGGGCGCCGGATCTTCGCGAGCCCTTGGGCGAGCGGGCGGCTGTTTGGGTGCGTGTCGTGCGCGAGGAATTGTCCCGCCGCAGTCCTGTAGATGAGATCTTGGAGCGCTGCCTCACGGTCCCGTCATGGAAGGCGTGGCCTCCTGCGTGGTGGCCAGATGATGGACAGCAGGGCAATGACGGGGGAGAGGACCTCGGAAGCTAAGGAGCGCGGTGGTCCATAGATGAAGTCGAGAGGTGCAAATGGAATCCCATTTCGAAGCGGTGCGACCAGTGCAGAAGCCATATCTTCACAGAAGAAAAAGCCGCCCCTGTCTAACAGGGACGGCTTTTGAATTGGTGCCCGAGGTCGGACTCGAACCGACAAGCCTTGCGGCGGAGGATTTTCTTCCCACTTCGGCTTTCGCCGCCGTCCTGCACGGGGCAGGGCGTTCGTGGTCTGGAGCACGCCTTCACCATAGCACTGCGTGTGACCGCTTTGCCGTAGGTGCCCGCCGTCTGCTCTCTACACCTTCCCACACCTTTCGGCCTGGGCTTGGCTCGGCATTAGCTCGGACTTGCGTCCAGGGCCTTCACCGAGTTTGACGGGCTTCACCTCAAGGATTTCTCCAAGAGGGCTCAAATTTGGTCTGAGTCCTCTGCGTCTACCAATTCCACCACTCGGGCGTGACGCAATCTTACAGCACTACCTTCTACTACTCGCTTGGAACCAGTCTGCATCGCCCTGGCTCCTGTTTGGTTCCTGATGCGAAAAGTGTACTTTTCGATCAAGAGCCGATACTTCGTTCAACCCCTTGCCTGATGCGGCTTGGCGGACGATGAACCCAAACTAACCATAGCTACAAGCGCCTATTTTTGAGTCCGCCGCGTCTACCATTCCGCCACACCGGCATGTGTGAGTAGGCCATTATGACGGGTTCCGTGGGCGCGGTCGAGACCCCGTGGGCGCATGTCGCGGTCGCGACCGGCGGTCGGCCGGCACCGGCTGGACGCT
>JACDJB010002511.1_pt1 | contig 13094 bp, 9 predicted proteins | sample 7454121 | NCBI WGS metagenome assembly JACDJB01 (sample SAMN14253290, study PRJNA609438) | sludge metagenome | isolation source: sludge after 25d culture with pyrite | collected 2018-12-20 | reverse complement strand
GCAGTCGGCCAGCGGCAGCGGGTACGAGGCCTACGGCGACACCTGCGCCGGCCTGCAGGACCTGGGCACCGGCCAGTTCTGCGAGGACGCCTTCGGCTGACCCGTTCGGGGCGCCCGTCCCACAGCATCCACGACTGCGTTCAGGGAGCGAAGACCACGGTGCGGGGGACGGTGGCCCCGGGGGCCCAGGCCGCCTCGGTGTGGGCCAGGGCGCTGACCTGGGTGGTGAGCTGGGCCCGGCTCACCGAGGCCCCGCCTCGGAACGTCCCGTCGGGGAAGCCGGTCACGATGCGGTGGGCGTCGGCCCAGCTCAGGGCGTCGGCGAACCAGGCATCGGCGCGGACATCGGTGAAGGGTGGCGGGCCCACGGCCACGGGCCGACCCGCCACCTTCCACAGCATCACGACGGCCTGGGCCCGGGTGACCCCCTCGGCCGGTCGGAAGGTCCCGTCCGGATAGCCGCGCACCACGTTGGCGGCCGCGGCCCAGGAGATCGCCGGGTCCACACCGAGGTCAGCGAAGCCGTGGCCAGCCGCCCCCGTCGGCGCCGCCATGAGCCCCCAGAGCGTGTCCACCGTGGCGCGGCGGTCGGCGTGCAGATCGCCGCGGAACGTGTGGTCGTCGTACCCGGTCACGACGCGTCGGAGACGGCCCCACTCGACGTCGGCCTCGTACCAGGCGCCGGCCGCCACGTCCTCGAACGGTCGGGCGGCATACACCCAGCTCAGCCCCTGGGCCCGCTTCACCTCCTCACCCGGGCGGAACGTGCGGTCGGGGAAGCCCGTGGCGTAGCCCATCTCGGTGAGCCAGGCCACCGCCGGTGCGTACCAGGCCGCCGGGCGCACGTCGGTGAACGGCGCGGTGCCGGCGGGCACAGGGCGGTCCGCACCGTTCCAGATCATCGCGGCCAACTGAGCCCGGTTCACGGGCGCCCCGGGCCGATAGGTGCCGTCCGGGAAGCCGGACACCACGCCCTCGCCCACGGCCCAGTCGAGGGCATCGGCGAACCAGGCGTCGGCCCGCACGTCGGTGAAGGACGCCGTCGCCGCCGGGGCCGGACGCCCGCCGAGCGACCACAGCCACATCACGGCCTGGGAACGGGTGATGGCGCCATCGGGCCGGAACGTGCCGTCGTCGTAGCCGTTGACGATGCCGGCCTCCAGGCCCCAGGTCGGGGCGTCCAGGTACCAGGCGTCGGTGGGCACGTCGCGGAAGCCGGCACCACCGCCACCGCCACCGCCACCGCCACCGCCACCGCCACCACCACCGCCGGCCCCGACGTCGACCAGGTTGTCGCCCCAGTGCCAGGCCAAGCTGGTGCGGGCATTGCTACCGAGGGGACGAGTGGCCCAGATGCCCCGCGCGTAGCCGGTGTCGGCCGCCAACCAATGGCGGTACTCGCGGCCGCCGGAGGCATAGACGTAGAACGGCGCGGTGATGGGCGACGGGCCGAACCCGGGGGCCGTGAACGCGGCGTAGCCCTCCGCGCGGGCCGGATCCACCCGCCAGCAGGTGAACGAGCCGGCCTGGGCCGGCCCGGTGCAGGTCCGCCGGGCCATCCCGCCCCGGGCATGGACGCCGACATCCCGGGCGACACCCACGAGACGGTCGGTGGCCGGCCGGTAGATGGACCCGAAGATGTCACGACAGGTGGTCGCACCACAGCCGTACCACGGCGCCCAGACGTAGGCGAGGGTGGGGTTGGTGCACCATCGGGCCGCCATGGTCGCCGCCGTCTGGGCCGCCACCACGTAGGTGTCGATGCGTTGGGCGGCAGTGAAGGGGGCGCCCAGGCCAGCCGAGTCGAACTGCCACATGCCGACACCCGGGTGCCAGAACGCCCGGGGCTGGCCACTCACGGTCCCGAACGAGTGCAGTCCGGCCTGGTTGTCCCAGCGCGACAGCGTCATGGGTGACGGCGCCTGCCCGGACGGCGCTCCCGTCTCCGGATAGGTCGGCGCCAGCATCAGGGCAGCCAGCTTGTTGGTGGTCAGCCCGCACCGCCGCTCCTCCGCCGCCCAGTGCAGGACATCGTCGAGCGGGTCGTCGCCGAAGGTCGGCGCCGCCGCCACCGACGAGGCGCCCGGCGCCAGCGGGGCCAAGGGCCCCAGGACCCCGAGTAGGACGGCCACGGCACCCAGCCGGGCGAGTCGCCGCATCATGTGCCCTGCGCCCAGACGAGCATCTCGCTGCCTGCCGGTGGCGCCGTCGGGCTCACGACGAGGGCATCGGCGGCCCCCCCTGCGGCCAGGCGCCCCAGCGGCGTCCCGTCAGCCCCCCGCACGGGCGTCGTCACCAGCCCGACCAGGCGACCTTCGGGGCTCAGCCACCCGACCACGACCTCCGGGTGCTCGACCGGCTGCGCGCCGACCGACGCCACGCTGCCGAACACCAGGTGCGGACGAGGCCCGGTGCCGTCCCGGTACAGGTAGAGGTCGACGGGATCGCCGCCCACGGGACGCTCCCAGTAGGACGTCCAGGCCATCGCCCGATGTCCACCGTCGCCGGTCGCCCCACCCGCCACCGACCACTCGACCCGCGCCACGGACGCGGCGTCGACCTCGGCCCGCACCGTGAAGGGGACCGGCTCACCCGGACGGACGTCGTGCACCGGGCTGACGGCGGTGACCACGGCCAGCTCCTGGCCGGCGGTGTCCAGGAGGCGGGCCGTGACCGCGAGGTCGGCCAGGACCTCTGTGCCCTCGTTGCGGGCCAGCCCCGTGGCCGTGAAAGCTCCGGACGGGCGCTGGTCGACGGTCGCGGGCAGGACGGTCGGGCCACCACCGTCGACCACACCCAGCCAGCGGGACCCGACGAAGCCCTCGAGGTGGCGGGTCTCGCCCGCCGCTCCCTCGCTCAGTGCGGCATCGACCTCCGCGGCCCGCACCGAGCAGTCGACTTCGTCCTGGCCGGTCTGCAGGCAGCCGTCCCCGTCGTACAGGCCGTCCACCTCCTCCGCGATGGAGGGCAGTTCGGGCAGCGTGGGGGTCGGTGCCGGGTCGTCGGCGCCCGCGACGAGGGTCACGCCCGGATAGGCGAGGCCGGTCGCTACGACGGCGATGAGGATCCAGGGGGCACGAGAACGCATGTGCCTGGACCATCGGAGGCGAGGCAACCACTTTGAGTGGTTGGCTCAATCACTTCAAGTGATGCTCAGGCGGCGACGGCCACCAGCCAACTGGGCAGACGCTCCTCGGCGTCGGGCACCAGCAGTTGGACGGTGTTCTCGCCCACCCGGAGTCGGGAGTGGTCGATGAGCACCGTGAAGGCCAGTTCACCGTCGTCGCCGTCGTCCACCGGGGCCAGTTCGAGGGCCCCGGCCACGCGACCGTTGAGCACGATCAGGCCGTCGGTGGGCGGGTCGTCGCCGTCGAGGACGGCAGTGCCGTGCAGCACGAGCGGGATGAGGTCGGCGCCGGGTGCATAGTCCTCCAGGGTGTCGGCCTCCTCGACCGACCACCGGAGCGCGGACGGCCCGATGACCCGCAGGTCCTGCACGTGACGCCCGATCAGCCTTGCGTACGGACCGACCCGGGCCACCGTCGGCCACGGCCCCTGGAACGGGATCAGGAAGGCGTTCCGCTGCGCGGTCCGCACCGCTTCATCGAACCCCCCGGTGACCTCGGGGGGCCCGGAGTAGATGACCGGCTTGGTGGGGTCGGTCCGCGGCGGGCCGACCAACGACTGCCCGTCGAGGTCCCAGTCGACCTCGACGTCGAGCAGGTCCATGATCGTCGGCAGGACATCGACGAGCATGGCGTTGCGATCATCGGTGCGGCCGTCGATCTGACCGGGGGCCTTGATGAGGAGCGGCACCCGGTAGATCTCCTGGACGTTCTGCCCGGTGGGCTGACGGGTCGGTGAGCCGGCCTCGAAGGCGATGCCGTGATCGGCGGCGACCACGACCAGGGCGTCGTCCCAGAGGCCCTCGGCCTCCAGCCGGTCGATCAGCCGGCCGAGGACGGTGTCGGCGTACCCGACCTGGAGGAGGTGGCGCTGCAATCCCTGTCGGACCAGGAAGGGCTCCTCCTGCCAGCGGCCGTCCACCGTGCCCGGCGGGCCGCCGTCACCGCGGTAGACGCCACCTTCGGGCGTCCGCTCCCAGTCGAAGTGCGGGAACGACTCGTGGGAGAAGAACAGGTGCCGGGGCGCGAAGGTTGCGCCCTCGATCGAGCGCAGTAGGGCCTCGCCCTTGAACCCCGCGAACGCGTCACGGTTCTGGGCCCGCATCCGGTCGAAGAACTCGGTCCGGTCCTCGTCGGCCAGAGCGCTCGTGTCGAGGGAGCCCGGGTCGACCGACACCTCGTCGAGGTCGCCCTCCTCCGCGGTCTCCAGGAACCCCTCCCAGGACTGGTCGACGGTGGGCAGGTCCGTCCGCCAGCTCTCGGGCAACACGACGTGGCCGTACACGACGGTGGCATCGGCCAGTGACTGGCGGAGGTGGGTGAAGAACTGGCCGACGCCGGCGGCGTGCTCGGCGGCGCAGATGCTGCTCGGACAGAGGTCGGTGATCGTTTCGTGGACGTCCATCTCGTAGTCCTCGCCCAGGAGCGTGAAGAGGTTCTCCGGGTAGTCGCTGGAGGTCGGGATGGCCCCCTCCTCGGGGAAGTCCCCCGCCAGCGTGGACGGCACTGACCGCACTGTGGTGGCCGACACGCTCGTGGCGTTGCGGTACCAGGTCCCGGCCGCGGCCAGCCGGGCGAAGTTGGGGAAGCGCTGCTGGTTGATCGTGCCGTCCTCCCGCAGGAGGCTGGCCAGGGGCAGTTCGTCGAACATGACGAAGACGACGGGGGCGTCGCCGCCGACGCGGACATCGGCCTCGGCCCCCGCCTCCCCCGCCCAGAAGAGGTCGCCGGTCGCCGAGGTGAACAGGAAGAGGGCGAGGAAGAACACCGGAGCGAAGCCGAGGTAGCGCAGCATGAGCCGCACACCGTTGAAGCGGCGACGCAGGAGGACGAGCCCACCCGAGACCACGAGGCCGACGCCCACGGCCGTCACCGTGCTGTCCTGACCGAGGTCGGCCGCCAGGGCGAGGCCGAACACGAAGCCCAGCAACCCGAACCAGAGGCCATGCACGACCGCCGCGGCCTTCGGCCCGGCCAGCAGCAACGCGACGACCTCGGTGGCGAGGGCGAGGGCCGGCACCGCGAAGGTCACCATCAGGGCGAACGCCAGGATCTCGGGGCGCGTGCTGTCGGAGGCGACGAAGAACTCCGGGTTGCGCCCGAAGAGGTCGAGGAGGGGCTGGGCCACGGCCAGCGCCGATAGGGCGAGCAGCTCTGGGCCCCGCGACGTGAGATGCCCGCGGACCAGGCCGGCCCGGTCGCGCACCGTCGACCGGGCCCCGTCGGTGGGGTGCATCACCGCCGTACCGCGCTCTGGGTGGGGGTGCCGTCGATCGGTGTGGTCATGCGGGAGGAGGGGGCCATCTCGCCCGGGCAGTCCGCCCCGGCCGGGCGGCGGCCCAGGATAGGGTCGCTTGCGGCCGGGCGGGTATCGTCCCCCTTCGTCCGGGAACATCCCCGACGACCATCGCCGTGCCGCTCCGTTCCTCGCTCACCACCCGCCGCCGGCGCCGACGCGTGCTCCGGGCCCTGGACGTGGAGGCCCCCGACCGGTCCGGCGGATTCGGGCCCGACCAGCGCCTGTACTTCCTGCACATCCACAAGACCGCGGGCTCGATGCTGGCCCGCATCCTGGAGACCCACTTCGGCCAGGGCCAGATCTGCCCGCCCCAGACCTGGCAGCAGCTCCTGGCCCTGCCCCACGGCGATCTGGCGCAGTACCGGCTGTTCCGCGGCCACCTCCTCGCCTTCAGCCAGTGGCTGCCCGCCCGGCCCTGGATCGTGACCTTCCTGCGGGACCCCGTCGAGCGCACCCTGTCGACCTACGACTACATCCGGCGCAACGACCGCCATCGCCTCCACCGGGCCGCCACCACGATGGACCTCGAGACCTTCCTGCACGACCCCGACACCGTCGGCACCGTGCGAGACCTCCAGACCCGTTGGATCCTGGCCAACGCCTTCCCGTGCGACAACCTCAAGGACATGGAACACCAGCTGGCCGAGCTGGATCTCGACCCCCTGGTGACCGCCCGGGCCCAGCTCGACAGCTACGCGTTCGTGGGCCTCGTCGAGCGCTTCGAGGCCTCGGTCCAGCAGATGATGGACACGTTGGGCTGGCCGCTCTTCGACTGGATGACCGAACACGCCGGTGATCGGGTCAACGTCTCCCAAGGACGCCTCCACCGCGACGAGTTGGCCCCGGGCGTGCTGGATCGCATCCTGGAGCTCACGGTCCTCGACCGGGCCCTGCACGAGGGGGCCCTCGACCGGTTCGACCACGGCACCCCCACGATCTCCCAGGTGGACCGCAGCCCCTTCTCGGCCGAGCTCACCGAAGCGATCGACCTCGACTTCTCGGGCCCCGTGCCCGGGTTCGGCTGGCAGATGCCCGAGACCCACCCCGTGACCGGCGCCGGGTTCCGTTGGATCGGCCCGCTACCGGAGGCGACCCTCTTCCTCCCCCTCCGTCGCTCGCGCCCGCTCGAGCTCCGGCTCACCGTCCAGAAGGCGATCACGCCGGAGGTGCTGGCCGGCCTCCGCCTCCGGGTCGACGACCACGAGGTGGCGCTGCGGGCCGAGCCCGACGCCGGGGACGGGGAGCCGCCGCTGCTCCTGGTCGGCCGGGTCCCGGCAACCAGCGGTACGCCGGCGGACACGGCCCGCCTGCGGTTCTCGGTCGAGTCCACGAACTCGCCGGCCGCCCTCGGCCGGGCGCCGGATCGCCGTCAGCTGGGGGTGGCCTTCAGCCGCCTGGAGCTGCGTCCCGCACCCTGACGCGCGAGGTCCGCCGGCTCAGTGGGCGGGTTCGACCAGCCGGGCGTGCAAGCGGATCTCCGCCAGCCCTCCGATGACCAGGGCGGCGGCCACCGAACCGGCGACCATCCCGGCCTCGACGCGGAGGAAGAGGTCGTGGCCCAGCGCCGTCACCACGACGAAGACGATCGACCCCACGAGCCAGCCGATCCCCACCCAGGACTGGGCCGACAGCGCGATGAGGGCTTGGCCCAGCGCCACGGCGAGCATGAAGCCGGCGCTGGAGAGGGCCAACAGCGCCAGGTCGGTCGAGGAGATCGCGTAGTCCGACCCGAACAGCAGGTGGATCACCTGGGAGCCGAGCAGCAGCGCCCCCAACACACCGGCCGCGCCGACGGCGGCCACGGCGCCCAGGAGGCGCCAGAGCCGGGTCCGGAAGTCCGCGAAGCGGCCGGCGCCGGCCAGCGCCGACAGCTTGGGCAGGAGGGCGGCCTGCACCGCCTGGAACAGGAACACCGGCACCCGGGCGATGGCCAGTCCGGCCAGGAACACGCTGGCGTCGCCCGCCTGGTCCTCTTCGGCGAGGAGGCTCACCGCGACCACCCCGCCGTAGAGCAGGAAGGCGGAGAAGAGCGATGCGAACAGCAGCGAGCCCAGGGCTGCGGTGAGCTCGGAACGGGGCGCCGCCGGTCCCGGAGAGACGAGGTTGCGCTCCTTGCGCATTGCGAAGGCGAGGGCGAAAGCCGGGGCGAGGCCGACGACCAGCGCGTACGGCCCCGCGGTGTCGACACCGGCGACCACCAGCACGGCGCACGCCGCGAGCCGCAGGGTGTTCTCGTACACGTAGTAGGCGGCGTAGCCCCGGAAGCGGCCGAGGCCGGCCAGCGTCCCGCGGGCGAGGTGGACCGCGGCGTAGCCGGTGAGGGCCAGGAGCAGGCCGACCAGGACCATGACCTGGCCGTCGAAGAGGTGCTCGACCAGGAACGGCCCGGCGATGATCGTGCCCACCAGGACCGCACCCAGCAGACCGGCCCCGATGGTGCCCGCCTGGTTGATGAGCGGGCCGACCCCCACGCCCCGCGCCCAGCGGTTGGCCAGGGCCCGACTCACCTCCTGTTCGAGGGGCAGGAAGAAGCCCGGGCTGAGCAGGTAGATCATCGCCCAGAGGACCGACAGGGGCTCGAAGGCCTCCGCGCCGAGGCTCCGGCCGGCCAGGCCCAAGAAGGCGTAGGCGGTGACGCCGTTGATGATCAGGCCCGCGCCGACGGTCAGCGTGCCGTCCGGCAGGGGATTGCGCTCACGCAGCCAGGCCGCGCGGCTCCCGTCACTCACCGTCGGCTCGGTGGCACTAGTCGCCCTGGGGGCCGTCGCCGACCTTCTTGCGGGCCTTGGCCCACTCCCCGCCCATGTCGATGAAGCCCTCGGTGTCGGGGGCGTCGCCGGGCTGGACCCGGAGCTCGAACTCCCGCTGGCGTTCGTCGTAGACGTGGAGGTTGTTCTCGTCGTAGATGCCTGCGGTCACGTGGTAGGTGCCGGGCGTGAGGCTCACCCGCGGGATCTTGTAGACGATCTCGCCCTCGCCGTCGGGGGTCCCGGCGTCGAAGCGGGCCCGGCGGCTGTTGGGGGCGGCCACGAGGGTCCCACCATCAGTGAAGAAGCGCAGGCCGAAGGTCGGGTTCTGGATCGGCTGGGCCGCCTTGTACCGGACCCGGGCCACCAGGGGCCGGCCCGAGTTCACGAACGGCGTCGGCCGGTTGTGGGCGCTGACGAAGGTGAGCGCCTCGATGGTGATCTCGCCGGTGCCGCGCCGCTCGCCCCGGCCCTGCATCTCGAGCCCGACCTCGTGCTGGTCGTCGTCGGTACCGCTCTCGGAGCTGTTGACCTGCTGGAGGTAGGCCCGGGCCACCTCGATGGCGTCGCCGTCCATCTTGAGCTCACCGCCCTCCAGCCAGGTCGCCCGGTCGCACATGGACTGGACCTGACCGAGGCTGTGGGTGACCAGGACGATGGTCACGCCCTTCTTGCGCAACTGGTACACGTGGTCGAAGCAGCGCCGCTTGAAGCGCTCGTCGCCCACCGCGATCACCTCGTCGAGCAGGAGGATCTCCGGGTCGACGTGGACCGCGACCGAGAAGCCGAGGCGGACCTTCATGCCGCTGGAGTAGATGCGGACCGGCGAGTCGATGAACTCCCCGATGCCGGCGAAGTCGATGATGTCGTCGACCCGGCGACCGATCTCCCGGGGCGAGATGCCCAGGATCGACGCGTTCAGGTAGATGTTCTCCCGGCCGGTGAGCTGGGGGTGGAAGCCGGTGCCCAGCTCGAGCAGGGCCGAGATGCGACCGTTCGCGGTGATCGTCCCGGTCGTCGGGCGGTGGATGCTGGCCATCAGCCGCAACAGGGTCGACTTGCCCGACCCGTTGTGGCCGATGATGCCGTGCATCGAGCCCTCCTGGATGTCGAAGGACACGCCCTTGAGGGCCCAGAACTCCCGCCACTGGGAGGTGTCGGCCTTGTGGATGATGGCTTCCTTCAGGTACGACGCGCGGTTCTGGTTCAGCCGGAACCGCTTGGTGACATCATCGACCCGTATGGCGATGTCGTTCTCACTCATGGTTGGCGTTCTCCGTCATACGACCTCGCTCACGTCCTTGGAGTACCGGACGAACAGGACCCAGCCCACGACGAGGCTCAGGACCGAGATGCTCGCCAGGGCGACCATCCGCCAGACACCGGGCACCACGCCCAGGTAGAGGAGCTCACGGCTGGCCTCCACGAACTGGGTGAGCGGGTTCAGCTGCATCAGGGTCTTGACCGGGACCCCCATGAACTCGGTGTCGCCGACGGCGTCGACGGAGTAGATGATCGGCGTCACGTAGAAGAGCAGCATGTTGAGGATCGTGGTGAGGTACCCGACGTCCTTGTAGTAGGCGTTGGCCAGGGCCAGCAGCATGCCCATGCCGAGCCCGAACGCCAGCATGAGCGGGATGAGCAGCGGCCAGAGGATGAAGGTCCACGGCGTGTTGCCCACCAGGCACATGACGAGCATGGCCACGAGACCCTCGAGCATCGTCTGGCGCACCTGGGCGATGCCGTGGGCCACGATCGGCGCCGAGGGCGGGAAGTACACCTTCCGCAGGAGGCTGCCCATGGAGGTGAAGGCCGAGGTGGCCCCGATGGCGACGCGGTTGAACAGCCACCACATCATCAGCGCACAGAACCGGTAGAGCGGAAAGCTCTGGAGGCCGCTGGCCCAGGCCTCCGGGGTGTTCTTGTGGAAGCTCAGGAAGTACCCGAAGACCAGTGAGTAGACCGCGAGGGTCAGCATCGGGTTGATGAGCGCCCAGAGGTTGCCCAGGAACGTCATCTTGAACTGCGACTTGATCTCGCGGTTGGTGAGGTTGAGGACCAGGGCCCGATAGCCCCAGAGCTCCTGGGTGGCGGTCAGCATCGTGGGCTCCTAGCGGTCATAACCGAAGACCGACAGCGCGTCACCCGCGCGGGCGTCGATCAGGTCCAGGGTCTGGCGGTCGAACACCGACGCGTAGCGCCCGACGCTCTCGGCGCCGATCGGTCGGTAGGTGGCCGCGTGTTGGGTCATGCCCCGGTGCTCCGGGAACTGTGAGAACCGGGCGTCGTCACTGGTCATGGCGGGGTCGTAGTCGACGTCGAGGAAGGCACAGAGCGACCGGAACACCGGCTCCGGATCGGCCACGACGTCCTCGTAGCGGATGAGGTGGTACCGGTCACCGGCAGCGGCCAGCCGACGATGCAGGTGCAGGTTGGCATTGCGCCACTGGCTTGCGTAGTTCACATCGAGTCCGTTCAGCCATCCCAGTCGGGCCATCGACACCATGACGTCGCGGGGGTCTCGCACCAGGTGCACCGTGCGCACGGCACCGGTGAAGAACCCGGCGTGTCCAAGGACCTCGCTCTGGGCCAGGTCATTGGGTGACTTGTCGCCGGCGAGGGTGGCACCCGCCTCGACGGCGAGGGCCTCATAGAGGCTAGCGATCAGGGCATCGAAGCGGTACGGCGCCGCCGCGATCACCTCCCTCACCCGCTCGGCGGTCAACCACCGCCCGAGGGTCACCTCGAAGCGGGCCGTGGCGGTGATCAGATCCGCGAGGAAGGCCCGGCCCACCTCCGCGTCATCGATGAGGTTGAAGGCGTGGGCGGCCGGGACCATGAAGTCGGTCTCGTCGGGGACGACCAGCGCCGGGTGGGCGTTGAGGCACTGGGCCAGGAGCGTCGTGCCCGAGCGCGGCATGCCCTGGACGGTGAACATCATGGGGTCACCGCCAACGGCCGGCGGCCCCGGATCGTGACGAAGAGCACCGGCGGGAGCCAGCCCGCACGACGAGCGGTGCGTCGATCGGCTACGGCGTCGAGCGTGACGTCACCCAGACCGGCCAGCAGCGACTCGACATCGACCTCGCCGCTCCCCGGGGCCTTGGCCCAGGTCGCCGGGTCGGCGGCCACGAGGTCGGCCAGTTCCTCGGTGACGAGCACGTCGGTGGTGAAGCCGGCCGCGTTGACCCGCTCGTGGATGTCGACGCCGAAGGACCAGCGGGCGGTGCCCGGCGCCGCGGTGTCGGCCACCTCGATCGCCGTGGTGGCCCCGGACAGGACGGGGACCTGGAGCAGCAGGGCCCCGCCGGGGGCCAGGACGCGGGCGAACTCGGCGAGGACGGCGTCGGGTTCGGGGACCGCCTGCAGATCGTGGGCGCTGAGCACGCCGTCGACCGACGCGGTCGGCCGATCCGAGAGGGCCGCCAGATGACCGAGCGGCCCCGACACGGGGGTCGGATCGAGGACCGAGTAGTCGTACCAGCGCCCCATGGCCCGGGCGTACTGACCGGCGGATCGGGGGGCGGTCTCGAGGACCCGCCGTCCACCGGCGGTCTCTCGGCCGAGGGCGTGGAGGTGGAACCGCTGGCGGGCGATGGTCCCGCACCGCGGGCAATCGGCGCTCTCGGCGTGGGGCACGCCGCTGAACGCCTCCCCCGCCCAGCGACAGATGTTGCACCACGCCGGCGCGAGGTCGTCATCGCGCCGTGACGGGCGGCCCGGCGCGGGGGCCCGCAGGACCCAGGCCCGGTCCCTCGCCGCCGCCACCACGCGGCGGGAGCGCTGGATCCCGGCGTCGGCCCGCCGGGCCATGGCCCGCACCAGGCGCCGGGGCGAGCCGGGGGGTGGGTCATAGCCGAAGTCGTAGAGGCCCTCGGCCGCCTCGGCGGTGACGATCGCCCTGGTCGCGGCATCGAGGGGCTCGATGGCGTCCTGGTCCGGGATCGGCACGGTGTCCGGGCCGACCTCGGCGCCGAGAAAGCGGCCCAAAGCGCGGACGGTGCCGACCGGATCGGCGACGAGGTCCTCGTAGCGAACGGTCCGGTATCGGCCCGCGTCGGTGCCCCACCGCTGACGGAACATCCGGTTCTGGGTGTCCCACCGTCGGGCCGCGATGGCCGGGCCCTCGTCTCCGCCCAGTCCCGCCGCCACGATCGTCCGGATGTCGCGGACCACGTGCACGTAGGGGATCCCGGCCTCGTGCAGGCCGGTGCGGGTGAGCACCGCCATCCCCATCCGGGGCAACACGGTGCCGGCGGCGTGCACCCCGGCGGCGGTCGCGACCGCGTCGTAGACCGCGCTCAGCAGCACCCCGAGCCGGACCGGGACACCGGCCAGCGCCCGATGGACCCCCTCGGCATCGAGATGCCGACCGATGCCGTCATCGAACTCCCGCGACGCCACCACGAGATCGCCGAACAGGCGCCGAGCCGCATCCGGGTCGCGCACCCGCTCGAGCAGGAACGCCAGCGGGACGAGCAGATCGCCGGCGCCCAGCACCAGGAGATCCGGGTGCGAGTCGAGGGCGTCGGCGACCACGCCGGAACCCGACGGGCGCTGCCCGACGACCAGGAACACCGCTACGCCGGGGAGGTGCCGGCGCGGGCGCGCTCAGGCACGGTCTCGGCGTTCGACACGGCCGACGATCCTACGAGCGAGCCGGCCGACTCCCCACGATCGGGAGCGGGGAGCCGATCAGCCGGCGAGCACGGCGTGGGGCATGCAGAACTCGTCGTACTCGGCGATGACGATCTGCTCGGGATCCAGCGAGCAGGCCGGGCACTCGGGATCGCGGTTGACCTTGAAGGTCCGGAACGACTGCTCGAGGGAGTCGTAGGCCAGCAGGCGGCCGGACAGGTCGTCGCCGATGCCGAGGATGAGCTTGATGGCCTCGAGGGCCTGGATCGAGCCGATGATGCCGGG
>JACDJB010002508.1_pt1 | contig 13105 bp, 14 predicted proteins | sample 7454121 | NCBI WGS metagenome assembly JACDJB01 (sample SAMN14253290, study PRJNA609438) | sludge metagenome | isolation source: sludge after 25d culture with pyrite | collected 2018-12-20 | reverse complement strand
TGACGCCCGCTCTACTACCGGTTGAGGAACGGAGCAGGCAGACGTGACGCTTATTAGGGCGTCATTTGTGCTTGTGTCGATCGACGCTAGGCGGCGAGGGGCATAGCAGCAAAGTTTGTGCGTTTGGCACTTGTTTTTTGTGCTGATTTTACGAGGTCGGTACCTCTCGGCTTGCAGTCCGGGATCAGCTTCGCCCGTCGAAGCCTGTCATCCCCAATGCATTTCTATTATAACCCAAAAGGATTTCAGCTTTATTGAAGTCGGAGTAAAATAAACTTTGATCTTTCCGCACGGAGGACAACGATGAAAGTAATTTACAAGGGAAATGAAGAATCAGGGATCAGCCGCATCGAATCTCCGGTGGATGGTTGCTGGATCAGCTTGATCGACCCAACAACAGACGAAATTGATTCCATCAAGGCTTTGGGTATTCCATCGGATTTTCTCACATACGCGCTTGACCTTGATGAAAGACCTCGTACTGAAAAAGAGGATGATGGTACGACATTGATCATGTTAAGCGTACCGTTTTATCAAGGCGAAAAGTATGATGTTCCTTTTTCGACTATACCGCTGGGGATAATCCTGACAAGCAGGATGGTTATTACGGTATGTAAAAAACATAATGTCATCATCGATGAACTATTGAGACCCAGATCAAAGGGCATCTCTACCTCCAAGCAGGTAAGATTCATCTTACGGATACTCTTGACTGCAGCCACACAATATCTTGCATACCTTCGTGAGATCAACCACACGGTTGAACTGGTTGAAGATCGGTTGCAGGCTTCAATGAAAAACAAAGAAGTATTAGATTTGTTGAAGTATCAAAAAAGCCTTGTCTATTTCACAACTGCTCTCAGATCCAATGAACTAATGATGGAACGTCTACAGAAAACCCCGCTATTCCATCGCTATCCTGAAGACGAAGACCTTTTGGAGGATGTCATCACGGAAAATCAGCAGGCGATCGAAATGGTTGGTATCGCGAGCAACATTCTTAGCTCGATGATGGACGCGTTTGCTTCGATCATCTCCAACAATTTAAATGTCGTGATGAAATTTTTAGCTTCGATCACTATTGTGCTAAGCATTCCGACAATAGTAACCAGTTATTTCGGCATGAATGTCGATCTACCGCTGCAAGGAAACGACCTGGCGTATTTATGGATTATCGGGATTTTCCTGGTATTGAGCCTGTTGATCGTGTACTTGTTTATCAGAAAGAAATGGTTTTAATCAAAAAAACACTACAAAGAGTGTTTTTGAGTGGGCAGAACAGGACTCGAACCTGCGGCCTCTTCTGTGTAAGAGAAGCGCTCTAACCAACTGAGCTATCCGCCCGGGTAGCATTTAATATACTTTATGATTTGGCTTCTGTAAAGATTACTATACCGATTGTGGTGATGGGTGTTTATGAAGATCATTCGGATATTTATCAAAGGTAAAACTCAATACGGTTGGGTCAATAATGAGGAGGTGGGATTAATCGAAGGTGATCTGTTTTCAGAATTTCGCCGGCTTGAAACAGAAATTCCTATTGATCGAGTGACTTTATTGACACCTGTGATACCGGAAAAGATCATTTGTGTAGCGCGAAATTACGAAGAACATGCGCGAGAGCACCAGGTTGAGACGCCAACGTACCCGATGATCTTTCTAAAACCGCCCAGTGCCTTGATAGGCAGTGGAGAACCGATACGGATTCCGCCACAATCACAACAGGTTGAACACGAGGCAGAATTGGCGGTTGTGATTGGCAAACCCGGAAAGTGGATCGAACCCGCTGATGTTTCAAAGCACATCTTAGGCTACACAATTGCGAATGATGTTACCGCCCGTGACCTGCAATACAAAGATGGCCAATGGACAAGAGCCAAAGGCTTTGATACGTTTTGTCCTTTGGGACCATGGATAGAAACAGAGCTTGATCCGTCAGACTTGATGATCAGTTGCCGTGTGAACGGTGAGCTCAGGCAAATGTCCTCAACAAAGGAAATGATATTCCCAATCAATCAATTGGTTTCCTACATTTCCACCATCATGACGCTGAATGCAGGGGATGTGATATTGACCGGTACTCCTGCCGGCGTGGATAAACTGGAAGGTGGCGATGTCGTGGAAATATCGATTGAAGGGGTTGGGACGCTTGTAAACCCTGTCAGCGTATAGGGAAAAATTTATTTGAAATTTATAAAGCGTTTTTGGTGTTAATTAGGATCTACAGGTGAAGCGATTATGAAAAGCCTGCCCCAGCTTTCAACTTCATCCCTCGAAATACATGTCTGAAGTACCAGTCGGTCTTTGATTCCATAAGTTTCAAAAAAAAGGTCCTGATAAGAGATCGTCACATCAGGCGTTGAAAGATCAATGAAAGAGGAAAAGGGGCTGTTAGGAGAGAGCGCCTTATATTCACGGATTTCGGACACAACATACTTCTCAACCTGACCGCTCCCATAGACAAGACAAATTTCATCATCAGCATCAATTTGGAAAAATGATTCACCTGCAAGGTGATTATGGGCAATCAGCCCAATACTGCCGTATTTATCAGCGGTGCTAAATGATGTTATCGAATCTGGAGAGTTTGATACAAAACCAGGATTATTCGTTGGTTGAGACGTAATTGGAAATTGGAGTTTATCTTCAATATAAATTCCCTCCAATTTGGAGGAATCGGGATCAGAAATGGAAAGGATGAAAGAGGTCAGCTCCGGATCGCGACTTAGTTGCTCAGTGACCCCGCTCTCATCCAGTAAATAAGTCACCGGTATGATCACGCTTTCCGGTTGGCTTGAAATTACTAAAATAACCAATAATAAAAACGACAGCAGAAATTTTTTGATAGGCACAGGCAGATGATAAATCAGAAATGGATAACGCACAATGTCAAGGACATTACATAATCGTTAATTACGGGACAGAAAATTTTTAGTGATTTTAGGTAACAAAAGAAGCTCAATCTTTGCGTGGTATAATTTTTTTGTCTTTTTTATCCAATATTGATCAGGAGTTGAAAATGTCTGGGCATTCCAAGTGGGCTACTATCAAGAGAAAAAAGGGAGCTGCTGATGCAAAACGCGGCCAAGTTTTTACCCGGTTGACAAGAGAGATCGTCATGGCAGCCAGGGAAGGCGGACCTGACCCCGATTCAAATTTCAGATTGCGGCTGGCGATCGACAAGGCGAAATCCCAGAGCATGCCCAAAGACAACATCGATCGGGCAATCAAGCGCGCAACCGGTGAAGCAAAAGAAGGCGAAAGTTACGAAGAAGTATTTTACGAAGGTTATGCGCCAAAAGGTGTAGCTGTCATCATTGAATGTGTCACAGAAAACCGAAACAGAACGGTCTCAGAAATCAGGCACATTTTAACCAGAACCGGTGGCAACATGGGTGAAGTAGGTTCGGTTGCGTGGCAATTCAAACGTGCGGCGGTGTTTTCATTTGATGGGGAAAAATTCGATTTCGAGAAAATTTTTGAATTAGCTGTCGAAGGCGGTGCCGATGATGTTACACAGGACGACAGCGAAATTGAAGTCATCGCGTCAGTTGAATCCTTCAAGACTTTATTGGATATGTTCAGAGCAGCGAACCTGATGCCCGAGGAAGCCGGTTTAAGAATGATTCCGAATCAGGAAATGGAATTGAGTGTAGAAGATACACTGCAGGTTATTCGTGCCATTGAATCCATTGAAGAGCTTGATGACGTCCAAAATGTGTATTCCAATCTGAAAATATCTGACGATGCAATGGCAGCGATGGAATCAGAATAGCTGCAACGGAATATTGAATGATAGTTATCGGAATTGATCCAGGCACTGCCACGACAGGGTATGGAGTGATCGATGAAGATAACGACGGCAATTTCAATGTTTTGGATTATGGAGTTGTAATTACTCGCGCAGATTTGTCGCTAGAAAATCGTTTGAAGATCATTTACGATTCATTAACATCCTTAATAATTCTCCATAAGCCCGCGAGCGCAGCTGTGGAGAAATTATTTTTTAAGCAAAATGTTACAAACGCGATTTCCGTAGGACAAGCCAGGGGAGTGATATTACTTGCCTTTGCAAACAGCGGAATACCTGTGGCGGAGTATTCACCTGCTGAAGTCAAGTCCGCTGTTTCAGGATATGGCGGAGCGGAAAAAGCGCAAGTACAGGCTATGGTCAAGGCAATCCTGAATCTGAACGAAACTCCAAAACCGGACGATGCAGCGGACGCGTTGGCGATCGCCATATGTCACATAAATTCAACTGGCAGTCTTGTCAATCAATAGGCAGGTGAAGATTTGATTACAAGTCATTCGAATGAAACGGTTAAAAGCATTCGAAAACTGAAAGACAGAAAATACAGAGACAATACCACAACCGCCTACGTTGAGGGAGTCAGGCAGGTTATTGAAGCGCTGAAACAGGGAGTTGTGGTTGAAAAGATTATCCTGGCTGAAGCTTTTTTGCAGTCACTACATGATGAAAGAATCGAGAGCATTCTAGAAAATTCCAGCATTACAAAGATTGTTGTATCAGACGAGGTATTCAAGTCATTTTCACTAAAAGAAGGTCCAAAAGGGATTGCGGCTGTTATTCAGCAAAATTGGAAAACGATATCAGAATTTAATGATAAATTAAGTGGCGTATGGGTGTGTCTGTGGGAGATCGCAGATCCGGGAAACCTTGGCACGATCATTCGCACGCTGGATGCCGCAGGGGCGAAGGGAGCGATTCTTGCAGGCAATTGCACCGATCCATTTGATCCTGTGTCGATACGTGCCAGTATGGGGGCGATATTTAGCAAAACTCTAGTAAAATCGAATTTGGCTGAATTGGTCGAAGTGATCAAAAGTAAGTCATACCCGGTTTTTGGGACTTCAGATTCAGCTGGTCTCTATTACCGGGATGTAAAGTATCCTGACAATATGATCTTATTGATGGGAAGTGAAAGACAAGGCATTCCTCAAGAGCTTGGTGAATTGTGCAGTAAGATGGTTAGCCTGCCAATGAAGGGTGTGTGTGATTCCTTAAATTTAGCTGTTGCAACAGGAATCATTTTGTATGAAATTCTTGACCAACATAATGTGCCCATAGGGAAAAACTTAATATGATCGCGTCATTGGAAGGTATCGTAACAGAGAAGGGTGATGATCATCTGGTCATTTTAGTTGGCGGTATCGGGATCAAAGTATTTGTGACCGCCGAACTTTCACAAAAAGCAGAATTGCACAAAAAGATGGGGATGCGTACCAATCTTGTTGTCCGGGAAGAATCGTTGACTCTGTTTGGGTTCGAGAGTGAAGAGGAGCGGAATATGTTCGCGCTATTACTCTCGGTATCAGGAGTAGGACCCCGGACAGCATTGGCAACGCTTTCATCCTGTTCATTGGATACATTAAAAAGAGCAGTCATCAACGAGCAGCCGGAATTATTGAATCATATTCCCGGTGTGGGCAAAAAGACCGCACAAGGGATCGTCCTGCATCTGCATGGAAAAATTGAAGGTGAAAGAACTTTTACCAGATCGGGTGATATAGAAGTGGACAATGATGTCATTGCTGCTTTGACCGGGCTTGGATATAGCGTGGTTGAAGCACAAGCTGCGCTCCAGATGATGCCGGAGGACACACCGCTTGATCTTGAAGAAAGAATTCGGACGGCATTGAAGTATTTTTCGTAATGATTTTGAGATTATTTAAGGGATGAAGTAAAATTAGATTTTATGCAAATCTGCAATATTAGCGTGGAGGATTAATGTCTGAAAATCTCAATCAATATACCCGGGATCTGGAAAATAAGATCAATCAATTCGAGACCGAATTTTCGATAAAGAATGTTGGTCAGGTGATCGAGGCTGGAGACGGCATCGCTCGAGTTTCTGGACTAACTGATGTGCGGTCACAGGAATTGGTTGAATTTGAGAATGGGATCAAAGGCATTGCATTCAACCTCGAAAAAGAGCAAGTTGGCGTGATCATTATGGGTGATTATTCAAAAATCACTGCAGATATGCAAGTTCAGACAACAGGAAGGATTGCATCAATCCAGGTTGGACCAGAGATGGTCGGTAGGGTTGTTAATTCGCTCGGTGAACCGATTGACGGGAAAGGGCCGATCAAATCAAACCGATATATGCCGTTGGAAAGAGTAGCGCCCGGTGTAATAAAAAGAAGGGATGTAAATGCGCCGGTGCAAACCGGTATAAAAGCGATTGATAGCATGATTCCCATTGGCAGAGGGCAGCGCGAGCTGATCATCGGCGATCGGCAGACCGGCAAATCCGCAATCGCGATCGATACAATCATCAATCAAAAAGGGAAAGACCTGGTCTGCATCTACGTGGCGATTGGGCAGAAAAAAGCCACAATAGCCCGGTTAAAAGCATTGTTTGAAAGTTATGGAGCAATGGACCACACGGTAATCGTGTCTGCATCAGCTGATGAATCCGCTGCAATGCAATACATAGCTCCATACGCTGGTTGTGCGATAGGCGAAGCCATAATGGAAGACGGTGGTCACGCCCTGGTCATTTACGATGATCTTTCAAAACACGCCTGGGCTTATCGGCAGATTTCACTCTTGTTGCGCCGACCACCGGGTCGAGAGGCATATCCCGGCGATGTTTTCTATTTGCACTCCCGTTTACTCGAAAGAGCGGCCTGCCTGGCGTATTCTTACGTCATTTTACCCAATGAATTTGAGGGCGATGTTGTGTCAAACAGTGATATTGTTGACCAGCAGATATACACTGGACCTGTAGCGACTGAGATGGCTGAAGAAGCGCTGAAAGAAATGCCGGATAAGGAACAACACAAAATCGTACGGATTAAAGAAAGCGGGGGTACTTTGACGGCTTTGCCGATCATTGAGACCCTACTGGGTGATGTTTCTGCTTACATTCCGACTAATGTCATTTCCATTACTGATGGTCAAATCTATCTTGAGGGCAACCTTTTTAACGCGGGTATTCGACCTGCCGTCAATGTGGGTATCTCAGTGTCGCGCGTTGGCGGTTCTGCGCAAACCAAGGCTATGAAACAGGTAGCTGGCAGATTGCGCCTGGACATGGCGAATTTCAGGGAACTCGCAGCTTTCGCGCAGTTTGGGTCTGATCTTGACAAAGCAACGCTGGCACAACTCAACCGTGGACTGAGACTACAGGAAATATTAAAACAACCTCAATACGAACCAGTTCGTCTATCTGATCAGGTTGTTGTTCTTTACGCTGCAATAAATGGCTACGCAGACAATGTAGCGGTTGATAGAATCAAAGTCTGGGAAGAAGCGCTAATCAGACACGTCAATGGATCAGCTACTGAGGTTATTGCGGCCATTGAAAGAGATAACGCGATAAATCCTGAAACAGAAGAAAAATTAAAGAAAGTATTGGAAGTTTTTACAGGCAGCTGGGCATGAATGGGATAGGATAGAAGAATGGCTTCTTCACGAGAGATGCGGATGCGCATTAAAAGCGTCAAGGACCTGTCACAAGTGACGAGGGCACTCAAGACAGTTAGCGCGAGTAAGGTCCGAAAAGCGATGGCATCAAACGCAGCGTCACTACCATATTCTGAAAAAGCGTGGCAGGTTTTAACCGATCTTGCCATGCAACCTGGTCACACCAGCCTGCACCCCCTGCTAAGTGAGCGTAAAAACGTTGATCGAGTTCTCGTTATTATGGTCAGTGGGGATAAAGGATTGGCGGGCTCCTATAACATTAACATTCTCAAGAACACATTGGAGCATTTTGACCAATTTTCCCAACCGGTTGATTATGTTTGCGTTGGAAAAAGAGGAAGGGATCTTTTGCTTCGACGAAAAGAACGTGTTATAGCTGAGTTTTCCGAGTTAAAAGATCCGGTAAGTTTTATGGACATTTCGCCTATTGCGCGGCTCGTTGTGGATGATTACCTGTCTGATGATTACGACCAGGTTTTCATCTCGTACACCAAATTCGAGTCGATGACAAAGCAAATTCCAACAATAAAACAGCTTCTACCACTTGAAATGGAAGGGAAGCAAGAGGTACATAAAAGTGCATCAGCGGCAGCAGTGTTTCTTTATGAACCGGCGCAGGAAACCATTTTAGACGAGATCATTCCAAGGTTCACAGCAATGCAAATATTTCAGGCAGTTCTTTCAGCCCAGGCTTCAGAACACGCCGCCAGAACAATCGCCATGTCTAATGCGACAGATAACGCGAATGAGCTGGTTGGGATCTTAACGCTGGAATACAACAAAGTCAGGCAGCAATCAATTACCAATGATATTCTCGATATTATTGGCGGCGCTGCTGTGCACGAAGGTCTGTAAATTTTAAAATTTCGTTGTGGAGGAATCGGTATGGATTTAGAAAACGGCAAAATTCTCCAGATCCAGGGAAGCGTGGTGGATGTCATTTTTCCCCGGGGCATAACGCCGATAATTTTTGAAGCTCTCACAGTAGAAAGAGAACATGGCATTGAACTTGTGCTGGAAGTTGAAAAATTACTGGAGAATAATATTGCCCGCTGTGTTGCCATGGACTCCACCGATGGGTTGAAGCGTGAAATGATCGTAACCCGGACAGGGTTGCCAATCAAGGTTCCGGTGGGCGAGGGAACATTAGGAAGGGTGCTGGACGTACTGGGGCAACCAGTTGATAACAAAGGACCAGTGGAAACAAAGGTCTTTTATCCGATTCATCGCGAAGCGCCGAAATTTGTTGAGCAATCAACAAAGGTGGAGGTGTTCGAGACGGGTTTGAAAGTTATTGATTTGATCGCTCCATTCACCAAGGGCGGTAAGACGGGCATTTTTGGTGGTGCGGGAGTTGGAAAAACAGTCATTATTCAGGAGTTGATCCGTTCTATCGCGACCGTGCACAAGGGAAAATCTGTTTTCGCAGGTGTAGGAGAACGCACCAGGGAGGGCACTCAACTTTATCGCGAGATGCTTGAATCCGGTGTTATGAAAGATACCGTGATGGTTTTTGGTCAAATGAATGAAACCTCAGGTGTGAGATTGCGTGTAGCGCTCACAGCCCTTTCAATGGCGGAATATTTTCGGGACCAGGGTATGGATGTTCTCCTGTTCATTGATAACATCTTCCGTTTTACAATGTCAGGTTCTGAAGTATCGGCATTGCTTGGACGTATGCCCTCGGCAGTCGGCTATCAACCAACCTTGAGCACGGAAATGGGTGAGCTGCAGGAAAGAATCACATCCACTCACCAGGGGTCTATTACATCGATGCAGGCTGTTTATGTGCCGGCAGATGACTATTCCGACCCTGCACCGGTCGCAACTTTCACGCATCTGGACGCGACTATCGCGCTCGAGAGATCTATTGCGGAAAAAGGTATTTATCCGGCCGTAGACCCATTGGTTTCCACGTCGAGAATCCTGGACCCGAAGATTGTTGGACAAGAGCATTACGACACTGCGCGCGAGGTGCAAAGGATTCTGCAGAGATACAAAGACCTGCAGGATATCATTGCCATCCTTGGTATTGATGAATTGGGTGAAGATGATAAATTGATCGTATCTAGGGCGCGCAAAGTAGAACGATTCTTTTCTCAACCCATGTATGTAGCTGAGCAATTCACAAGCATTCCCGGTAAGTATGTTTCGTTGAACGACACCGTTAGAAGTTTTAGAGAGATCCTTGACGGGAAGTGCGATAACCTTCCGGAACAGGCTTTTGTGATGGTGGGTTCGATCGAAGACGCGTACGAAAAAGCAAAGGATTTGATGTAGGAAATGACGATCACTTGCGAGATAGTATCACAAGACAGGCGGGTTTTCACTGGCGAAGTGGATATAGTAGTAATTCCCGGTATGGATGGTCAGATGGGAATATTACCCAAACACTCGCCTGTGTTAACTGCACTAAATTACGGTATCATCACTGTAAAGGTTAAAAATAAAGAAGAATACTTTACAGTTGCAGGAGGTATCGCAGAAGTACTACCGGATAAGGTAACTATTCTCGCAGATGCAGCGGAAAATGTAGAAGAGATCGATATCGAGCGAGCTTTGAAGGCGCGGGAAAGAGCTGAAGAAGCTCTGAAAATGATGACCACCACTGATGCGGATCGTTATTTGCGAGTTTCTTCCGCCTTGCGCCGCTCAAACCTGAGGCTGCAGGCTGCGCAAAAATATCGCAAAATAACAAAATCAAGGATGTAATAGGAATTATTAATGGCAGTATTAACCAGGGAATTGGGAATCGATTTAGGAACCAGCAATACCGTAATTGCTGAAGGCAATCAGATATTGCTGCAGGAACCTACCATGGTCGCAATTCTCATTGACGAAGATAAGTTAGTCGAATGGGGTCAATCGGCCAAGGACATGCTCGGTAGAGTCCCTGAAGAAATCGAGGTGATATCTCCACTTAAACATGGGGTCATTGCAGAATATGAGATCACTGAGACATTATTGGGATACCTGACGCGAAAAGTGGTTGGGCCGATGAGGGTTTTCAGACCACGTATGATGATCGCGGTACCTTACGGGGTTACAAGTGTCGAGGGCAGAGCCGTGCATGAAGCCGGGATCGGCGCGGGAAGCCGTGAAGTCTTTCTCGTGGCGCAACCAATTGCCGCGGCATTAGGCGTTGACCTGCCCATTTCAACACCATCCGGTAATATGGTAATTTCGTTGGGGGGTGGAGTAAACCAGGTCGCAATTGTCAGTATGAATGGAGTCGTTGCCGGGGAATCATCGAGGACCGGCGGGCAGAGTATGGATGAATCGATCGTTGCTTATGTCCGGAAACGATTTGGCGTGATCATAGGACAGCCCACTGCGGAATTGATCAAGATAAAAATTGGCGCGGCAATTCCACAGGATCAACAACTCTCTATAGAAATACAAGGCCAGGACCAGATCACCAGCTTCCCGCGACCTGTAATTCTAACCACGGATGATGTAGTAGAAGCGCTTCAGGAACCGTTAGAAGATATCGTCAAGATGACGCGCAAAGTGATGGAAAAAACACCACCTGAACTGGTATCAGATATTATTGATAGAGGCGCAGCTATGTGTGGCGGTGGATCAATGTTACGCGGAATTGATAAATACCTAACGAAATCGATTGGTATTCCGGTTTACATGGTTGATAACCCCTTAACTTGCACGGCTGAAGGAGCGGTAAAAGCGCTAGAATTCCGTGAACAGTTACGGAAAAGCATAAACACTGGTTAAATATAAAATCCCTCGGTACATCGAGGGATTTTTTTGTGTAATCACAACTGATTTAATCGTCTCTGCCGCGCCCCATCAGGATCAATGCGTAATACAGAATTGTTGAAAGTGATTGTGCAGCGCCTGCCACGTATGTGAGAGCAGCCGAATCCAACACTTTGTTCACGCCTTCCATCTCTGAAGAATAAATAACACCCGAATCTGCGAGCCAGGCTTTTGCGCGCTTTGTAGCGTTGAATTCTACAGGTAAGGTTACGATCGCAAAAAGTGCAGTTGCTGAGAACAGAAGCAATCCAATTACCGCCATGTCGTAACCGGTTTGAGTGTTAAGCATTAGGCCTATCATAAAAATGATTGGTCCCACCCAGCTGCCAATTTGAACCGTTGGCACCATGATCGATCGTATCCTGAGCGGCCCGTATTTTTCTTTGTCCTGGATCGCGTGACCGCATTCATGAGCCGCCACACCGGCTGACGCTACACTGGGGCTGGCATAAACACCCTGGCTAAGGCGTAAAACTTTTTTTCTTGGATCGTAGTGATCAGAAAGGTTTCCTGGGACCTGTTCAATTTTGACAGATTGCAGCCCATTTTGATCCAACATCCGCCTTGCTACTTCAGCACCAGTCAGACCTGTTGTCGTCCTGACTCTAGAATACTTTGAAAAAGATGACTTGATCCTGCTTTGCGCCCAAAGACCTAAAAGCAAAGCGGGAAGACTGATAAGGATGTAGAGTAAATAATTGCCACCGAAAAACATAGGTGTACTCCTTTATTGTTTTTCTAATTTTAATCGAAAAGGGGATAAATGATTACTCGGATAAAAGCATTCTAATAAAATTTATATGTCCCTGGAGAGATTCGAACTCTCACCTTCGGCTCCGGAGGCCGGCACGCTATCCATTGCGCTACAGGGACCCGGCAATTATTTTACCACGTACGTTGTGCCGATTCAAAATCATTCAATGGGCAATCTGAACGCACCGGTTTCATCAGGAGAAAAAACGCTGATCGCAATAACAGCGTTAGTATTTAATTTCCCGTAGATATGAGGAAATTGCTCTTCTCCACCCTCAAGATTCTCGAAAATGATGCGAGCAGTGACGAGGTTGGAATCTATTACTAATAATAAAAGGTTGTTTTGACCTTTGTAAAATTTATTGGCAACATCCAACACCTGTGTTGCGGTGGAGCAATGAATGAAGCCCTCTATCTCAAAACCGTTGGGAGTGTAACTTCCTGATGGAGATTGCGTCAGCCAGCGTTCTTTTTCTGTGATGTGATATAGCCGCATTTTATTTACTCCTGGTTTGTGAAATCGATTGATGTTTCAAAAAATCTATTCTGTTTGAACTTTCCTGTATTGAGTGATTAGCTTTTCAGCACAATGGATCAATTCATCCGGATCCTCAATCGAAAAGATCATTTGGCGATCTTTTGCGGTAGGCAATTGACCATGCAAGTAACGCGCAAGGTGCTTCCGGAAAAGAACGGTACCAATGCGTGCAGTGTAAAGATCAACCATCTTTTCAAGATGCGATCTCATGACCGCAAGTAATTCATCATTATCAACCCTTGAGCGTTCGCTTCCGCAAAAAATCCACGGGTTCCCCAGCGCGGCGCGACCGATCATCACCGCGTCACAACTGGTGTGCAATAGCATTTTGACCGCTTCAATCCAGGAGACCGCATCACCATTACCGATAACCGGAATCGATACAACTGACTTTATTTCGGCAATTGCATCCCAATCGGCTGTACCCTGGTATTGCTGGTTACGCGTTCTGGCGTGCACGGCAATTGCACTAATGCCGCAGGATTCCAATATGTGGGCGATTTCTATATAATTTCTTGAATTTTCGTCCCATCCCAGCCTGATCTTTGCAGTAACGGGGATTGGTAAATGTTTAACCAAATCAC
>JACDJB010002507.1_pt1 | contig 13110 bp, 15 predicted proteins | sample 7454121 | NCBI WGS metagenome assembly JACDJB01 (sample SAMN14253290, study PRJNA609438) | sludge metagenome | isolation source: sludge after 25d culture with pyrite | collected 2018-12-20 | reverse complement strand
GTACCCGGACCTCTTCCGTGTTACGCAACAATTCCACATCGCCCATCGTCCACGACGACCGCAATCCAAGAATCTGGACGTACAGGTCTGTGTCTCTCATGGTTCAACAGGCTGAGCCGCCCACTCGATCCGGGGAAGAGCTATGTTCTCTTTCCTCTAGCGACCCCAATCAAACCAAGAAGGCCTGAACCGAACAGCCAGGCAGCAGCAGGCACTGGAACGGCTGCCACTGCATGAAAAGCCAAGTCATAACCATCTGTGATGCCATTGTTATTGAAATTCTGAATAGTCAGCGAATTGATATTCTCGAAAAGCACTAAACCACCTGAAGTACTATTAAGAACAACCTGCGTACCAGAAAAGGTAACGCCCGTGGAATCACTTGCCGTAAGCCCAAAGTTAATCGAATCATCACGATCGTTATTGCTCAACGCTACCAGCAGGCTGCCTACTACGGTGTCAAAGGTAATGGTGTAATCCCCGCTGGCGTGTAAATTATCGGTTGCCACAGGAAGCGCTGAAAAATTAAATGTCCCATTCGTTACCGTTCGAGATAACCAATAGCCAGTCGGACTAATGGACCAGCCAATGCCGTTACTGGTGCCGCTCGCTATATACGGGCCGGCGCCCGTGATACTGGTGATATCAAAGTCAAACGCAGTTAAATCAAAGTCGCTAATTAATGCCGCACTGGCACTCGTTGATAAAACAAAAGCCGTGCCTGCTGTGACTAATCTCAAATACTTAAAAACCATTTTCTGCTCCTTACCTAAGTTTATTTACTCGTTATTACGACAAGCTGGGTGGGCTGGTCGGTATGTGGCATGTGAGCGAGCGGCGGGATGCACTCCAGCGGATAACATAATAAGACAAAAGCGTTCAGAGATGCCTTTTATGTTTCCTATACGCAGAGAGTCATTACTTTCTTACACTACCCCCCTTCTTAAGCACACCAATAGAGCAGTCTCTTACCTGCTCTTTTTTACCTGAACACAAATAACATCTCATGTGGCGAACACATCACGCTAGTCAATCGGGCTTACCACTGACCGGATGGCCATGCTGATCATCGATGGATAACCTTGAGTTAAGACAAAAGAAGAAAGTCTGGCAATCTCATTTTTGCCCTTTTCATCATCCGCAATTATCGTATAGAGTTTGTATAGTCTCTTCTGTTTTATAATTTTGGCTCTTCCCCGGATCGAGTGGGTAGCTTAGCCTGTTGAACCATGAGAGACATAGACTTATACGCCCAGATTCAGGCCGAGCTTCTGTTTCATGCCGCCGGAGAGTTTGCCCGCAGGGCGCGCGGCGAAGGGCGCGAGGCCGGTGGCCTGCAGCAGATCGGCGATGCGCCGCTCGCGTTCGCCCCGGGCGTGGCCGAACAGCCGTCCGAAGAAGTCCACGTTCTCGAACACCGACAAGGTGGGATACAGGTTTTTGCCCAGCCCTTGCGGCATGTAGGCGATGCGCGGCAACAGCGCATGACGATGCCCCGCATCGGCCATGTCGCCGCCAAGCACCTCGATCTGTCCGGTCTGGATCACCCGCGCGCCCGCCACCAGCGAGAACAGGCTGGACTTGCCCACGCCGTCCGGGCCGATGCAGCCGGCCATGCAGCCGGCGGGAATATCGAGACTCACCGCCGCGAGCGCCTGGGTCGCACCGTAGCGCAGGCCGACATCGAGCAGGCGCACGACCGGCGCAGGCGTCGCCGGGTTCATTCCACGACGTTCGTTTGCAGGAAGGCAGGCCAGGCGGCATCGGGATCGAGCCGCACGTAGGCCATGCCGGGCAGGCCGGTCTTGACCTGTTCGAGGTGCTTGCGCAGCAGCTCGGGCGGGATCTGAGCCCGGATGCGGAACATCAGCTTCTCCCGCTCTGCCCGGGTCTCCACCGTCTTGGGCGTGAACTGGGCCACATCCGCCACGAAGGACACACGCGCCGGGATGACATACTGCGGCGCCGCATCCAGCACCAGGCGCACCTCGGTGCCCAGCGCGACCCGCCCGGCGACCGCCGTCGGCAGGAAAAAGGTCATGTACACGTCGCTCAGATCCACCAGGTTCAGCACCCGGCCGCCGCCGGCCACCACCTCGCCGACCCGCGCCACCAGGTATTGTACGCGGCCGTCGCGCGGCGCTTTCAGTTCACTGTCGCCGATGTCGGCCTGGATGCGCTCGACGGTCGCCTGCGCGGCCTCGACCTGCGCCTGCGCCCCGTCGATCTGCGAACGGGCGGTGATGATGCCCGCCTCCGTGGCGGATACCTGCGCGCGCGCCGCGCTGACGGCTGCCTCGGCGCTCAGCATGCGTGCCCGGTCGTTATCCGCCTCCTGCCGGGACACTGCGTCGGTTCTGGTCAGTGCCGCCGAACGCGCGGACTGCCGGCGCGCGGCTTCGAATTCCGCCTCACGCTGCAACACCACGGCCTGCGCCGCGGCCTGTTCGCTTTCGCGCTGGGCGAGCTGGCTGTGCGCCGTCGCCACCGCACTCTGCGCCTGCCGGGCCTGCGCCTGCGCCTGGCGCAGCTGCGCCTGCAGCGTCGCGATATCCATGCGGGCCACCACCTGTCCAGCGGTGACAAACTCGCCCTCGCGCACCAGGATTTCCTGCACCCGTGCGGGCGACTTGGCCGCGACATCGATCTCGGTGGCTTCGATACGGCCGTTGCCGCTGGCGAGGTTTTCAGTCCGCTCGTCGCTGCCATAGCCGTGCCAGAGCCGCCAAACCAGGATGGCAGCCCCGCCGATAACCAGCCCCCACACGGTCCATCTCGTCCCGGTCTTTCGCTGTGCAGTCACCGTTCTTTCTCCGTAATCGGGCCAGGTGATCAGGCCTTGGTCTATCCGAAATGCCGCGGCAATCCGCGCAGCCGGAACGCCAGAACGATCATCAGCACACCAAATACGAGCGCGAAGGCGCCGATGACCCATACCATCGCCAGTGCACCCGCGACCGGATTGGCGACCAGCACCCCGCCGAAGACGATCGAGAGGATGCCGCCGAGAATGAACATCCATTCATTGCTGATGATCCGGCGGATCCGGATCGCGCTGATGATTTCGAAGATGCCCCGGACAATGGCCCAGGCCGCGATCAGATACAGGAGCGCGACAGCGGTGATCCCGGGATAGATGAACGTCAGGATGCCGACGATCACGCCGAGCACGCCGGAAAGCAGGAGCCACCAGGAACGCGCCTTTCCGCCCACCCAGAGCGCCGTCAATCCGTCGGCCAAGGCATACACGCCATAGAGCAACACCAGCGCCGCGAGCGTCAGGGCCGGCAGCGCGAATGCCAGGATGCCGAACAGCACGGCGAAAATACCCCGGAGCAGTGCCACCCACCAGTTTTTGGAAAGTGCATCGACGAAGGGAAGAGTATCCATTTCCGTTTCTCCTTGGGTATGCCGTTCGACGTTGTCCGAGTGAATATTCTCGGACGCTCCAACCAACCCGCGGCCCGGAGCACAAGGGTGATGTAAGCTCGTGCCGGCGCGGGATGTCGCCTTCCGGCGCCGGGAGCCACGTTCACCTCATGGCGAACAGTTCCTGGTGGAAGCGGTCTTCCACCGGCAGGCCCTGCGCGGAAAAATCCCGGCGCAGCGCCGCGCCGAAGCCGGCCGGCCCGCAGAACCAGATACCGGCATCGCGCCAATCCGGCACCGCGGCACGGATGCGGTCGCCGGTCAGCAGGCCGTCGCGGGCGTCGACCAGCACATGCAGCCGGATGCCTGCGGCCGCGGCATCCGCCGTCAGCCTGGCGATGGCTTCTTCATCAACCTCGGCGGTCGAATGGAACAGGTCGATCTGCGACGGTCGGAACGCCTCCGGCTGCGTCTGCCGCTCCAGCGCCAGGTGCTTCATGCGGGCGATGAAGGGCGTGATGCCGATGCCGCCGCCGATCCAGATCTGCCGGGGCCGGCCGTCGTCGAAATCGAAGCAGCCGTAGGGCCCTTCGATCTTCACGCCCTGCCCTACGTACAGTCGCTCACGCAGGCGGCGGGTATGGTCGCCCAGTTCCTTGGTGATGAACGTGATGCGCCGCCGCTTGTCGTCCCAGCCGGAGGCGATGGTGTAAGGGTGCGCGCCCTCGGTGCTGTCCGACGTGGCGAAGGCGAACTGGCCGGGCTGGTGGCCGGGCCAGCCGTGCGGCACTTCGATCTCCGTCTCCAGGGCCCGCACGCCGGGATAGTACCGGAGCGAGACGATCCGGCCCGCAACCTGCCGTCCGGCGCCGACGCGGCGTAGCAGCACGATCACCGCGCTGTAGGTGCCGGCGGCCAGGAGCACCGCCATCACCACGCCGAGCGGCGCTGCCCAGTCATCGAACTCGAGCAGGACCGCGGCGTGGAACACGAGGATCAGATACGCGACGGCCAGCAGCCGGTGGGTCTTGTAGAACAGTCGATACGGAAAAGACTTGATCAGTGCCAGCGCGATCAGCAGCACGGCGGCATAGAACGCCCATTCGCCCAGGCTTTCCGCCAGGCCGCGCTGATCCAGGAAGAATTGCTCGATCGGATTGTCGATGGGCGGCCGCTCGCCGCGTGCGGGTTTCTCCAGCCAGCCCCAGCCCACCGCCCATTTCGGACCCTTGGCCCACAGCCAGTGGACCACGGATACGACGAGGGCGGCGATGCCCAGCCACTTGTGCAGACGGTACATCTTGTCCAGCCCGCCGAACCCGCGTTCCGGCCGGCGCGGCCGCAGCGCCAGCAGCATCGCCACGCTCATGCAACCCATGGCGAGGACACCGCTGTACTGCACGATCGCATTGCGCAGCGGGAAGAAACCGGCCGACGCGAACACCGACGGCTCTGCCAGCAGCCACAGCGCGCTCAACAGCACCAGCAGCCCCCACAATGTACGCCTGATGTTCCGCATGGCGATCGGTTCCCTCTGCTCGTTCATTCTTGGACGGTGTGCAACAACGGCCCGTCAGGCCGTTGAAAACCCGTCGCGCCCGTCGAAGCGTCGCACCGGCAGCGGTCACTCGACCTGCACCGCCAGCATGGAGATCGATCCGCCCTCGATGCCCTCGACCGGGAAGCGGACGGTTTCACCCGGCTGCCCGGCGCCGAGCACGTAGAGCAGCGGCAGATAGTGATCGGGGGTCGGGATCGACAGTGCCGTATCCGGACCGAGCGTCTCGTAGTCGACGAGCGACTCGAAATCGCCGGCGAGCAGCAGCGCCCTGGCCGTGGACTCGAAGCGGACCGCCCACTCGTAGGGCGCTTGCGGCTGCCGGTTCCAGGCGTAGGTGCGGAGGTTGTGCACGAGGTTGCCGCTGCCGACGATCAGGATGCCGTCGTCCCTGAGCGGCGCGAGCCTCCGGCCGGTTTCGAAATGGAAGGCAGCGGGCTTGGTCGCGTCGATGCTGAGCTGCACGATCGGGATATCGGCCTCGGGATAGACGTGCAGGAGCACCGACCAGGTGCCGTGATCCAGTCCCCAGGTAGCGTCCGCCGCCACCGCCAGCGGCGCCAGCACGTCCTGAACGCGACGCGCCAGGGCGGGCGCGCCGGGCGCGGGATACTGGACCTGATACAGCTCCGGAGGGAAGCCGCCGAAGTCGTGGATGGTCTCCGGCGCGGTTGCAATCGTGACGGCCGTGCCGGGCCCGTACCAGTGCGCGGAGATGGACAGGATCGCGTCCGGCCGGGGCGTTTCCCGCCCCACGCGCCGCCAGGCCTCCGTGTAGCCGTTGCGGGTGACGGCGTTCATCGGATTGCCGTGGCCGAAAAAGATCGCGGGCAGCCTGGTGGCCATCGTTCAGTGCATCCCTTCTGCGTGAATCGAGGTCCCGTACCGTCATCGCGGGACGTAGCGGCCATGAACGCCCGTCGAACCTGCGCGCCGCCGGACCACGCCCAACGCCGGTCTGGCCATGGTTATCCCGTCCTGGTTCGAAGTCAAACGATGGGCCGGGCGCGGCGTCGAACCGGCGCGCATCCCCGCGCGGCACAGTGCCCGTTCCCGCTTCCGGTCCCGGACGGACCTCGCCCACGGCCTCGACACGATCGTGCCGCCCGGTGACCCGAACGGCAGCCGCACCACAAAAAAACAGGGCGGCACATCGGTGCCGCCCTGTCCGTTTCTGCCGGTCGGGCCGGGGCTGCCCGCCAGCGCGATGCAGGCGATGACAGGGCCGGGGAGCCTCCGATCGGGCCCGTCGTTCCCGCGAAACGCGTCTGCGCGGGAACGACCCGTCCAATAGTTCCTTGGATCAGAACCGGTACTGCCCTCCCAGCTCGAAACTGCGCGAAGGTCCGACGTAGATGCCCTGGCGCAGGCTGGCGATGTAGTGCTCGTCGGTCAGGTTCTTCACCGCGGCGGACAGGGTGAGCTGCGGGCTCACCCGGTAATTCGCCGTCAGATCGACGGTGGTGTAGTCATCCATGCGACCGGTGAAGAAGCCGGAGGTGTTCTCCTGGATCGCCCGGGTGTTGGCCGTGTCGGTGAATTGCGAGCCGACATAGTTGGCCATCAGGGCCGTGTCCAGCCTGCCGGTGCGGTAACCCAGGCGCAGGTTCGCCACCAGCTCCGGCGTATAGGTGACGCGATTGCCATCGGGGATGGTGATGGTCACGCCATCGGCGGCATAGCGGTTGCCGACGAATTCCGCATCCGGGATGTAGGTGGCGTTGGCGTCGATATGGAAGCCGTTGCCGAAGTCGTACCCGATCCCGCCCTCCAGGCCCTGGTGCAGGGTCTCGCCGCCATTGGTGTTCTGGAAGTCGGTGTTGCTGTTGGCCGGGATGATCTGGTTGTCGAACTCCATGCGGAAGGCTGTGAGTTCGTACCGCAGGCGGTCGCTCCTGCCACGCACGCCGATTTCCACATTGACGGAGCGTTCGGCCTCGAGCTGCTGGTCCTGGAGCCCGGACAGGGAATCACCGTTGAGGGCGGGCGCGAAGGCCTTGTACACGCCGCCGAACACCTGCGCCGCCGGCGTCAGCTGGAACGTCATGCCGATGCCGGGCACGTATTCGGTGTTGGAGGTATCGGCCGAGTTGCCGGCGGTCACGCTGACCCGGCGGTCCACCCGCGTCTGCTCGTAGTTCTCGATCCGGAGTCCCGGCGTGAGGCTCAGGCGATCGTTGATGATGAAGCGGTTCTGCGCGAACAGCGCATAGCTGGTGGCGCTGTCCACGACATCCTTGCCAACACCGTTCACGGCGGTGCGCGGTTGATCCCGGGTTGCCCGGATGGTCTGGTCGATCATTTCCTCTTCCATGAAACGGAAGCCCAGCTCGGCCTCGTTGGCCATGCCGAAGCTGTCATGGCGGATGTTCAGCCGGGTATCGAGGCCGACACGATCGAAGGAACGGTTGTTGCCATTGACGTTGTCGCTGTAGTTCCACACGGTCAGTCCGTTCACGGTCTGCGTGGGCGCGCCGCCCACGGTGCCGAAGCGCCAGTAGTCGCGGTTCATCTCGCTCCAGTAGACCAGCGTGTTGAGCGACACGTCCGAGGCGATTTCCCACTCGTGGTTGATGTCCAGGGATTTGCGCGTGGTGAGGAACCAGTCGTCCGGCGCGGGATTGAAGGTGGCACCGGCACTGAAGGCATCCAGGAAGAGCCCGCGGTAGGAGATGTTGGCATCGTTGTCGTAGTGGGTGAATTTGGCGCTCAGCCACTGGTTGTCACCGATCAGCATGCCGCCCTTGAGCATCAGGTCTTCCATCTCGTAGCCCTTGTTCTGGAAGCCGTCGCTGCGCGCGCGGGTAAAGAGGATACCGGCCTTGGCCTGACCGGAGGGCGCGCTGCCACCGGCCTCCAGCATCGCCTCGCGGTAGCTGAAGCTGCCGGCGCGGGCGGAGAGCGCCACGCCATCCGCCGGCTCCCTGGTCTTGTAGTTGATGACGCCGCCGACGGTGTTGGGTCCGTAGCGCAGCGAGGCCGCGCCCTTGAGCACCTCGATGCTTTCCATGCGCTGGATGCGCGGGTTGTAGTAGCGGCCGTTGCCCACGAACAGGCCCGGCGCCACCGGCACCCCATCCTCGAGGATCAGGGATTTGTAGTCGGCCGCGCTGAGACCGCGGATGCCGATGTTGGCCACCACCCCGCTCTCCTCCTCGCGCTTGATCACCACGCCAGGCACGCTGCGCAAGGCGTCCTCGGTGGACAGGGGCTGGAGGGTGGTGAGGTCCTCCTGGGTGACGATGGCAACGGAGCCCGGCTGCCGGGCCACGTCCTGCTCGGTCTCGCCGATGACATCGATGCGCGGCAGGCGCACCTCGCCGGCGTGCAGGGCACAGGGCATCAGTGCGGTGCCGATCGCCAGGGCCAGCGCATGGGGTTTGCTGGAAAGGGAGGGGTGTTGCATGCAGGTCTCCTCGGGTCTTGCAGTCAGTGTCGGTGGCTGGCTGAAGCTCCGGCGGTGATGCCGTGGAGACTTGCTGGCTGGCTGTTTTGCGTCCGGCTTTGCTTACGTCACGTTCGCGTCGGCAAAGCCTCAATATTTCGTCAGGATGAGTTTTCCCTGCCGGGTGATGCGCAGCAGGTAATGTTCGCCCTGGTGTTCGATCAGGATCCGGCCGCCCTGCCCCAGCAGTTCAGCGCTGAGGATCACCCGTGGCGCGGCCGCCGGCTCGCCGGAACGTGGAGGTGACGACGGGTTCATGATCCCTCCGGTTCGGTGATGAAGCCGATGCGCAGCACCCCGGCCGCGCGCGCCTCGGTCAGCAGGCGCGCCAGGCGCGCATAGGCGGTGTGCTGGTCGGCGCGCAGGTGCAGTTCCAGGTCCGGCTGCGCCGCCACCGCCTGCTCCAGCCGGGCCGGCAGATCGTCTTCCGCCAGCGGTTCCTGATTCCAGTACAGCGCGCCCTGCGCATCCAGGCTCAGGGTGATGGCCTCGGGTGGGCTTTCGTGACGCTCGTGGCTGGCGCGCGGCAGGTCCACCTTCACCGAATGGGTGATGACCGGCGCGGTGATGATGAAGATCACCAGCAGCACCAGCATGATGTCCACCAGCGGAATGACGTTGATCTCCGCCATTTCGCCGCCGCCGTCCTGGTTGAAGCCGCCGAAGGCCATCAGCGGCCCTCCGCCACGGGGGTGGCGCCGGCGTGGATGGGCGCCACGGACGCGGCCTCCATCAGGGCGCCGGTGGTCAGGTAGGCGTGCAGGTCATGGGCGAAGGCGTCCATCGCCTGGGCCTGGGTGCGGTTGAAGCGGGTCGCCGCGTTGTAGGCCAGCACGGCGGGGATGGCCGCCGCCAAGCCCGCGGCGGTGGCCACCAGGGCCTCGCCCAGCGGCCCGGCCACCACGTCCAGGGAGGCGCTGCCGGTGGCGGCGATATCGATCAACGCGTGGTAAATACCCCAAACAGTACCGAACAGGCCGATAAAAGGCGCGATACTGCCGACGGACGCCAGAATGGTCAGGCCGCCCTGCAGGCGCGCCTGTTCCCGGTTCATGGCGTTGCGGATGCTGCGCACCAGAAACTCGTCGGCGCTGCAGGCATCCCCCAGGCGCACCGGGTCCCGGCTGCGGTAGTGGTTCAGGCCCCGGATACCGGCGCGGGCGATGGCGGCCAGTGGAGAGACGGAGGCCTCGCTCACGGCCAGGGCGGGCGCGCTGCCCCGGGCATCCCAGAAGGCCGACTGGAAACGGGTGCTGGCATGGCGGATGCGCCAGGCCCCCAGGGTCTTGCCCAGGATCAGGGACCAGGTGGCCACGGACATGAGCAGCAGGGTGAGGAACACCCCGATCAAGACCGCATCACCCTGTTCGAATACCAGCGCGAGATTCATTCAGGCCTCCAATTTGAAGTGTATGGGTACGCGCACCCAGGCCTCCACGGGCCGGCTGCCCTGGCGGGCGGGCTCGAAGCGCCACTCGCGCACGGCCTTCAGCGCGGCCTCGTCCAGGCGTTGGGAGCCGCTGGAACGGGCCAGTTCCACCGTCATGGGCTGACCCTGGGGGCTGACCCGCACGCGCAGCTCCACTTCGCCTTCCTCGCGCAGGCGGCGCGACAGGCGCGGGTAGGCGGGCGGTGGGTTGTTCAGGTAGTCGGCTTCGTAGTCGGGCGCGACGACGGCCGGGGGCGCGGGCTCCGCCTTGATTACGGCCGGTTCCGGACTGACCTCGGGAGCGGGCTCGACCGGCTTCGGGGCCGGGGCGCGCTCGACGACCGGCTGCTTGAGCCTGGGTTTCTTCTCCGCAACCGGTTCCGGTCGCGCGGGTGCGGCGGGCGCCTCGACCGCGACGGGCGGCGCGGGCGCCGGCTCCGCTTCAGCGGGGGCGGGTGGAGATTCTGGCTGGACCGGCGGTCGCGGCGCCTTGATGAGGGCCACCTGCACGCGGGGTGCCGGGACTTGCGGCGGGCTGGGCACGTCGCTCAACACCCAGGCCACAGCCGCGCCGTGCAGCAGCAGGCTGCCCCCCAGCGCCAGACGCGTGCCCCGGTGGATGCCGGGGCGGGCGCGGGCGCGAGCGGATGCCGGCAACGGGAGAACAGACACCTGACTCAACATGAACGCGCTTATTAGTGAGAATCATTCTTATTGTCAACACTTCGCATGACATGTCCGCCCCGGGGCGCCTCGCGCTTCAGGTGGGCCACGTAGCCCGTGCGGTACGCCTGTTCCGGCTTCACACGATCGGCCGCTGCCGGCGCACCGTTGCGCTCCGGGTCGCATTCGACCAGTGCGACGAAGCCGTCGTTGCACAGTTGCTGGTATCCGGCGCACAGGCCCAGCCCGTCGTGGTGTAGCGCACCAGGCTCGCGCGCATGCGCTTGTCGAGCAGAATGCTGCCCGTATCGTAGACAACGCCGCAGACCAGGCAGATGCGACGTTCGAGCGAAACATGCGATTTGTCGTTCATGATGACTATCTCCGGTTGCTCGGGCGGAATTGCCCGGAGCCGGGGCCAGTACGGCGCAGCGCAAGCGGTCAGGGGTCGCAGGCCGCCAGGACGCCAGCGCGCAAGGCGCGTGCCGCCCTTGACGGGCAAGCGGAACGCGCAGGCGCGAGACATGGAAGCCGACTGGCCGGGATTCATGGAATGAAGCCTGGTGCGGAGCACGACAGCCCGGCTCGTGGGTACGCATGGCCTGTTCCGAGCTTAAATAGCTCGAATGGAATGAGGGTTTTACGCCCTGTCATAGTCGGCCGGCAGTGTGGTATCGTGATAACATGAAAACATGGTAATTACCGTACCCATGAATGATGAAAAGCCAAAACGGCGAGCTTCCACCACCGGTACGCTCGTCGGGACGCGCTTCCAGCCGACCTTGCTCGACGCCATTGATGCCTGGCGAAAGGAGCAGGTCGATTTACCAACACGGCCCGAAGCAGTGAGGCGTTTGGTCGAGCTGGGAATGGCTCGTCGGACAGGGAAGCGCGCAGGTACTGCGCCATCGCAACGAAACAAAAGCTCGGACAAGAACACATGAAAAAGCCGAAGGAGATTCCTCAAAAGACGGAGGATGAGGTCGCTCAAGCAGAAGCTCAAATCGTCGAGCTTTCCAAGCGGATCGAGTTCTATCTGACGGAATATTCGGTCGAGCTTCTGGCATCGAAGATGAACAAAGGTGAGTTCGTCGTCCCTCCGTACCAGCGCGAATATACTTGGGAACACGAGCGCAAATCACGCTTCATAGAATCCTTGATGCTTGGGCTTCCCATTCCCTTTCTTTTCTTCTGGGAGATGCCCGATGGCAAGTTGGAGATCGTCGACGGCTCTCAGCGGCTTCGCTCCATTGAAGAGTTCGTGCTTGGCGATCTGAGGCTCGGTGAATTAGATAGCCTTACGGCTCTGTCCGGATTTAAGTTCTCGGATTTGTCGGAATCCCGGCAACGGAAAATCATCAACCGATCCATTCGTGGGATCGTGCTGAACGAGCATGCGGATGAACAAGCTCGATTCGACATGTTCGAACGGATCAATACGGGTAGCAAGATAGCGAACATGGCGGAGGTTCGTCGAGGCGCGCTTTCTGGCCCGTTCATGGATCTCATCATCGAACTTGCTGGCCTCCCGAAATTCGCGGCACTTGCACCGGTGTCGAAGAAGGCGCGCGACGAAAGGGAGCACGAAGAATTGGTGGCGCGCTTCTTCGCCTACAGCGATGGCCTCGAAGGTTACAGGGATCGCCCTTCGGAGTTCATCTTCAACTACGTGAAAAAAATGAACATTGACGTAGGTGTCGATCCGGCCTTGATCGACCGTTATCGCACAAGATTCATCGAAACAATCGGCTTCATCGAACGAGCCTTCCCCTACGGATTTCGCAGGAACGCCAAAGGCAAAGCGACACCACGGGCACGCTTCGAAGCCATCGCGGTTGGCTCGCGCCTCGCTTTGAACGAGCGCCCCGCATTGGCGAACGAGAACGTCGCGGATGTTTTGCCGTGGCTGACTAGCGATGACTTCACGAGGGTCACAGGGTCCGATGGCGCGAACGCTATTGCGCGTCTGCGTGAACGCACCGGATTCGTCCGCGATCGATTGCTGGGGGGCGTGAAGTGACTGATTTGACTACCGGATTTCAAGAGCGATTGACCGAAGTCGAGGCGTATCTTGAATTCCTTTCGACCATGGAGACTCAAGCGCAGCATGGACCACCGCGCCTTCAAGGTGCGGAACATCCCATCACTACCCAGCAACAGCGCATTCTCTATTCGAGCGTGTATCTGCAACTATATAACCTCGTCGAGGCCACGATGTCTCGGTGCATTGAGGCTGTCGCGGAAGCAGCCAGGGAGAACGGCCGCTGGAAGCCGCATGATCTCAGCAATACACTGCGGCGCGAATGGGTTCGCGTGACGGCGCGAACCCACGAGAACCTGACACCAGAACATAGATTGGAGAACGCGCTGCTCCTATGCGACCACCTAGTTGCATCGCTGCCGATCGCCGCATTCGATCTCAACAAGGGAGGCGGCGGCAATTGGGACGATTCCGAGATCGAAGCGCTCAGTCGGCGATTGGGCTGCCAGCTGGTCGTGAGCCAGCCCGTCTATAGCGCGATCAAGCGACCTTTTCGAGACGAGCTGGGGCCGTTGGCATTGGTGAAACAACTGAGGAACCGTCTTGCCCACGGCTCCATCTCGTTCGCTCAGTGCGCCGAAGATATTACCGTCGGAAGGCTCATC
>JACDJB010002506.1_pt1 | contig 13112 bp, 10 predicted proteins | sample 7454121 | NCBI WGS metagenome assembly JACDJB01 (sample SAMN14253290, study PRJNA609438) | sludge metagenome | isolation source: sludge after 25d culture with pyrite | collected 2018-12-20 | reverse complement strand
GGTTTCTATAAAGACTCGATCGGCTATTTCTTGCATTTACACCTCTATGTTTCAGGTTGGTTGACCTAATTTTATTGGCAGAATGATGTTGAACTGGCTGCCTTGCCCGACTTTACTTTCTACAGAGATTTTACCATCATGAGCATTGACTGCCAGTTTGCAGAAAGCCAGCCCCAATCCAATCCCTTTTGGAAATGATTTAGCATCCAGACGGGTAAACTTGTTAAAAATTCGATCATGAGCTTCATCCGGAATGCCTGGTCCGCTATCCTTGATCGTAATATATAAATTTTTATCATCGGAACTAGCTGTCAGAATTATATTACCATCCAGCGGAGAGAATTTTATCGCATTTTCCAATAAATTAATAATCACCCTTTTGATCATACTTTCATCAGCAAATAATTGTTTCAAATCAGGTTGAATATCGGGTTCTAATTTTTGGCGTTTGCTTTTTATGGTGGGTTCTAAAGCTTCTATCGATTCCTGGATTAAGGCATTCATATTAACAAATTTGGGATTGGTAATGGGCTGACCTGCTTCCAGACGTTTTATATCCAGCAGCGAATTGATCAATCGCTGCATGCGGTCAGTGGATCGAACTGCAATTTGAAAAACTGGCGTTATGGTTGTGTCTTTTGGCAGCAGGGTATCCAGAATATCCAAGCTGGAGATAATATTTGCCAGAGGAGAACGCAAGTCATGATAAATCATGGACATCATATCTTCACGCAGGATATCCAATTCTTTGCGTTCTGAGATATCACGCAGTGTCCATTGGATCAATTCTTTTTCATTGATGGTTACTTTGCGAACATGAATTTCTACTGGCATTATTTTTTGATGCAAACAATGAAATTCAGATTCATAATTGGCGGTCTCACCATTTTTCAGGCGGATAAAATTTTCTCCAACTTCATTCCAATTGACTTGATGGTAATCTTGTATGGCAACCGATAAAGGTCCATGGTAATTGTTATTCACACAACTGCGAGCTTGACGATTTGCTTCAATAATGTTGCCATCCCAATCGGTGATGATAATAGGGTCGATACTATCATCGAATAACTCCTGGTAGCGCTGATTGCTCTCGTTCAGAGAATCATACAGGATTGCGTTGTGAATAGTGATGCCCGCCAGATCAGAAATCGTTTGTAATAATTCAAACTGAGCCTGATTGAAAAAATTTGGTTTGGGATGCACGATGGTTAAAACACCAACCAATTGATCGCGCGCCTTCAAGGCAAGACAGATGGCAGATTTTGCGCCAGTCTTGTTTACATCATCATCCGGCCGGCGAAACCAACGTTCGTCTTTGCTGGTATCAACAATCCAGACGGGCTGCTGGCTCTTGATTACCTGTCCGGCAAGTCCATAACTCAAAATAGTGCGGACCTGATCGATGGTGTAGGGAACCAAATGACCATCCGCAAAAATGGCGGCTACAATTGGTTCCAAATTTTTATTGACTGCGATTAGGCTGCCACGTTCTGCACCGACATTTTCCATTGACAACAGAATCACTTTGGATAGAGCTTCTTCAAGTTCCAGTGTGGTAGCCAGTTCGCGGCTAATTCTGAGAATTAATTCTAATGAGGTTTGCGTGTTATCAAGGCTCATAATTCATCCTATTAATTAGCATTGCAGCAGAATAATAAAAGGGTTTAATTGTGTTTTTAAACGAAATTTGAGGATTCCAACGAACCAATTTTCTAAGATTTAGTATAGCATAAAGGGCTTCACGCATTGGGGAGATTGGCGGGCTGAGAATTTAAATGGTCACGCACTGATTGACAGCGCAGGCAATTTTCTTTTTCGCAAAGCAGGGCCAACGGGTCAGCCTGAAGGACAGCGATCAAAATCTCTGTCATCTCGCGGATTGGTATTGCCATAACATCGGCAGCACCGATTTTAACAGCGCTGGTAATCTCTGCCAAATGAATGGCTGCCTGGTTGAATCCTTCTGAGCAACCGGGGAAGCCAGGACATTCAAGTATGGCTCGCGGGGTAAGTGCCCAGCGAATAAATGTTTTGCGGCCTGCTTTTTGCTCAGCCAGATGAATACTGGTGTTGACGGTATGATTTACCCCCAGCAGCAGCACGCTGCCATCCTGATCCAATAGCCACTGAATGGGTGCAAGCGGTTCTTCCAAGGTTTGTGATTGAATGGCATCTGCTAGTTGAAAGCCTGCAAATGAGAGGATCGGGTGTGTTGAGCGCTCTGACTTTGAGTGGCTACGGATTTTCTCGGCAACTATGCCCATTAAATGATCAGCCGGCTTTTCTAAGGAAAAAAATTCAGCCATTTTGTTCTGGTTGCGGCCAGAACCATATTCCAAACCATTGTTGTCTGGGCCAGTTTCTGGAATGACCATACTTTTGTAGGAGAAGGTTGGTGCTAAAACGAACGGGAAAGTTGCCAGGATAGCACCCAGGAGTGTTTCAGCACCCCCACGTACCTCTCCAAATGATGAGAGCGAAGCATGTAGGATGATCGGCTTGGTTTGATCGATTTCCAATTGATTAAAGCCCATCATTAAATCACGATATGAAAGCACTGACACTCCCTCCTGGAAAAAACATACTGAAGTCTGACCAAGTTTAATTATAAATCAGAATGGAATCGTGGAGATGGAAATTAGAAATCATCTCAGGGGCAGAGAGGAATCTCGGGTGGCGATTGTTTGGCGTTCAAAACAATATTGAAATAAGGGGATGGATCGAGGGTGTTTTCAAGGATGGTTTCATTTAAGAAATTTCCATTGCCGTCATCTTTCACGATCGAAAAATGCAAATGCACACCAGTCGGATTGCCAGGGCTGCCAGAGAAATTTCCCTGATAACCCAGTAAAGTTCCAGCCTTCACAAAAACCTCGTGGGTGCCGGGTGGAAAATCCTCGGAGATGAAATCGCTGCCTTGTTTATCTGCCATATGGGTGTAATAAGTCCAGATTTGGCGCTCTGGCTGGAGCGGGTCTTGCGGGATGCGAATAATCACGGTTGATTTCCAGTCCGATTGACGGGTTAGGTAGCCATCATAAGCAACATAAATGGGCGTGATACCGGCATCCGTTCCGCCAAAAATATCCAGCCCGCTGTGGTGATGGCCGGGGCGAAAGGAATCGTCCCACAGGAACCCAATATAACCCTGCGTGGGCATGCTGAAGGGAGCGTTCTCACAACGACTACCCGCCTGAATCGCCCATTCGGGATGCTTTTCGGGATAGCGAATCCACTCCATGACCCGGCTGGAACGCAGGGTTGCATCTGAGCGTTTAATTAGAAAAAAATAAACTAACCCGATCAGGATTACAGAGCAGAATACAGCGATGCCAATTAGAAATTTTTTCAAGGATTGAGATGGCCAAGCATTGACCAGGGACCTGTCCAATCAATGTTGACTGCTGCTATCCGTCCGCGCAAGTCTTGTGGGCTATCCACAAAAACCAGTTTGTTGGTCTCGGTGCGGCCACGCCAGCGGCCTTTCTTACTTTTTTCTTCGAAAAGAACCGGTACTGTGGTGGAAAGGTAAGTTGCATGAATATCAGCCACAATGCCCTCCTGCAAGTCTTCCAACAAGCGGAAACGGCGCCATTTCTCTTCGTCCGGAACATCATCTGGCATGCGGCGGTCAGAGACGGTGCCGGTTCTGGGCGAGTAGCGTGCCAGGTGGACAACATCTAGTTTCAGGTCAGCAATAAGATCATAAGTATCCTGATATTGAGAATCGGTTTCACCAGGAAACCCCACGATGATATCCGTTGCGATGGAAACACCTGCGATTTTCTCCCGGATGCGGGCAATTAACTCGCGATATTGCTGATGGGTATATCCACGGCGCATGTTTTCAAGCACCTGATCATTTCCAGCCTGAATGGGCACTTCGATATGCGGCATGACTTTCGGATAATCTGCAACCACTTCAAGCAGTTCATCGGTCATGTAATTGGGATGCGAAGTCAGAAAGCGGATACGCTCCAAACCGTCAATAGCATGCAGCCGGCGTAAGATACCGGCCAGGGTGGGATAATCACTTTGGTCGGCTCCGTAACGGTCCACAATCTGGCCCAGTAATGTAATTTCCTTGACGCCTTGTTGTACCAAAGCATGCGCTTCTGCCAAAATTTCCTGAGGCGGGCGGCTTTTTTCAACTCCACGCCGATAAGGGATTATGCAATACGTGCAGGCATGCGAACAACCCAAAACCACCGGGATAAAACTGGATACCAGATTACCCTGATCGACAGCAGGAATAACCAGGTCTCCATCCATGTATGCAAAGCGCTCCAATGTTCCCTCCAGCTCGAGGGTTCGGCCTTCTTTTTCCAGCAAATGGTGAATGAGCGGTACTGGGTCACTGGGGGCGGAAAATACGTCCACATACGGGAAGCGTTTTTTCAAGCGCGGATTATCTTTGACACCGACCAGACAGCCCATCAGATTGATCACTAAGTCAGGATTATTCATCTTGAGTGGTTTCAATGAACTTAGCCGGCCGATGGCTTTGTCTTCTGCACTTTGGCGCACCACGCAAGTGTTAAGAATAATAACATCAGCATCGGCAGGTTTTTCCGTATTATGATAGCCTAATTTTTCCAGAGAAGATGCCACCCGCATCGAATCGGCGACATTCATCTGGCAACCTTCAGTCCAAATATGATATTTCATGGGGGCTATTATAACAAAAAATCAGCAAATAAGTTTACCAAATCAGTCCGATTTAGCCAAAACTGGTGGGACTGCACGTTGAGCAACCCTGAAAAATAAATTTGTGGCCTATAATTATTTTAATCACCAGAATGGTGACAGGTCTTGCTCTCTTTTTTAAGATAAATTCCATAGCCCTTGGTTCAATAGGAAACTTATGAAAACAAAAAAAATTATGAAATTCTTTATCATATTTGACCTGATTATTTTAGTGCTGTTGGCAGCCTTTTTAATTCTTAATCCTGAAAAACAAAAGATCGATGCGAATGTGCGTGCATTGGCGCCCGGGGAATTTGTGGAATTGCCCGATGGATTCGTTCATTATGAATTGAAAGGTGAACCGGAGGGAGAACTGGTGGTTTTGGTGCATGGGTTTTCGGTGCCTTATTACGTCTGGGATCCAACGGTGGATGCATTGGTCAAGGATGGTTACCGGGTCTTACGTTATGACCTGTATGGTCGCGGCTACTCAGATCGCCCGAAGGCAGAATATGATCTGGCGTTTTTCGAGCGGCAAATCTCAGAACTGACGACTGCGCTTGTTCCGGGCGAGTCCTTTCACATCATCGGCCTTTCGATGGGAGGTCCAATTGTGGCCTCCTTTGCGAACCATCACCCTGATTTAATTAAAAGTGTGACCTTGATTGCGCCAGAAGTTTTACCGGTCACTGAAAAGGATATTTTCCCCATGAATGTACCCTTGCTGGGGGAATGGATCGTCGGCACTTATCTGGTTCCATTTCATTTGCCACAATCCCAACTGGATGATTTTTACCAACCTAAGAACTTTCCCGGATGGGAAGAACAATATCGAGAGCAGCTGCAATACAAAGGCTTTAAAAAAGCGATTCTATCCACCATTCGCAACCTGGTCAAATTCGACCCCCTCGCGATCTATGAAAAACTACATCAAAGTGGGATACCCACGCTCTTAATTTGGGGTAAAGAAGATCAAAGTGTATCTTACGAAGCGATCGTTGAGTTGATGGAACGCTTACCAGACACAGATTATCATTTTATTGAAAAAACCGCTCATTTACCACACTACGAAAAAGCTGAAATTGTGGACCCAATCATCATTGAATTTCTGAACGCACACCCTTGAAAGATACGAAATCACGTTTCTGAGAGTTTATTGCCTGTCTTGTTTGTGGTTAAATTCGCCAGACTTGTTATAAACTGATCATTTATTTATCAAACCCTGTTAGAATCGAGCCCATGAACAAGTGGACTCCTAAAAAAATCTATGGGTTAGCTGCCATGATGCTGGTGGTGGCATCCCTTTTGCTGCTGGTGTTAGGCTTGAAACTACGGTCTTCCTGGCGACTGGAAGTATTCCAAACCTATGTGCGCGGTGTGATCAATCCGGTGGGATCGATCCCCACGGCTATTGTGGTCGCTACAGAAGAAAATCTGACCGCTATTGATGTTCTGCCCACTGCTACTGTGACAGCAACCAGACCTGTGATGACCGAGACTCCAATGGTGGTTGAGACGGCAATGCCAACCCCAACCAGCACACCCATCCCGCAGCGGGTAATTCTATCCTCGCCAGCCTATGAAAAACAGGACATCAATAATTGTGGTCCCGCCACGCTGGCATTGTATTTGCGATACTATGGCTGGGAAGGGGATCAATTCACCATCTCGGATTTGATAAAGCCAATTCCACAAGACAGAAATGTCAATGTGGAGGAGTTGGATCATTATGTGCGCAATTATGCCGGTTGGCTGCAGATCAATTACCGGGTGGGTGGCGATATTGAATTGTTAAAGGAACTGGTTGCCGCCGGTATTCCGGTTATGATCGAGGAAGCGTTCAAGTTTGATGAGAGTTATTGGCCTAATGATGACAAATGGGCAGGTCATTACTTTTTGGTTAATGGATATGATGATCAACTGGATGCCTTTATGGGACAGGATTCCTATTATGGACCCGATCGCTGGATAGATTATGATGACCTCAAGAAGCAATGGCAAGCCTTCAATTATGTCTATATTGTCATTAATCTTCCCGGCCAGGAAGATACAGTCCGGAACATTCTCGCAGACCAATGGGACCGGGATGCAAACAGGCAGTATGCAATGGAAAAATCCCGCCAGGAAACAGAGGCTGATCCTGAAAATGTTTTTGCCTGGTTTAATCTGGGCACAAATCTAACCTATTTTGGTGACTATCGTGAGGCAACCATGGCGTTTGATCGTGCCAGAGAAATAGGTTGGCCGCAACGGATGTTACGTTATCAATTCACGCCCTTTATGGCTTATTTTCACTCTCTGCGAAATGAAGATTTGATGGTATTGGTGGATTACGCACTCGATCGAACACCAAATTCTGAAGAAGCCTTATTATGGAAGGGCTGGGGATTGTACCGCGCTGGCAAAAAACAAGATGCGCTGGCGTTGTTCCTGAAAGCGTTAGAAGCACGTCCGGGATACGAGGATGCGAACTACGCGATTAATTACGTTAACGAAAATTAGGAAAGAATATGGAAAAGAAAAATATCTGGATTGTGGTAATCGTAATTTTAGTGGTGGTGGCGATCTGTTGTTGTGCGATTGTGTTGATTTCTGGAGCAACATTCGCAATTTTCCAATCAAGTTCGAGTACTGATACGATTGACGTATCGACTGAAGCTGTCATCTCTCCTACCCGTTCACCAAACCGACTGCCAACCATTGAGCTCGATGCAGATATAGAGGAAGGGGCTGGCTCACAGCCTGATCAATCAAACATTGCACCCGATATTCTGGCACAAATGGAAAAGATTGAGCGGGAAGTGGAGGATATCCGAGGACTACCACAGGCAAAGGATCTGATCCGAAAAACACTGACCCAGAAAGAATTGCGCCAACGGGTCATGGATGATTTTTTTGTTGATTATACTGAGGAGGATGTTCGCCAGGACGCATTAATCCTCAATTTATTTGGGTTGATAGAGCGCGATTATGATCTCTATGATTTATTCGTGGAATTATACAGCGAGCAGATCGCCGGTTTTTATGACGATGAAACCAAAGAAATGGTGGTTATTCAAGGGGAGGAATTTGCAGGGCCAGAGCGGATGACGTACGCTCATGAATACACCCATGCTCTTCAGGATGCTCGCTATGATATGAATGATGGCTTGAAACTTAACGATGAAACTTGTGAACTTGACTCAGAGTATTGTGGGGCAGTAACCGCTCTGGTGGAAGGTGATGCATCTTTTACGGAAGGCCAGTGGTATTTGGAGTATGCAACTCGCAAAGACAAGCAGCAGATTCAAAAATATTACCAGAATTACTCCAGCCCTATTTTTGATAACATTCCTACATTTTTGCAGGAGGATATGCTGTTTCCTTATGATCAAGGACTGCAATTTGTATCCTATTTGTATGAGAAGGGTGGTTATTCGGCGATCGATAATGCATTTCTCAACCCGCCGGTATCTACTGAGCAAATTCTGCATCCGGAACGTTATCCCAATGATCGCCCAATCGCGATCACAATGGATGATTTCACCGCGCTTCTAGGCGCTGGATGGGAAGAAATTGAACGCAATACGTTGGGCGAATGGTACACCTACCTGATGTTAGCGAAACCTTTATCCAGTAATTGGGCTTTGCAAGACGATGTTGCCATTTCAGCTGCTGAAGGCTGGGGTGGCGATTTATATGTGGTGTATCACCAATCTGAGACGGATCAAGATGTGCTCGTTTCAGTGAGTGAATGGGATACCCAGGCTGATGCGGATGAATATTGGCAGGTTTTTATGCAGTACGCGGAGAAGCGCTGGGGAGCAGCCAGCCAGACAACCAGCACAAAAATGGTATGGCAGCTGGCATCTCAAACAGTGCTCATCAGTCGCCAAGCAGACCAGGTTCTCTGGATCGTAGCACCTAACATGTCTCTGGTACAGGAATTAGAAAACCAATTTTCTTTATTTCAATAGGAATGAAACATGCCGCTGGACATTGATCGAATTCAGGCAATTTGCTTTGACGTAGATGGCACCTTGAGTGACACCGATGATTTATGGGTCAATAATTTTGCCACCAGGCTTTCATTCTTAAGATTTCTTTCCACCAAAAAGGATCTCAGATTTTTCGCGCGCTCAATGTTGATGGCACTGGAAACACCTGGAAATTTAGTATACGAGCTGCTGGACCGTATCCACCTGGATGATGATGTCGCCAATATTTATAACTGGCTGGCGAAACATAAAACAGGCCGCGATCCAACCCAGTTCTGGATGGTTCCGCGAGGGTTAGAATTGCTTCAATATTGTCATCAAAGATACCCGCTTGCTATTGTGAGTGCCAGAGATGAAAAAAGTACATTGGCGTTCCTGCATCAATTTAATATCCAGGGCTTGTTTGGCAGCATTATCACCGCCCAAACCTGTACTTATACCAAACCGTTTCCGGACCCGATCATACGGGCTGCCCACGACCACGGCATTCTGCCAGAAAATTGCTTGATGGTTGGGGATACCACCGTGGATATCCGGGCGGGTAAGGCTGCCGGCGCACAGACAGTCGCTGTTTTATGTGGATTTGGGACAGAAAAAGAATTGCGCGCGGCTGGTGCAGATTTGATCCTCACCCAAACATACGAATTAATGACAATTCTTAGATAATCTAGGTATCTGACATTTCAATCATTAATTCCAACATGTTTTCAGGCGGGCAGTCTGCTTAAAAACTTTGCTCAACCCCGTCATATTGAAAAAACATGCTTGTCTTTACTAATTAAAACCAAACAGCGCTCGTCAGATAGAGAGCGCTGTTAGCTGGAATGAACCTTAAAAGACGAGTCCAAAAAAGCGGAATAAGGGGCGTGCTGCCGCCATACCAGGCCAGGGAATTGCAGCCAGGATTAATATCAGTGAAATCGTGAACCAGATCGCTGCCCGTTTGTATTTTTTCAAGCTTTCGCCGGTCTTTTTAATCTGAGCGGAGCCGATATGAATGACAATAGCTGCCACAATCATTAACAGCCAGTGTTCCACCGCAAAGAAGCGCAAGGCAGAAGTTTTCATCACCTCACCTGGGTCATTTATCAGAATACTGCCCCAGTTTCTGGTGAAAAACAGAATAATACCCAATAAAATTTGCAGATCAAAAATTCCAGCATAAGCCTGAGTCATTTTTTTATCTTGACTTTGGTACTCCTTTTTCCCGGACCAGCCTAAAAATGAGCGTACCACCAACACAATGCCTATAATAAGAACAATCCAGCGAAATATGTTATGTAACGATAATAATATTTGATTTAAAGTGTCCATATCTTTCCTCCTGTTAAATAATCAAACGCCAAGGTGAGGGGGGCACCCAAGCGTTTGATTAATATAATTTTACATGATTTTAAAAATAAAGCAAGGGTTTTATTGAAGTCTTGCAGGAATCTCATTGTTGTTAATTTTGATCCTTTTCTATCGGTTTAATCTGAATAAAGAACTTATTCTTCTAATTGCAATGCTACAATCATAATGGATTTTAAATAAAAAGGAATAGCTTGTGAAACCATTAACGCTCGAAAATACAAAGGTCGGCATTGTTGGTACGGGTTTGATGGCTGTGGCCCATGCCAGGGCATTAAAATGGAACGGCATTCATGTTGCTGGGATCCTCGGTAGCAGCTATGAGAAAACCAGGTTGAAAGCTAGAGAATTAGAAATTCCACATGCTTATCAATCCTTTGAACAGCTGCTGAATGATGACCAGATTGATGTTATCCATTTAACCACACCCAACCATCTGCATTATCCACATGCGAAAGCTGCCCTGCTGGCTGGAAAACATGTTGCCTGTGAGAAACCGCTTACTTTAACAGCAGCCGAGTCCAGGGAATTAATGTGCCTGGGCAGAGAGAAGAACCTGGTCACAGGGGTAAATTTTAATTTCAGAACGTCTGCAATGATCCAAAAAGCACTTGAAATCGTGCGCAATGGTGAGATTGGTGAAGCTTTCATCATTCATGGTTCATACCTGCAGGATTGGTTGTTATACCCGACCGACTGGAACTGGCGCTTAGATCCTGAAGCAGGTGGGCAATTACGCACAGTCGGAGATATTGGTTCGCATTGGCTGGACCTGGTCTCGTATGTCAGCGGGTTGCGGATTCAGGAAGTGTTTGCCGATTTCAAAACCTTTCATAATAAGCGTTATCAGCCAATCGAGGGCGGCAAGCAGCAAGAAATTAACATCGACTCCGAGGATTACGCAGCGATCCTGATTCATTTTGAAAAAGGCGTTCAGGGTGTTTTGAGTATTTCACAATTATGTGCCGGTCACAAGAATCGGCTTTTCTTTGAGATTAACGGCAGCAAAGCTTCGATTGCCTGGAATGCAGAACAAGCCGATCAATTATGGTTGGGTCATCGTGATCAGGAGAATCGGATTCTGGTAAATCCCGGACAGAAAAAACTTTCTTCCGAAGAAAGAAAAAAAACTTCTCAAGAATCATTTAATGAACTTTATCGCAGGTTTTATGCTTATTTAGTGGCTGGGGATTACCATCCTAAACCTGATTTTCCTACTTTTGAAGACGGGTATTATGGCATGTTGGTAAGTGAAGCGATTGAACAATCGGCACACGAGAAAACCTGGAAAAGAGTCAAGCTTGAGGAGCTTGATCGATTTAATTTGTGATGATTGTTCATGTATTAATCTAAAAATAGCAAAGTTGTTATCGTTCCATTGTTTGCCTTCAACTTTCCTAAATCCGTGATTTTCGGTATACTTTAACCTAGCTTAATTGGAAGGATGCCAGGAGATTTGAATGGTTCGAATTGAGAGCGTAAAAGAGATTCGCCCGAGTTTGGATGCGGAATTTTCCCCGGGTGAATTTGTTCCCAGAACTGAAGCGATTAAAGAAGCCTACCTGTGGGGTAAGGAATTACACTGCGGTCAGTTGCGTATGAGCGGAGAGCCATATTTTGAAACACATTGCACCTGGGTAGCGGGATTAATCGACAAATTGGTTGGCGTAGAAGCCTGGACGATTGCAGCGCTGCTGCATGATAGCGTGGAAGATCAGGAAAGCAGTTTAGAAGCCATCCGCAAGAAATTTCCGGGTTTGTTGGGTATGGAAGTGGCGCATATTGTGGATGGCGTCACCAAGATCAGCAACCCAAGAGATGGCAGTTCACGGGAGATGGAGACGCTGCGAAAAATCGCCCGGTTTCGCGATCCAGGGGTATTCCTGGTGAAGCTGGCTGATAAGAGCCACAATGTTTTGACGCTTGAATTTATGCCGGAAAGTAAACGGGTTGCCAAAGCCAGTGAAGCTATTCGCGCTTATGGAAAATTAGCCGGCATCTTAAATTGCTATCGTTGGCGGCGCTGGCTGGAAGATATGGCTTTTCCACATGCTGAACCGGAAACCTATGCATTTGTGCGCCAACGCATTGATAGTGACAAACGTCTGGATCTGAATTTTGTTAATAACATGCTTGAACAGCTGGCTGATTTAATGAAAAAAGCGGGCTTGAGTGGAAAAATATCCCTGACAGTAAACGGGTACTGGCAATCCTGGCAGAAGATTCGCCGCATGGCGCGGCTACGAAAATCTACCATGGATTCTTTTGAAGCGTTGAATGATCTGGTAAGCTTCCGCATGATCCTGGATGATCCCGATCCAATGCAAGCCTACACACTTCTCGCCCATGTAAACCAATTTTTTGGCCCCTACCTGGACCAGAATCGATTTGATGACTATATCGCACATCCCCAAAATGGATATCGTGCACTACAGGTTACGGTCTGGCTGCCGGAGTTTGGTGCTATCGAAGTAGCGATTGCCACGGAAGAGATGGAAGGCGAAAACACCTGGGGGGTCATTTACGCACTGAAAAATGGCAAGGATATCAGCGAGTATCGCCCAGTAGAAATTTTTACCCCCACTGGCGGTGCCCGTTTTCTACCGGAAGGTTCCACTGTGCTGGATGCCATCGCTTCTATTCAACAGGAGTTTTTACTGGACAAAATTAGCGGGGTTAAGGTGAATGGTAATCTGGCGATGTTGTCGGATAAGGTTAAGCCAGGCGATTTGGTGGAGGTGATCACCAGCACCACCCGCATGCCTCCGGATAGCAGCTGGCTGAAATTTGTTAATCCTGCCACTGCCAGAATTTTAAGGTCGGTATTGGCGGTTGAGGATTTACGCCGTGCTGCAGACAATGGCAAACAACAATTACAGAAAGTGCTGAATGAGCGTGGAATTTTGGCCCTGGAAGATGTTCAAGCCTTATATCCGGAGCGAATCAACCAGTTATTGGAAGGCACCGGTGCAGCAAATTTAGAGGATATGTATGCAGCCATCGGCAGCGGTGCCATCCGGATTGACGATATGGCTGAAGCATTGGACGAGGTAGGTATCTCCCAGCTTAAATTGAACTGGACGACCATCAATATTCAAT
>JACDJB010002504.1_pt1 | contig 13116 bp, 14 predicted proteins | sample 7454121 | NCBI WGS metagenome assembly JACDJB01 (sample SAMN14253290, study PRJNA609438) | sludge metagenome | isolation source: sludge after 25d culture with pyrite | collected 2018-12-20 | reverse complement strand
GTGCTCGATGAAGGGCACCACCGTGCCGGCCTGGCTCGCGACCGAGGTGACCGGTTTGCCCGTATAGATGGAGTTGCTGAAGGTGCCGGTGTCGCCAAGGTAGTGGCCGGTGGACATGCCCGAAGCGTTGGCCATGGTGAAGGTCGGGAACAGCGAATGGGGGTTCTTGAAATTGACCCCCTTGTCGCGCAGGGCGGCCATGGCCGGGGCGGTTTCCGGAGTCACCTTGAGCGCCCGCAACCCGTCGGGGATAAACAAAATCAGGTTGCGGGGCTGGCTGTTTTGGGCGAAAGCCGGTGCGGCGAAGCTGGCGGATGACAAGGCCAGAAAACCGAAGCAAAAGAACGAAATGGAGCGGCGCATGGGAGACTCGCTTTCGGAAGATTTGCCGCTCAGAGCAGCTATGCCGGGCGGTAGCTTGGTGTAGTTTCTGTCCGCGACAGAATTGTTACAACCGGTCCCGCATGCCAGATTGCGGCTCAGGGCTTCCTCGCCCGAACCCGCCGTTCCTTAAGGTCCAGATCACTCCATGTTCAAAAAGATACTGATCGCCAATCGCGGCGAAATCGCTTGCCGGGTCATCAAGACCGCGCGCCGGATGGGCATCAAGACGGTCGCCGTCTATTCGGAAGCCGACCGCGACGCGCTTCATGTCGAGATGGCCGACGAAGCCGTCTTCCTCGGGCCGCCGCAGGCTGCCGAGAGCTACCTCGTCATGGACAAGATCGTCGAGGCCTGCCGCAAGACCGGCGCCGAGGCGGTGCATCCGGGCTACGGGTTCCTGTCGGAGCGCGAGGCGTTCCCGCGCGCCCTCGCAGCCGCCGGGGTGGTCTTCATCGGACCGAATCCCGACGCCATCGCCGCCATGGGCGACAAGATCGAATCCAAGAAGGCGGCGGCCAAGGCCAAGGTCTCGACCGTGCCCGGTTTCCTCGGCGTGATCGAGGACGGCAAGCACGCCGTGAAGATCGCCGACGAGATCGGCTATCCGGTGATGATCAAGGCCTCCGCCGGCGGCGGCGGCAAGGGGATGCGCATTGCCCATTCGAGGGCCGAGGTCGAGGAAGGCTTCAACCTCGCCAAGGCCGAAGCCAAGGCCTCGTTCGGTGACGATCGCGTCTTCGTCGAGAAATTCATCGTCGATCCGCGCCACATTGAAATCCAGGTGCTCGGCGACAAGCATGGCAACGTGATCTATCTCGGCGAGCGCGAATGCTCGATCCAGCGCCGCAACCAGAAGGTGATCGAGGAGGCGCCGTCGCCGCTGCTCGATGAAGCCACCCGCCGCAAGATGGGCGAGCAGGCCGTCGCGCTGGCCAAGGCCGTGAACTACGATTCCGCCGGAACGGTGGAATTCGTCGCGGGGCAGGACAAGAGCTTCTACTTCCTCGAAATGAACACCCGCCTTCAGGTCGAGCATCCGGTGACCGAACTCATCACCGGCATCGACCTTGTGGAACAGATGATCCGCGTTGCGGCGGGCGAGAAACTCGCGCTGGCCCAGAAGGACGTGACGCTCACCGGCTGGGCCGTCGAGTCCCGCGTCTATGCCGAAGATCCGTTCCGCAATTTCCTGCCGTCCATCGGCCGGCTGGTGAAGTACCGTCCGCCTGCCGAGAGCAAGGTGGACGACATCACCGTGCGCAACGACACCGGCGTGCAGGAAGGCGGCGAAATCTCGATCTACTACGATCCGATGATCGCCAAGCTGGTGACCCACGCCTCGTCACGCGCCGCCGCCATCGAGGCGCAGTCGCAGGCGCTGGATGCCTTCTATGTCGACGGCATCCGCCACAACATCCCGTTCCTCTCGGCGCTGATGAATCATCCGCGCTGGCGCGAGGGCAATCTCTCCACCGGCTTCATCGCCGAGGAGTTTCCCGGCGGCTTCACGGCCCGCACGCCCGAAGGCGACATCGCGAGCAGCATCGCGGCCATCGCGGCGGCGGTGGATCACATCATCGGCGCACGCAAGCGGCAGATTTCCGGCCAGATGCAGGGCCGGGCGGTGTCGCGCGAACGCCGCCGCGCGGTCTGGCTCGACCGCAACGAAGTTCTGCTAGAGGTCGCGCGCGAAGGCGACGACATCGCGGTTCGCCTGATCGGCGCGGATGGAAATGCCGGTCAGCCGGTGCTGCTACGCTCGCAGTGGAAGCCGGGCGAGCCGGTGTGGTTCGGCACCATCGGCGGCCGGCCCGCTGTGGCGCAGGTCCGCCCGATGCCGAACGGATTCCGCATCGCGCATCAGGGCTTCGAGATTCCGGTGCAGGTTTATACCGAGACGGAAGCGGCTGCCGCGCGTTTGATGCCGGTGGTCTCCGCCGCCGACACCGGCAAGAAGGTGCTGTGCCCGATGCCGGGTCTGGTGATTTCCATCGCCGTGACCGAAGGGCAGGAGGTCAAGGCCGGTGAAACGCTGGCCGTGATCGAGGCGATGAAGATGCAGAACGTGCTGCGCGCCGAGCGCGATGGTGTGGTGAAAAAAGTCGCCGCCACGCCGGGCGCGACGCTGGCGGTCGATGCGCTGATCCTCGAATTCGCCTGAGGCATCCATGGTCCCGCAGGAAAAGCGCGAAGCGTTCCGGGCGATCCTGGCGGGCAAGGAGGTCATCAAGCCGGGATCGGTGTACGATCCGATCTCGGCGCGGATCGCGGAAGATGTTGGTTTTGAACTGGGACTGTTCGGCGGCTCCGCAGCCTCGCTGACCATTCTCGGCGATCCCGACCTGTTGCTGATCACGCTCTCTGAACTCGCCGAACAGGTGCGGCGTATCTGCCGCGCTGGAAACATCCCCGTGCTGGTCGACGCCGATCATGGCTACGGCAATGCGCTGAACGTCCGCCGCACGGTGCAGGAGCTTGAAGCGGCCGGCGCAGCGGGCCTCACCGTCGAGGATACGTTGCTGCCGCAGGCCTATGGGCAGGCCAAGCCGCAGGTGATTTCCATCGACGAGGGCGTCGGCAAGATGAAGGCCGCGCTCAGTGGCCGCTCCGATCTGTCGCTGGTGATCGTCGGGCGCACAGGTGCGGCGGCGATCACCACTATCGAGGACGCGGTGGCGCGCGCGAAGGCTTATGAGGCGACCGGCGTCGATGCGCTGTTCTTCACGGGACTGAAGACCCGCGCCGAATTGCAGGCGATTGCGGCTGCGACCAAGCTGCCAATCATCATGGGCAGCGCGGACGGCGAACTGGCCGACACGGCGTTTCTCGCCAGTCAGCGCGTGCGGGTCGCCAATCAGGGACACGCGCCGATCGCAGCCGCCACACAGGCGGTCTATGAGACGTTGAAGGCATTACGCGACGGCACGTCACCAAAAGAACTCAAAGGATTGCCATCGAGCGATCTGACAAACCGGGTCATGCGCGAGGCTGATGCGAAAGCGCGCATCGCGGAGTTTCTGGGTCTGAAGAAGTAGCACCACGGAGGTTTTCCGATGGTTCACGTCATCCGTCACATCATCGTTCGAGGCAAGGTTCAGGGCGTCGGCTATCGCGCATGGCTTGCGGGCGAGGCCGAGGCGCGCGGACTTGGCGGATGGGCGCGCAACCGCAGGGACGGTACGGTGGAAGCGGTGCTGTCCGGATCAGATGACATCGTCGCCGCGCTGATCGAAAAATGCCGGCGCGGTCCCGGCATGGCGCGTGTCTCGGGCATCGACAATCAGCCCGCGACAGAGGACATGCTGAAGCTGCGCGGTGCCGGCGAAATGTTTTCCGTTCTTCCAACAATATGAAGACGCGAGCTAAGTCTTGTTGGCCTCCTTGCGGAACGTCGCCGCGAGAATCCGCAGCGCCGCACGTTTCGGGGCATCGCTGACGCGCGAATAGAGCACCACCTTCGATGCTCCGAGCTTGGGCAGGCCAAGTGCCGGTCCGACATCGACCATGCCCGCGGGCGCGATCCGCTTCGCCAGCGGCGCGACGGCCAGTCCGGCAGCGGCGGCCGCCACGACCGCGCTGACGCCGCCCCCGACAAAGGCTTCGGTCCATTTGACCCGCGCCTTGTCGAGCGCGCGAACAGCCATTGCGCGCACGCCGCAGGGCGCGGCGAGGGCAGCGACAGGCAACGTTTCGCCCTTGCTCCATTGAAATCCCGGCGATGCGAACCATCCGAAGTCATCGGTGCAGAGTGTTTCTCCGCCGCGCCGGCTGCCTTCCTGACGCACCACAACAGCATCGAGGCCGCCGCCATCGAACGCATCGAGCAGTGTGCGCGAGAAGCCGATGGTGACGGCCAGCGTCAGCGACGGCGACGCGTCATTCAACTTTTCCAGAATGGGGACAAGTTCAGGACCGGCGGCATGATCGCTGACGCCGAGCGTCAGTCGTTGGATGACCGGTGCCGATCCCGACAGCGCCCGGTCATGAGCCGTCATCAAGGCGCGGGCGTGATCCTGAAACGCCGTGCCGTCCGCGGTGAGGCGGACCGCGCGGGGCGAACGTTCCACCAGACGCTTGCCGAGCGTGGCTTCGAGCCGTTGGAGTTTCATGCTGACGCCGGCCTGGGTCGTGCCGAGCGCCTCGGCGGCGCGGGTGAAGCTGTGCAAGTCGGCCACCAGCAGGAAGGCCTGAACCGTCGGGATGTCCAGCGCGGTCATTTTATCATCATGTTTCGTTATGATTGAAATATAGAATGATAAGATACCAATATGGTGCGAAGAGGTCTAGCTTCCTGTCATGCGCTGATCGCGCAAGACAGGAGACACGTCCATGCCCCTCATTACAGTCCAGTACGCCACACAACGTCACGTTCCCAAGGCTGATATCGCGGCTTCCATCACGAAGCTCTCGGCGGATATCCTGCGCAAGGACCCCAATGTCACGGCGGTCATTGTGCAGTCCGTCGATCCGTCGGACTGGTTCGCGGGCGGGCGCTCGCTGGCCGAGCAGAAGCTCGCCAGCGTCTGGGTCGACATCCACATTTCGGACGGCACCAACAGCAAGGACGAGAAGGCCGATTTCATCGCCGCCACCTTCAAGACGATGGATGACCTGCTCGGACCGCTGCACAACGAGAGTTATATCTACGTGCACGACGCGCGCGCGGATGCCTACGGCTTCGGCGGGTTGACTCAGGAGCGCCGCTATATCGCCGGCAAGCTCGCGGTCGCGCCGCGCAGCGCGGCGGCTTGAATGATACCCTCAAACCTTCGAGGGGCGCGGCATACTCGAGGGCTGGCGTTGCGGCGATCGGTGTCAGAGATTCCGGTCGACGCCGATGTTCGGAGCGGTCTTCAGAATGCTGTTGCGCTGGGCGAGCGCCAGTTCGTAGTCCGGCTTGAGCGCGATGGCTGAATTGAAGCTCGCAAGCGCATCTTTCGCGCGCCCGAGATGCTGGAGCGCGACGCCCCGGTTGTAGTGAAGCATGGGCGCGGCAGGTTGCAAATCTATGGCCTTGGCAATCTGCCGTTCCGCCGCCTCGAACTTGTGTTGCTGCAGAAGAAGAACACCAAGAAGGTATGCGGCTTCGGCATGCTTCGGCTCCACTGCCAGAATGGCCCGATAGGCTTTTTCAGCTTCTGCAATCCGCCCGCGCTGATGCAGGCTTTTGGCGATTGTCAGATCGGTCGGCACATTGCGGTGTGGACCGGCATCGAGCTTTTTGAGCAGCCGCATCGCATCTGAATGTTGCGGATCGGATTCCAGAATTTGCCGGCAGGTCCGCGCAGCGCCGCGCGGATCGCCGTCCTTTTCCATCCGTAACGCGCGGGCGAAAACCACCGGCAGGCTGAGTGGTTCGAGTTTGCCGTTAATGTTGCGCATATCCTGCGTGCTGACCCGCAGGCATTCGACCCGCCGCTCGATACCGCCGAAATCGTATTTGTAGGGAAAATCGCCGGTCTGCAGGTCATAGACCTTGAAGCCGTTCTCGATGCCCCAGCGCACGCATTGCAGATGCAGCACGAAGCCGGGAGGCGGGCGCTTGACGCTCAGATCGCGCCCGTTGAGCAGGCTGATCAGCGACTTGTTCTTCCAGTCGATCAGGCTGGCCTGAATGCCGATCCGGTGATCGCCTTGCCAGAGCATCGGCAGATACAGCGCGTTGCCGGCGAAGCAGCAATGCAGCATGTTGCGGAAGTTCGCCATCATGCCAATGGGCAGGCGCGGATTGTAACGCGCGGCGAGTTTTTCGGCCCATTGCTGTTCCCAGAATTTCAGCAGCGCCTCGATGTCATCTTCAATCGTGTCCGCTGTGGGCGTGGTGATCCTGTAGCCGTTCTCCTCTGCTTGCCTGAGCGCGGCGCGCGCGTTTCGCCGCGCCTTGGTATCGAGCCGCTCGTAGAGAAAGGCGTCCCACGTATCGGGCAGGTTCACATAAACGTAGATGTCGTGGTCGATGCCGTCGCCATCGTCCGGGCGCTGGACCTTCTCGGTAACGAACCCGGGTGAGGGGAACTGTTTCAGGAACAGACTGAGCCGTTCCGGCGATGCAAAGATGTTTTCCAGGTGCAGCCGCGACCAGTTCAGTTGCTTCGTCCGGTCCGCGAAGGCGGTGATGGCATCGTTCTCAAACTTCGGATCGCAGATGAAACCGGTATAGCCGGCGAAATAGCCGCCGCCGGTGCGCAGTTCGTTGCGGAAGCTGCCGTCGCGGTTCTGTTCGGTGCGCAATTGCAGCGGAAAGAAACCGGCATAGTCCGGTGAAGCAGCGCTGGCCTTCGCCGCGAGAACAATCCACTGGCAGCCGAGTTTCTCGAACCATCCGGCGATCCATGTCCATGACATGTAAAGCTGCGCTTCGGGGTCGGCCTGATACACGGCGTCCCAGTTGCTCCGAACGCGGAGCAAGGCGTCCCGGCTTGTGATGACATCCACATGCATGGCGTTGACCTTTGCTCGCAAGAGCGGCGGCACACGAATGAGCGGTGTCTGCGGACGATAGCGGTCTGTCTAGAATTCCCTGTGCATTTTCCGGTATGCGTCCCGATTACGCCACGGACGGCCGGCGCTGGCAAGGCAGTACCGGGCCGGTCAGGCGCCGAAGACCTCTTCAAAGGCCTGTTTCAGGGCGACATCCACGTCATGCATCGTGACCGGCAGGCCGAGATCGACAAGGCTGGTGACGCCGTGGCGAGGGTCCTGCACGCCACAGGGGACAATTCCCGAAAAGTGCGACAGGTCCGGCTCGACATTGATCGAAATGCCGTGAAGGCTGACCCAACGCTTCAGGCGCACGCCGATGGCTGCGATCTTGTCCTCGTGGGCGGGGCCTTTTTCCGGCCGCGCCACCCAGACGCCGACGCGGTCCTCGCGGCGCTCGCCACGGACGTTGAAGGCGGCGAGGGCGCGGATCGTGAATTGCTCGAGGCTGGCGACATAGGCGCGCACGTCCGGACGGCGGCGCTTGAGGTCGAGCATCAGATAGACCACCCGCTGGCCGGGTCCGTGATAGGTGAACTGGCCGCCACGGCCGGTGGCGAACACCGGAAACCGGGCGTCGATCAGGTCGTCCGGCCGGGCGCTTGTGCCCGACGTGTAGAGTGGCGGGTGCTCCAGCAGCCAGACCAGTTCGGGGGCGTGACCGGCAGCGATGTCCGCGGCCCGCCGGTCCATGAGGTCCAGCGCGTCCTCATAAGCCACCGGCGAATCGGCCACGCGCCATTCGGCGGGAGGGCCGGATCGGGCGAAAAACGACGTCAGGACAGGGTCTTCGCGCCGGGCCTGAAGGGTATTAACCATTGGGTAACCATAACCGTGGTGATGTGCTGTTATCGTTCATTTGTGGATGCGGAAGTCAAAGTGCCAACCCTCGATAACGTATCCGTCGATCTGATGGTGGTCCTCGGAACCACCTCGATGCCGATCCATCAGGTGATGCGCCTCAGCCGCGGCGCGATCATCGAACTGGATGCGACGGAGCAGGACGAGGTCAAGGTTCTGGCCAACAACTTGCCGGTCGCCAGCGGCGTTGTGGTGGTGAACCGCAATCGAATTGCGGTCGAAGTCAAGCAGATGCTGCCCCGGGCATCCGACCACAGATAGTCCGCAAACCATTGGATAAAGCCTTGTTCTGGCTCTTGTCCGTCCAATCCTGATTTGTTACACGGGCGCCGTCGATCCGCTCGGGGCACGAATCCGGGGCCGGTCTTCTAGCGCTCGTGGCGGAATTGGTAGACGCGCTGCCTTGAGGTGGCAGTCCGTAACAGGGTGGGGGTTCGAGTCCCTCCGAGCGCACCACGCCTCAAAAATCATTGAAATTGTTCCGTTTTCGGTTCCGGTCGGCATCTTTGCGTCTACCGGTCGATCCGTTCCGGCCGTCTGGCTGTTCCCGCCCAAGGACCTCACCGCTTTCCGATGTTCCTCAGGAACACGCCTGCGTTTCTGCTGTTGGCAAGCCGGCAGGAAACGACAGGAGAGATGCATGAAGAAGGTCTTGGTTGCAGGAATTTGCGCGCTGGCTCTGACGGCGACAGGCGCAATGGCGCAGAATGCGGAAGGTCAGGGTGGCCAGCCGAGTGCGAAGTCTGGGGGAATGAAACCAGGCAAGGACATGAAGGCGGGCGGCGCGATGCGCAACAACAACCCGAACACGACCGGCATGTCGAAGCAGGATCGGGCAACGGTGCCGGGCTCATTGAACGCCGGTGGCACCTCCCAGTCGTCACCCAACACAACCCAGCCCGGTGCGAGCAAGCAGGGCAAGTGAGCCGAAGGTTTGCGGATTTGACGATCCGGAAAAGCTGCCCGGTCCTGCCGGGCGGCTTTTTAGCGGATGTTCGGACCAGGAGGCCCGTCGGTACGGCTGCCGGTCTTGATCGGCTTGGCGACGGGTGCGGATATCACCTCGGTCTTGCGGACGGGATGAGGCTGGGGGAGCCGCGTCAGGCTTTGCTTCTTCGCCGCCGTCACTCCCATTGGCCGCGGTCCCTTGCCATGGAGAGCGAGAGCCGATGAGGCATGCGGGATCAGGGCCGCCGCCCGTGCAGGCTTCTGTTTCATCAGCCAGACCGAACGGATCGAACGCGGCGCATTGTGAGGCGGCATTTCCGGCGCGCCGAACGTAAAGCCGCCTGGTGTTTTCGCTGCGATGGCCGGCCCGCTGATCCAGTGCGGGACCCACTGCGCAGGCTCGGTCGGTGTCTTGGGCCGATCCGGCGTCGCGGGCACGACATGAACAATTCTATACCCGCGTGCCTTTAACTGCTGAAGGATCACGGGCAGGGCCGCCTGCGTGCGCGCCTGAATGTCGTGCAGCAGCAGCACGCCCTTGCCCTTGGCCTCTAATCGCGACAGCGCGGTGTTGACCACCTGCGTTGAGGAAATGTGCCGCCAGTCGTCGGCGGGGAAATCCGCGCTCCAGGTCATGAGGCCGCGCTTGCTCAGTTCGGCCTCGAGCAGGTCGCCGCGGCGCAGACCGGGAATGCGGAAAAACGGCGCAAGCTGGGAGGCATCGCCAAGAGCCGTGGAAACATGCGCGATGCCGTCGTCGATTTCCGCGGCCATGCGCTCCGGCGGCAGTTTGCCGAAGAAGGTCGGGTGGTTTTCGCTATGGGTGCCGATGGTGTGGCCGGCCTCATGGATGCGGCGCACGTCCTGCGGGAATTCCTTGGCCATGCGGCCGACCAGAAAGAATGTCGCCTTCACGCATTCGGACGCCAGCGTCTGAAGCACGGCGTTGGTGTGCGCGGGGAGCGGTCCATCATCGAATGTCAGCACGACTTCGTGGTCTTCCAGCGGTAGCGTCTCGCCATACTGCATGGTGCCGATGCGCGGATGCTCCTTCGGGTCCACGACGATGGTGCGCGAGGTGCCGAGCGCGTTCGGATTGCCGGGACAAGCGCCGGCATGGGCCGTCGCTGGTGTCAGGCTTGTGGCCGCCGCGAGCAGGCCGAGCGCCAGCAAGGTCGTGCGATTGAGGGTGAGTGTTCGGCGCATGGAAAACCTGTGAGCAGGGCACACCGCTGATGGCTTAGAGCCAGGGCCGTGAACGCCGGATTAATTCGCGCGGATCAGGCGCGTTTGCTCGTTCATGGAGCTTTTGATCGTGCGGGGCGCGGCCAGATGGACGACCCTGTAGCCGTTCCGCCGCAGATACTGCAGGAAGGCGGGCAACATTTTGGCGGTCTGTGCCTTGGTGTCGTGGAAAAGGACGATCCCTTTCCCTTCGTAGTCGAGCCGCCGGATGATCAGGTTCAACTGCTGCTCCGGCATCATGGGATTCCAGTCGCTGGCCCAGAGGTCGGCGCCGATGACCGCGATGCCGCGCGACTGCAGGCTGTTGAGCAAAGCGGGCGTCGACGCAAAGCCGGGAAAGCGGAAAAAAGGTGTCGAAGGGACGGACGTCGCGACGCCATGCAGCGCCTTTTCATCGGCGGCGATCCCGCGATTGATCTCCTCGATCGCCTGTGCCTCGCCGATCCTGTCGAGCGGGCGGTGCGACCAGGTGTGATGACCGATGCTGTGGCCGCCGGCCGCGATCAATCTGACGATGCCCGGATTGGCTTCGGCATTCCGCCCGATCAGGAAGAACGTCGCCCGCACGCACTCGCCGGCGAGCGCAGCCAGAACCTTGGTGGTGGTTGCAGGGAAGGGGCCGTCGTCGAAGGTCAGCACCACTTCCTTGTCCGCAAGCGGCAGCGTTTGCGGAAAGCTCTTGAGCCCGACGCGGGGAAACGCCTGCGGGTCGAGCGTCATGACACGCGAGGTGCCGAGCGCGTCCTTGCGCGGACAGTCGGCGGCGTGCGCTGCCGTCACGAACGCCGACGCCAGCAGCGCAAACATCACGGCTTTCGACGCGGTCATCACGGAAGAGTCCTCAAGGGCGCTGCGGTTCGTTTCGCTGCACATTTAGCACCGGCTGCGCCGATGTCGATTGGCGGAAGGTGAAATGCACTGCAAATCAGGGTCGTTTCGTGACATGGAGCCGCGGTCGTTCATCGGCGGCGACGCCTCGCAAGCGCCTGAAAAGTTAATGCTACCCGTTTCGGCATGGGTTCGATGCGTCAGCGTCGGGGCTTGTCATCTGCGTGCCTCATTGTCGCCATCCGTGCCGATAAAACACACTCTATCGCATGCCGCGAAACGCCTTGAGCCGCGCGGCTTCCTACACCTTCGCGATCCGGACTTTGCCCGATGCGGCCGTCCGTGACGCAAATTTCCGGAGCTAAAAATTTTGATCCGAACCATCACCGCCGTGGCGGCGCTGTGTGCGCTGTCATCGCTGGCCGAAGCGCGCGCCCGCGCACCGGCCGTTTCGCCTGAATGCAATGTCACCATGCCATGCATCGGTGTCGATAATCCCGTCCATGCCCGCCAGCGCAAACAGCGCCGCGCGGAGCCGGCGTTTTCCATGATGGAGCCGTCGCCGCGCCTGAGCCGCCGCCAGCAGCGCGCGCTTGAACGGGCGCAGCGCGCAACGTTTGAACCTGCCACGCCGCGCACGGTAGCCTCGCGCGCTGCCGCTGCATCGGAAGGTTATTCCGCCGGCCTTGTCGGGCCGCTCGCCGCCAAGCTCGCATCGATTCAGGCGGCTTGTCCGGGCACGCATGCGATCTCGGGTGTCCGTCACACGCGCATCGCCGGAACGCGGCGCATGTCGCTTCACGCGCAAGGCAAGGCGGTGGACGTGCGCGGGCCTTATGGCTGCATCTACGCGCAGCTCAAGGGCTGGAGCGGCGGCTATTCGACCGACGCCGGCCGCGTTCAGCACATCCACATTTCCTACGACGCCGGCGGCGGCCGTGAAATGGGGTTGCGCTTCGCGCACGGTGGCGGGCACCGGCGCCATTCGTGGCGCAACGCCTACGCGCGCATGCGGTAATCAAAATAGCGCCGTCCGGAACCTCAACTTTCCGGACGGCGCGATGATGTTGTTAACCCGCGATTAACCACGCGGGCCGACCCTTCAGGATCACGGAGGGTTGCACATGCAGCGGCTACGGCTGAAGGCGGACGGGCGGATCGTCGAACTGCGTGACGGGCGGGAAGCACCGCTGGTGCCCGACATGCCGCACGCTGCACCGGCGGCACCGCAGGGGACTCCTGTTGTGCGGGATTTGCGCCTGCGCGCCAAACTGACCCAGGCTGAATTCGCCGCGCGCCTCGGCGTTCCTCTTGAGACCATCCGCAACTGGGAGCAGGGTAAGCGCTCGCCGCGCGGACCGGCCCGCGCGCTGCTGACGGTGATCGCGCGCGAACCCGAGATGGTTTTCGCAGCGCTCGCGCAGAGAGATTTGCCGCGCTGAGGCAGGACATGCAGACCGTCGAGGCAAATGGCGCCAGCATCCCGGCAATCGGCCTCGGGACCTGGGAGTTGCGCGGGCGCACCTGCGCGCGGCTTGTCGAGCAGGCGCTGCGGCTTGGCTATCGCCATATCGACACCGCGCAGATGTATGAGAACGAGCGCGATGTCGGCGAAGGCGTGCGCGCCTCCGGCGTCAGGCGGCCGGATGTGTTCGTCACCACCAAGGTCTGGACCACGCATTTCGCGCCGAACGATCTGCTTCGCTCAACGAAGGAAAGCCTCGTCCATCTGCGGATGAGCGAGGTCGATCTGCTTCTCCTGCACTGGCCGAATCCGCAGGTGCCGCTGGACGAGACACTCGGCGGTCTTGCCGAGGCGCAAAGGCTCGGTCTGACGCGCCATATCGGCGTCTCGAATTTCACGGTGGCGCTGATCGAGGAGGCGGTTGCAAAGTCGCCTGCGCCGCTGGTCTGCAATCAGGTCGAGTATCACCCGTATCTGGACCAGACCAAGGTTCTGGCCGCATGCCGCGCGCACGATCTGGCGCTGGTGGCCTACAGCCCCGTCGCGAAGGGCCGCGTCAAGAATGCGGAAGTGCTGACGCGGATCGCGGCACGCTATCGGAAGACGGCGGCGCAAATCTGCTTGCGCTGGCTGATCCAGCAGGGCGTCGTCGCCATTCCACGCACCTCGAAAGTCGAACGCCTGTCGGAAAATCTCGAGATTTTCGATTTCAATCTGACCGACGAGGAGATGGGCGATATCTTTGCCATGGGAACGCGCGGGGGCCGCATTGTCGATTTTGGTTTCGCGCCGAAGTGGGATTGAGGGTGGCATGATCTTGCGGCGATGAACGCCCAATCAGAGGCAAGCAACCGAACCCCAAGGCCGCGCCGTCCGCATGTTTTTCAAGCTGTCAAAAAAAGCCG
>JACDJB010002502.1_pt1 | contig 13124 bp, 15 predicted proteins | sample 7454121 | NCBI WGS metagenome assembly JACDJB01 (sample SAMN14253290, study PRJNA609438) | sludge metagenome | isolation source: sludge after 25d culture with pyrite | collected 2018-12-20 | reverse complement strand
GGGATTTGCACCGGATCAAAGTGCGCCGGATCATGATGCCGTCGAATGTCACCGTGCCGCCGGATTTTTCGGTGGCCGAAACCTTGTCGGTGCTCCATCGCCACCGCCTGGGGGCCGTGCCCGTGGTCGACGGTACCGGCCGCCTGATGGGGGTCGTCACCCTGGCACAGATCGACCGGCTGCTGGCCGTGTTGGCGCGGCAACGGGAAAGCGACCGGAACGATCGTGAAAGAAAACCCGAACCCATGCCGTTGTCGCGCCAAGGGGGAAGCCATGCTGGTCAAATATTGGATGCACCCAAAGGTTGAAACCATCGAAGCCGAAGATTCGATGGAAAATGCCATCAAGTTGATGAAGCAAAACGATAGGCGCCTGCTACCGGTGACCCGGCAGGGGCGTCTGGTGGGGGTGGTCACCGACCGCGATATCAAGCGGGCCTCGGCCTCGGAGGCGACCAGCCTCGAGGTGCACGAGCTTTTATACCTGCTTTCAAAGATCAAGGTGGCCAGCATCATGAGTTCACCGGCCATCAGCGTTCCGCCCGACTTCACCGTGGAGGAGACGGCGGCGGTGTTGCTGCGCCACCGGATTTCCGGGGTGCCGGTGGTGGAAGAGGGCCGCATCGTGGGCGTCATCACCCAGGCGGAAGTCAACCGTCTGCTGGTGGCCCTGACCGGCCTGGGTCACCAGAAGCAGGGGCTCCAACTGGCATTTCTGGCGCCCGATCAGCCAGGCTCCATCAAACAGCTCACCGACGAGATCCGCGCCTACGATGGACGCCTGCTCAGCATTTTGTCCTCCTACGACCGCGTTCCGGAGGGTTCCCGCAAGATCTATATCCGCGCCTACAATCTGGAACGCGACCGGTTGCCCGAGCTGCTGGCCAAGATGCGCACCAAGGCCAAGCTGCTCTACCTGGTGGATCACCGTTACAACCGTCGGGAAATTTTTGACCAAGGAGACCCCCCATGCCCAGAAACCAGCACCAACGCGTCCTGATGGCCCTGGACGGATCCCAGCGCAGCCTGGAAGCGGTGCGCCACGTGGCCCGATCCTGCCCCTTTCAGCACATGGACATTGTGTTGTTTCACGTCTTTTCCAACGTTCCGGAGTGCTACTACGATCTGGAAAAGGAGCCCAAGGCCGTGAAGGTGGTGACGGCGGTACGTGCCTGGGAGGTGGAGCAGCGCAAGCAGATCAAGGCCCAAATGGAAAAGGCCAAGGACATTCTGGTGGCGCACGGGATCGACGAAGGCCATGTGCACATCGTGATCCGGAAACGGCAGATCGGCGTCGCTCGGGACATCGTGCGCGAGGCGGAAAGCGGCTACGACGCCGTGATCATCCGACGCCGCGGAGTGGGGGCGATGCGTGCCCTGGTCATGGGCTCCGTGGCCACCAAGCTCCTTGAAAAACTCGATTTCGTTCCGGTTCTCATCATCGGGCGGCATCCGTGCAACAACCGGATTCTGGTGTGCATGGACGGGTCCGCCTGTGCCATGCGGGCACTGGAATTCGTGGCCCGTCGCCTCGGCTGCGGCGATTTTCATGTCCATCTGCTCCACGTGATCCGGGCTCGGGGTCGGGGGGGCTTCGGCGTGGCCTCGGACACGGATGCCGAATGCGCCGCCAAGGCCGAAGCGGCCATGGAGAAAGTCTTTGACGAGGGGCGCCGCATTCTGGAAGCCGGGGGCGTCGATCCGACCCACATCACCACCCGGGTGGTCCGGGGGGCCCTGAGCCGGGCGGCGGCCATCGCCGAGGAGGCCAAGACGGGGGACTACGCCACCATCGTCCTGGGCCGGCGGGGGCTTTCGGGGGTCAAAGACTTTTTCATGGGGCGGGTTTCTCACAAGGTGATCTATGCGGCCCGCCAACACAGCGTCTGGATTGTAAATTAACCGGGGGCAAGGGATTGGAGACAGAAGCGATGACATCAAACGAGACGGGGGCGTCTCCCGTGACGACGGCCGAGGAGGTAAAGGTGGCCGGCGTCGTCCTTTGGATTCGTCCCATCGGTCCCGGGGACAGCCGGCGGCTGGTGGCGTTTTTCAGCGGCCTGTCGCCCCGCAGTATCTACATGCGCTTTTTTGCCCCCATGAAGTACCTTTCCGACGATCTGGTGGAACGGTTCACCCACGTGGATCCCCTGCGGCATATCGCCCTGGTGGCCCTGGGGCGAGAGGTTTCCGGTCATCCGATACTGGGGATTGGACGGGTGATTGCCCAGGCGGATCCCCGCCACGGCGAATTTTCCATCGTGGTCGCCGACGCCTTTCAGGGACGGGGGATCGGGGCGGTCTTGCTGCAACGCTGCATCGACGGGGCGGCAAGCCGAGGAATCGAGAAAATCTGGGGACTGGTGCTGGCTGAAAACACTCAGATGTTGGCCCTGGGCCGCAAGCTGGGATTCGCCATTCAACGCGCCGGAGGGGCCGAATACGAGTTGACCATTGATGTGACCGAGGTGGCACCGGAGGCCGAAAGGATGGTTTGACGTGTCGCGACCCCATAAAATTCTCGTGGCTGACCGCAATCCCCACGTGCGGCGGTTTTTGGCCCGGGAGCTGAGTGCTGCCGGGTTCGAGGTAACCGCCGCGGAGAGCGCCGCGCACTTGATGAAATCCTTGGGCGAGGGCAACGGGCCCGATCTGCTGGTCCTGGACCCGGACCTGCCGGATGCCGACAGTGCCGATCTGCTCGCTCGTCTCAAATTTTCCTTTCCGGCCCTTCTGGTCGTTCTGCACACCTTTCTCTACGAGATCAATGTCCCTGCCGCCTCCCCGAGCTGGCCCGCCGCCGCGGTGGAAAAGGGGGCGAACAGCAGCGATACCCTCATCCGGGAAGTCACCCACCTGTTGGCGGCCTCCCCGCCGGCGTAAACGAACCGACGCTTGCCCCTCCGTGCCAGGGCAATTGGCCATGGTCCGCCCAGAAATGAGGATTTTTTGTGAGATACGGCAGGGGCCCGATTTGAACCGGCGCAAGGGCAGCGCTGTTTCGAGGATTCTAATCCTGGCGCCCAACGCCGAGATCACGGAAAAAGACCATTTGTGGATGGACACTGACGAATTGCTGTTGACATTCCATCCGCCATGGCCTAACAAAAAACGTTTCTGTGCAATTTTACAAGGAAAACATGAATGGGAAACGCCGCCGGATCCGGGCGGCGTTTTTGTCGACTCTATGGACCGTCATCAGCAACAGGAAATCGAGCACCGACGCACCTTCGGCATCATCAGCCACCCGGACGCCGGCAAGACCACCCTCACGGAAAAGCTGTTGCTTTTCGGGGGGGCCATCCAGCAGGCCGGCGCCGTGCGGGCGCGCAAGGCGGCCAGGCACGCCACCAGCGACTGGCTGAGCATCGAGCGTGAGCGGGGGATCTCGGTCACCAGCTCGGTGATGAAGTTCAACTATCGCAACTACGAGATCAACCTCCTGGACACCCCCGGCCACCAGGACTTTTCCGAGGACACCTACCGGGTGCTCACCGCCGTGGACAGTGCCCTGATGGTCATCGACAGCGCCAAGGGGGTGGAGTCCCAGACCGAAAAGCTCATGGCGGTGTGCCGTCGCCGCAATACCCCCATCGTCACCTTCATCAACAAGCTGGACCGCGAAGGCCTGTCGCCGTTGGACATCCTGGCGGAAATCGAGGACAAGCTGCAGATCGAGTGCACCCCGTTGTCCTGGCCCATCGGGCAGGGCAAGGGGCTGCGGGGGGTTTATGACTTGCAGCGACGCCAGGTGCGGTTGTTCACCCCCGGCCTGGACCGGCGCAGCGATGAGGCCACCGTCATCGACGACTTGGAGGATCCGGCCCTGGACCGGTTGATCGGATCGGCCGCCGACGGGTTGCGCGAAGACATCGCGTTGCTGGAGGGCGCCGCCGATCCCCTGGACCGGCGCCATTTTCTCAACGGTACCCAGACGCCGGTGTTCTTCGGCAGCGCCATCAACAACTTCGGCGTCCAGGAACTGCTGGACGCCTTCGTGGAGATGTCGCCGCCGCCGGGACCGCGGGCCACCCTTGAACGCGAAGTGTCGCCCTTCGAGGAGGCATTTTCCGGTTTTGTCTTCAAGATCCAAGCCAACATGAACCCGGCCCACCGGGATCGCATCGCCTTCCTGCGCATCTGTTCCGGGCGTTTCGACCGGGGGATGAAGGTGGTGCAGCAACGCACCGGCAAGATGCTCACCCTGGCCAACGCCACCTGCTTCATGGCCCAGGAACGCGAGAATGTCGAACAGGCCGTGGCCGGCGACATCATCGGCATCTACAACCACGGCACCATCAAGATCGGCGATACCTTCACCGAGAAAGAGCCGCTCCAGTTCACCGGCATTCCCAACTTTGCCCCGGAGCACTTCCGCCGGGTACGGCTCAAGAATCCCCTGAAGGCCAAACAACTGCAAAAGGGGTTGACCCAGTTGGCCGAAGAGGGAGCCGTACAGGTCTTCCGGCGGTTCACCGACACCGACCCCATTCTGGGGGCCGTGGGCGTGCTCCAGTTCGACGTGACCATGGCCCGGCTGCGGGACGAGTACGGCGTGGACGCGGTTTACGAACCGGTGGATATCCAGGTGGCGCGCTGGATTGGCAGCGCCGATGCCCGGGAGCTGCCGGCCTTCAAGAACCAGCACGGCGCCGACCTGGCCCTGGATGCCGAGGGGCGCCTGGTGTATCTCACCACCAGCGAATACCGCCTGGAGCTCTGCATGGAGAACTGGCCCCAAATCGCCTTCGAAACCGCCTGCGACATCGTTTGACGGGGTTGTGATGCGCCCTTCGACATGGATACCAGGTCAAGTCCGGGGTGACGGGATGCTCAAGCATACCGGATATCGCATTGCCCGGCGGCAGCACTGAAAGCCGAGTCAGATGTTGATCACCTTGTCGGCCAGTTGCATGGCGGTGACGATGTCGAGCATGTTGGTGGTGACGCCCACCTGTTTGCGCTCCAGGAGATCGAAATGGGTCAGGCAGGTACCGCAGACCAGGATCTGCAAGCCGCCGGCTTCGTAGCTTTGAAGCACATCCAGCACCGGGCTGCCGTCGATGGTGAGTTTCACACCGCTGTTGACGAAGACCAGGCGCCAGAGTTCCTCCCCCATTTCGGCAATGGTCTTGATGAAGCTGATCATTAGCTTGGCGCCCAGCTCGTCGTCGCCGTGGCCCATGCGGTCTGAGGCGACCATCACCATGATTTTGGGATGAGCCGGGCCGCCTGACTTCACCGCCGGGGCGGATGCCGCCTGCGGCACTGGCGCCTCGGAGGGCTTTTCGGCGCCGCGGCCCACGATCACGATTTGGGCACCGGTGGTTTCGGTCTCGGTGGCAAAACCCCGGCTCTGGAGAAAACGGGTCACGTTCTGGGCCGAGGCAGCATTGTCCACCGTTACCCGTACCGAGGTTGCCTGCTCGTTTTCAATGGCCGCCTTGGTCTGCAGTACCGGGGCCGGACAGGCCAGGCCCCGGGCGTCGATTTCCTTCATTGGATTCCTTTTTTTCGTTTTTTCCCCATCTTCAGGTGACGACAATTTTTTCTTCCTCTGCGACGACTTCTCCGATGGCCGCCGCGGCCTTCACACCGGCCTGCCGGAGAGCCGTCACCAGTTGTTCGCTCTGAGCGCCGGCAACGCTGATCAGCAGTCCGCCCGAGGTCTGGGGGTCGAAGAGCACATCCTGCATCACCGCGTCGATTGCCGGCGCAAAGGCCACCATGTGCTGTCTGAACTCCCGGTTGCGGTGAGCCCCGGCCGGCACCAGCCCCATGGAAGCGAAATCGAGGGTTTCGGCGAGGATCGGTACCCGCTCCACAAAGATCCGCACCCCCAACCCAGAACCGTTGACCATTTCGGCCAGATGGCCCAACAGTCCGAACCCGGTGACATCGGTGCAGGCGGAAACGTTGAAGCCGGCCATTGTTTCGGCGGCCGCCCGGTTCAAGGCGGCCATCTGTTCGGTGACCACCGCGGCGATGGCCTCCGAGGCCAGGCCCCCCTTGATGGCCGTGTTGATGATTCCGGTGCCCAGGGGCTTGGTGAGCACCAGGGCGTCGCCGGCGCGAAGATTTTTTTTGGCCAGCACCCGGTCCGGGTGGATGAACCCGGTGACCGAAAGGCCGTACTTGAGCTCCGCGTCCTCGATGCTGTGGCCGCCGATCAGTACCACCTTCGCTTCGCGCATCACCGCGATACCGCCCTCCAGCACCCGGCGCAGCACGGACAGGTCCATGGTCTTGACCGGAAAGGCCACCAGGTTCATCGCCGTCTTGGGCACCCCCCCCATGGCGTAGACGTCGCTCAAGGCGTTGGCCGCGGCGATGCGGCCGAAATCGTACGGATCGTCGACGATGGGGGTGAAAAAATCCACCGTCTGGATCAGGGCCAGCTCGTCGTTGACCCGATAGATGCCGGCGTCGTCGGCCCGTTCCAGGCCGATGAGCACGTTCTCGTCGGTGGGAAAAGCCAGCCCGCAAAGCGCCCGGTCCAGGTCCCCTGGACCGATCTTGGAGGCTCAGCCGGCCCCGGCAACGGTGGTGGTCAGCCGGGGATGAAGTCGGTCATTCGTCATGAATATTCCTCTTCTAAACCTTCATTCCGATGCAGCCGCCACCGCCTCGAAGGGGCAGATCATCTCGTCGGCCCGGTAGGTGTGCCGTTGCCCGCAAAGCGGGCAGGGACCGTCCAGGGCCACCCGGGCCTCCAGGCGGCGGCTGCCGTCGGGGTCGATCACCACGCCCTGGTTTTCGGTGATAGTGAAATCCGCTGTTTCAAAAATTTGTCCGGTTTCCGGGCATTTGAAAATAAACTTCATGGCCGTCGCTTCCTGTTTACAATGGGGTCCTGCCGCAACCGCCCGTTCCGCCGTTGGGTTTCCCAGCGGACCGGAAACGTTCCGGTCCTTCACCGGCGCAAAACCTACTTCTGGTAATTCCCGTATCGCCCGCTGTCCAGTCGATAATTTCGATGGGAAACCCTTTTGACATCGATTTTATCGATTTGACAACCGGCATCTTTCCCGTTCGTTCCACCTTTATGGATCATTTAAAACACTTGCTGCCCCAGGGCGGAATCTCAATGGATTGGAATTTTCGATGATAAATCGCCGGAGCATTGGAATTATCGTTTTGCAATCGCTCAGGAAAACCAGATAAAGGGAATCCTTTCCTGCCATGACCAACCGTTTATCGGATTATCTCGTAAGAAGGAGGAGATGGAAATGGGGAAGAACTGGCTTGCCACCCGCTGGGGGATCATCGGGGTCGGGGCGTTGATCGGCGTGCTGGCCGCCTTGCTCCAGAAACTGGGCAATCCGGGCAATATGGGCATCTGCGTGGCCTGCTTCGAGCGCGACATTGCCGGGGCGCTCGGGTTGCACCGGGCCGCGGTGGTCCAGTACACCCGGCCTGAGATCATCGGCTTTGTCATCGGGTCCCTGGTTGCCGCCTACCTTTTCAAGGAATATCGGCCGCGCCTGGGCTCGGCGCCCATCGTGCGATTCATTCTGGGGGTGTTCGCCATGATCGGCGCCCTGGTGTTTCTCGGCTGTCCCTGGCGGGCCATGCTGCGCCTGGCCGGCGGTGACGGCAACGCCATCCTCGGCCTGGCCGGTCTGGTCTTCGGGGTCTGGATCGGTACCCTGTTTCTCAAAAACGGTTACAACCTGGGCCGCACCCAGAAGACCTATGCCGCGGCGGGCTGGCTGATGCCCCTGACCATGGCGGGCTTTCTGGCGCTGATGCTCATCTATCCCCAGGTGCCCGACCAACCACAGAGCGGCGTACTCTTTTACAGCGTCAAGGGCCCCGGGGCCGGGCATGCCCCGCTTCTGGTGTCGTTGGGTATCGGGTTGCTCATCGGCTTTCTGGCCCAACGCAGCCGCTTTTGCACCATGGGCGCCCTGCGCGACCTGATTCTCTTTCGCCAGACCCATCTGTTCGGCGGTTTTCTCGCCCTGGTGATTTTCGCCTTCATCACCAACATAATCTTGGGCCAGTTCAAGCCAGGCTTCGCCGGCCAGCCGGTGGCCCATACCCTCCACGTCTGGAACTTTGCCGGCATGATGGTCGCCGGCCTGGCCTTTGCCCTGGCCGGCGGCTGCCCGGGACGCCAGCTCTTCCTGGCCGGCGAGGGGGACGGGGATTCGGCCGTCTTTGTTTTCGGCATGATCGTCGGCGCCGGCATCGCCCACAACTTCGGCATGGCCAGCGCCCCCACCGGCCTCGGCCCCCACGGGGTCGCCGCCGTGGTCGTCGGCATGGCGGTGTGCCTGTTCATCGGGTTCACCATGCGCCAAACGGCCAAGTAGTCTTTCATCGCGATTGGTTTTTCATCAATGACAACGACAACGAAGGACGAGGAAGAAAGATGAGAAGACAACAGGTTCGAAGACAATCGGTTTTCTCGCTGCTGGCGGCCTCCCTGGCGGTGGTGGTGGGCCTGGCGCTGGCCGGGCCGGCATGCGCCGAAGGCGTGCTCGAAAAGATCGAAAAGACCGGCAAGGTCAACATGGGCTTGCGCGAAGGCTCCGTTCCCTTCGGCTATATCAATACCAAAAGCGAATGGGTGGGCTTCGGGATCGACATCGGCCAGGAGATCGTCGATGCCCTGAGCGCCAAATTCGGCAAGAAGATCGAGATGGTCAAACATCCCATCAACCCCAAAACCCGCATTCCCATGGTGGCCAACGGCACGGTGGATATCGGCATCGGATCTACCACCATCACTCTGGCGCGCGAGGATGTGGTGGACTTCAGCCTGCCGTATTTTCTCACTGGCACCCTGCTGCTGGTTCCCAAGGACAGCCCCATCGCCGATTTCCCGGACTTGGCTGGCAAGCGGGTCGGGATGGGCAGCGGATCGACGGCCAACATCAAGGGCCTGGATAAAGCGATGGAAACGGGCCTGATCCGGCCAGCCTGCGAAAAGGTCCTCTTCGAGGAGCACAACAAGGGCTTTCTGGCCCTGCAGCAGGGCAAGATCCACGCCTACTTCACCGATGCGAGCATCCTGGCCGGGATGAAGACCAAGGCCGAAAAGCCGGATGACTGGAAGATCGTGGGCCAATACCTCACCTACGAGCCGTACGGGATCATCCTGCCCGAAGGCCAGGGGGAATGGCGCGATTTCGTCAACGCCACCCTGATCCGGACCATCAAGAGCGGCCGTTTCGAGCAGACCTACAACAAGTGGTTCGGGCCCGAGGGGGAAGTGCCCCTTCCGATGAGCCCCGAGTACAAGACGCTGCTCCAGGCGTTGAGCTATCCGGATTGATCGACGGTGGTCTTTCATGGATGGTTTCGAAAAATCGCGCTTCAAAACGAGCACACCATTCCGAGGAGCTTGCGACGAGGAATCTCAAGGCGTTAGCACGTGCATGGCATTAACCTCGATTTTCGGGAGGGATTGAGTCCCTCCCTCGCAAGGTTTTGCAGCCTTTTTTCGCTATGGAAATCTTCCACTACACCTTCGACTGGAGCGTTTTGTGGCGCTCCCCGTATGGCGGCATGCTCGTCAAGGGGATCGTCACGACACTTCACCTGTCGCTGCTGGCCTGGGTCGTCGCCCTGACGCTGGGGATGGTGGTAGGCGTCGCCCGGGTCCAGCCGCTGCGCTGGGTGCGGTTTGCCGGCGGAGCTTATGTCCAGGTGTTTCGCAATACGCCGTTTCTGGTCCAGCTCTTCTTCTGGTATTTCGCCGCCCCACTGCTGCTGCCCAAGCAGGACCAGCAGTGGCTTTACGACAACGTGCCCGATTATGCCTACTGGGCCGGAGTCCTGGCCCTGGGCGCCTACACCGCTTCCCGGGTCGCCGAGCAGGTGCGCGCAGGTCTGTTGTCGATTCCGCCGGACCAGTACCGCGCCGCCTATGCCAGCGGAATGACCGGTTTTCAGGTGTACCGCTACGTCATCGCGCCCTTTGCGCTGCGGATCATGCTGCCGCCCCTGACCACCGAGTTTCTGACCTGTTTCAAGAATTCGGCCCTGGCGATGACCATCGGCGTGATGGAGGTCACCCATACCGCCTACTACATCGACTCTTTCACCTGGCACGGCTTGGAAACGACTTCCGCGGCCAGCGCTGTGTATCTGTGCATCGCCCTTTGTATCATCGGGCTGATGGCGTTGACCGAAAAGCGCGTCCGGATCGTCGGCATGATGGGTAGAGGGCGGTAGGCCATGGACACGGGCGTCATCATCCGCAATTTCGGTTTCATGATGGGGGGGCTGGGGCTGACCTTGCAACTGGCGGCCATCACCATCGTCGGCGGCCTGATCCTCGGCATCCTGCTGGCCTTGGCACGGCTGTCGTCCCGCTTCTGGCTCTACTGGCCGGCGACGGCCTATATCCATTTTTTCCGGGGCCTTCCCCTGATTCTGGTGATCTTCTGGCTCTACTTTCTCTTTCCGGTGATCACGGGAAAACCGGTGAACGCCTATGTCGCCGCCATCGTCTCGTTTGTTGTCTTCGAGGCGGCCTACTTCGCCGAGATCGTGCGCGCCGGAATCCAGTCCATCCCCAGGGGCCAGACCATGGCGGCCCGGGCCAGCGGACTGAGCGCCCGCGATACGGCTATGTATGTGATTCTGCCCCAGGCCCTGCGCAACATGGTGCCGGCCCTGGTCACCCAGGCGGTGGTGATCTTCCAGGACACCTCCTTGGGGTACGTGATCGGACTAAGGGAATTTTTGCGGCGGGTCAACCTGGTGGATGCCAGGGAGGCGCGCTCCGTGGAACTCTATCTGTTTGCCGGGCTGGTCTATTTTGCGATCTGCTCGGCGGGCTCGCTGGCCAGTCAGCGGCTGGAAAAGGGTCGGCAAAGAATGCATCCGGCTTGATCGACATTGCGGAAGTCAGCCTCTGGTACGACCGGGCGCACAAGGCCCTCGACCGTGTCAGCGAAACCATCCGAAGAGGGCAGACGGTTGTCATCTGCGGCCCGAGCGGTTCGGGCAAGAGTTCGCTGCTGCGGTGCATCAACGGCCTGGAGGCCTTCCAGGAGGGAACGATCCGGGTGGACGGCGTTTCGGTCCGCGACCCCCGAACCGACATCCACCGGTTGCGCGCTGAAATCGGGATGGTGTTCCAGCATTTCGAACTCTATCCCCACATGACGGTGATGCAGAACATCACCCTGGCGCCTATGCGGGTGCGCAAAAAGGCCAGGGCCGAGGCCGAGCAAAAGGCGATGGCGCTGCTGGAACGGGTCGGGATCCCGGAAAAGGCCGCACGCTACCCGGAGGAGCTCTCCGGCGGCCAGAAGCAGCGGGTGGCCATCGCCCGTGCTTTGGCGATGGAGCCGAAGATCATGCTCTTCGACGAGCCCACCTCAGCCCTGGATCCGGAGATGATCAAGGAGGTCCTGGACGTGATGACCGGCCTGGCCCAAGAGGGCATGACCATGGTGGTGGTGACCCACGAGATGGGCTTTGCCCGCACCGTGGCCGACCGTATCGTCTTCATGAGCGAGGGGAGAGTCGTGGAAACGGGAACCGGACGCGATTTTTTCGAACGTCCGCAACACGAAAGGACCCGGCAGTTTCTCGACCGGATTCTGTTGTAGACGAGTGGCCTGAATGACGGGTTCGACGATGATCCGCAAATGTTATCCCGAGTCCCGCCGAGGTGGGGCGAGGGATCTGCGCAAGAGAAAGCCGTTTGTTAGAGTTTTTAACGAATTGTCAAACAGGATCGTGCGGCTGTTTCGGATGCATCGCAATCCGGGGTGAGGGTAATCAAATTGGCCATGAACGAGAGCGTCAAGATCACCATCCTGTGCGAAGATCAGGCCAGGATGGGCTTCCGGGACAAGATCTTTCTGGCCCAGCACGGGTTTTCCGCCTTCATCGAGGCGGACCGCAAGATCCTTTTCGATACCGGAGCCGGCGATGTCTTTGCGCACAATGCGGCCCTGGCGGGAATCGACCTGGCGGAAACCGACTGCATCGTGTTGAGCCACGGGCACTGGGACCACAGCGACGGGCTTGCGGTCCTGGCCGAAACCCCGGGACCGGCCTGCCCCTTGCTGCTTCACCCCGATGCCTTCGTGGACCGGCACAAGGCCAGCGGCGAGTACAACGGAATCGGTTGGCGCCGGGAGCGGATCGCCGCACGGTTCGACTTGGTGGCGTCGGCCGCGCCCTACCGCGTCTCCGAGGGGATTTTTTTTCTGGGGGAAATCCCGCGGGAAAACGATTTCGAGGCCCAAGTGACGGCCTTCTATTTTGTCAACAACAGTGAGAAGCTTCCGGACTACATCCTGGACGATTCGGCCCTGGCCATCGACACTCCCGAAGGCTTGGTGATCGTTTCGGGATGCTCCCACGCGGGTATCTGCAACATCGTGGAATATGCCCGCCGTGTCACGGGGCAGGACCGGGTGCACACCGTTTTGGGCGGGTTTCACCTGCTGGCGGATCCTGTTCAACTGGAGAAAACCATCGCTTATTTCAAGGCCAACCCGGTCGAGCATCTCTATCCGATGCACTGCACCGATCTTCCGGCCCTGGCCCGGTTTCACCAGGAATTCGGAATCCGGAAACTCTGCGCCGGTGACGCGTTGAAAATCGGCGGTCGGTGATTTTTTCAATGATCCTTAAACTTATGGAGGTGGATGATGGCCAAGATTGTCGATGCCCGGGGGCTTTCCTGCCCGCAGCCGGTGCTCATGACCCTCAGCGAAATTAAGAGCGGATCGGACAACGAGATCGTCGTGCTGGTGGATACCGACACGTCCAAGGAAAACGTGAGCCGCGCGGCCGTCAGCAAGGGATGCACGATACAGAGCGTTGCGCCCGATGGAGAAGGCTACAAGGTCACGGTGACGAGGAAGTGAAATGGGGTTTTTATCTTTTCTGAAAAACGGCATCCGGGGCGGCCGGGGGCAGGCCGCCGAGGGACCCAAGGCCGACCGCGGGATCCTGATCTTCGAGAACACCAGCGAGGTGATCCGGGCCGAAAACTGCCTCAAGGCGGCCGGGTGGCCGGTGCGGGTGATGGGGCCGCCGCCGGAGATCCAGCGGGGCTGCGACCTGGTGATCGAGTTTCCCATTATCGAGCGGCTGGAAATCATGCGTCTGCTCGACGAGGCCGGGGCCGTGCCGTTGGAGATGGTG
>JACDJB010002500.1_pt1 | contig 13141 bp, 15 predicted proteins | sample 7454121 | NCBI WGS metagenome assembly JACDJB01 (sample SAMN14253290, study PRJNA609438) | sludge metagenome | isolation source: sludge after 25d culture with pyrite | collected 2018-12-20 | reverse complement strand
TCCAGGTAGATGGGATCCTTGTGAACTGACTTCTTGTTCTTGGTGATTGCCTTCACAAATTCAACGATTCCGCCTTCGAAGTGATAGCTTCTCTTTTCGCCGATTCTTCTATCTTCGAAGGAGATCCTTATTCCCCCGTTCAGATAGGCCAATTCCTTGAATCGTGCCTCAAGTATGTCAAAGTCGAAGTCAGTGACTGCGAAAACCATAGGATCGGGTTTGAAGCTGGTTACTGTACCATTTTCCTTTGCTTCGCCAACCATCTCAACGGGCGACAAAGCCTTTCCTCTTTCGTACTTCTGTCTGTATACCTTTCCGTCAACCATTACTTCTACGATCATCCATTCAGACAGAGCATTAACAACAGAAGCCCCCACTCCGTGCAGTCCCCCACTGATTTTGTATGAGTCCTTTGAAAACTTACCTCCGGCGTGGAGAGTTGTCATGACAACTTCCAGTGCACTTGTCCCGGTATCTGGATGGATATCTATTGGAATTCCTCTTCCGTTATCTCTCACTACCACGGAGCCGTCTTCCATGATAACGATGTCTATTCTATCGCAGTATCCTCCCATTGCCTCGTCGATACTGTTGTCGACTATCTCGTAAATGAGGTGATGAAGACCCGACTTTCCGGTTGACCCAATATACATGCCCGGTCTCTTCCTAACCGGATCTAATCCTTTAAGTATCTTTATGTTCTGAGCATTGTATAAATCAGACATTTAACACCTCCATGTCTATCGCCTAATTCTAAATTTAATTCTTCTGATTGCTTCTACTCCTAATGCAGAGTTCAGCTTAGTAAGAAGAGACCTTTCCCTTAGTCTCATTTCATTGAGCCACATTCCATCATCAACACTTACAATGAGAGTCCCGTCAGTAAAATCCGTAATTGACGAGTGATTTGCTATTGGCTGACCAACGATCTCTTCCCAGTCTTTATTCAACTCGAAGACTTTTATCTTTCTGAACAGCCCCGAGCTTTTCACCAGTTCATCAAATATCTGCCCTATAGTTCGATGGCTCCACTTCATCTAATCCGCTCCAATTGCTGTCTTCTGTCATTATGTATCCCTCGAAATTGTCGAGCAGCAGTCTCGTCATTCCATCTGTAAAGTCCTCAATAAGCACTTTCTCTTCCAGTCTCCTTACTGGAACGATCCCTACGCTCGTATGACTCATGAATATCTCATCGGCACAGAACAACTCCCACGACGGGATAGGTCTCTTTTCAACTGTGATCTCCAGAGATTCACATAGACCGATTACGTTATCACGCGTTATTCCTGGAAGGACTCCCGAGCGGATATCCGGAGTAGCTACCGAACCATCGATGACCAGGAAGACATTCGAGAACGATCCTTCACAGACGTTTCCCTTTTCATTCAGTATAATCATGTCGTAATTGTCTCCGAGCAACTTTCTCGTTCTGATATTCCAGCTAGAGCCCGGCATTTTCAGCTGAGGATTCAGGATATCGCCCGAGGGCTTTGTAAACGGCGAAATGCACACCTTCACTCCGAGTTCATAGATATCCTTCGACATAGAGGGAAGCTTGCTGAAGATGACCGCTGCCCTGCTTTCCTTTCCGTAACTGAGTAGCGATATTCTGATTCTGAAATCCTCTGTCTGTACTGCCTTGTTTCTTTCAAGCCCTTCCATGATTATAGAGTTAAGCTCTTTGCAGCTGAAAGGGACTTCCAGGCTCAAAAGTTTTGCCGACTGCTTAAGCCTCTCAAAGTGCTTTCTGAATGCAAAAGGCAATCCGTTGTACGTTCGAACTACTTCGTAGACCGATTCACTGTTCATTACTCCCGGAACAAGAATACTGACCAGGGAAGAATCTTCATCGCACCACCGATCGGCAATATAGTTCAGCATCGGAACCCTCCTTGTGACTCTCGAAATTCGTTACCGTCGCATCCACAAAGCCGCTTTGTCTTCCGTTGACGACGTGAGGCACATAGTATTCATCGAAACCACGACTCGTAGAAGAGTCGGTTTTCTCTATCAGGACTTTGCTTGTCTGGCCGATATGCGTCTCGAGATACCTCTCTCTCGACTTCGCTCCAGCCTCAATTAGCTGCTGCGCTCTTACCTTCTTCACTCCAGACTCTATCTGATCTTTCATCTCTGCAGCCTCTGTTCCCGGTCTCTTCGAGAACCTAAACACATGAACCTTCAAAAAATTCACTTCTTCAATTATTCGAAGCGTCTGCATATGATCCTCGTCAAGTTCTCCAGGGAATCCCGCTATTAGATCCGTTGTGAACGCGAATCTAGGGTCTACCATTCTGGCGCTCTCAACAGCTCTAAGGTACTCGCTTATTGTGTACTTCCTTTTCATGTATTTCAGGACGTTATCAGAACCACTCTGCAACGACAGGTGCATATGTCTTGCAATTCGCGATGAATCAGCCAGTAGATCGAGGAAGCTCTTATCAATGGTATCGGGGTCGAGTGAACCGAGTCTTATTCTCCAATTCCCGTCTAAACCGTCAAGCTCGTTAAGAAGCTCCGTCAAAGACGAATCTAAGTCGACCCCGTAGTATCCGATGTTGATCCCGGTCAGGACGATTTCTTTGTAGCCTCTTCGGACCAATCCTTCGAATTCCTTCCTAACCATATCTATTGGTTTGCTGATTACGTTGCTTCCTCTTGCCAGCCTGATTCTGCAATACGAGCAGTTATTCAGACAGCCGTCTTCTATGCTGAGAAAAGCCCTCGTTCTTCCTTCAATACTCGAAGTAACGGTGAAAAAACCTTCTTGAGGAACTCCGTCGGGTCTATCTAGCTGCCTCGCAACGTACTTGTGAATGGCCCTCTTCTCTTTAACTCCTACAACTTCATCTGCACCAAGTACCGTCAGCTCCTCGGGTGAAAGCTCGGAGTAACAGCCTACGATTATGATTTTAGAGTCCGGATTGAGTGCCTTCAGCCTCCTGAAAAGCTGTCTGAGCTTTCTCTCTGCTTCGGAGGTCACAGTGCACGAGTTCAATATGAAGAGATCTGCCTGTTCCTGAGAAAAACTGACTTCAAAGTCCTTTAGTCTTTCGGCCATTGCCTGTGACTCATACTGGTTCATCTTACAGCCGAAAGTGTAGATTGAAACTGTTTTTTTCATCTATCTATCTTGCCTTGCGTTGCTGCGTGAATCAAATGAATCCTGTTTACTATACCTATCAACTTACCGTATTCATCTACAACCGGCATCACTTTGAGACCGTTCTTGATCAGAAGATCTGCCGCATATATCACTGTGTCATCTGGTTTTATAACTACAGGCGGTTTGACCATATGTTGCGAAACGTGATCGTCCTTTATCTTGCCGAGTCGAATGACGAACTGATGGGTGTCGGGAATGAAAGATGCAGACTGAAGAAGACTGAAGTAACTGGGCAGTGCGCTCTTGATTACATCACTTTCACTCAAGAATCCTACAACCTTGAATTCCTCATCAACAACCGGCAGCCCCGACCTATTCTGCCTCAGGCATAAGACAATGAAATCCTCTATGGTTTCATCTTCGAACATCGCCGAAACGTCTCTTATCATCGCTTCTCTAACCTTCATCTAGATCACTCCAGCTCTCGTATATCGAATGAGTCCATGTGTTCATCAATATCCTCAAGAGAGATACGTTCCTTGCTTATATACTCTGCTTCCGCAACGGCTGCAGCCATTCCTCTTTTTGCAGCCAGGAAGTAATCATTTTCGTTTTCTATCATGGAGTTGACAACTCCACCCATGAAGGCGTCTCCAGTCCCCAAAAGATGAGATCTATCAATATGGCTCTTAGTTTTGAACAGCCACACACCGTCATTTGTTGCAATTACGTCTCCTTCAACTGCATAAGAGAGAATCGCAAGCCTGGCTCCGCGTTCTAGCATCCTTTTTGCAGCTTTCACATAATCCTTCAGATCTACCATCGTTTCTCCGAAAAGCAGTTTCCTGCTTCTCAAATCCGGGCGAGCCACAGTCACAACTCCTGCTTCTACGGCCATTTCGAAGGCGGGACCGATACCCTCCACGAACGATACTTTTCCCGAGTTACTTACCTTCTTGCATAAGGACCTGCAGATCTCGTTGTCCACACCTCTCGGGATGCTGCCGGAGATCACAACATGTCTGACCCTGGAGAGTGCCACATCAAATCTACGAACAAACATTCTCAAGTCATCGGGCTTCACCAGAGGACCCGAAGAATTGATCTCGGTTATCGTCTCGCCTACGGGGTCAACAATAGCGATATTCTCTCTTGTCTCTTCCTCAACGTGAATAAATGCGGTAGTGATGAGGTCGCTTATCAGACGCATTCTCTCTTCGACAACCTTTCCGATATACCCGCCAAGAAAACCCATGGCGACATTTCTAACTCCAAGGCCGGAGAGAATTACGGAAACGTTTATGCCCTTACCTCCTGGATCCATAACCGAATAACTGGGATTCTTCACCCTGTGAAACTCATTGATCTTGAAATTCTCAACAACTATTTCCCTGTCGAGAGCAGGGTTAAGCGTGACGGTAAGGACGTTCATGGTTCACCTCCAACGGCGAGTACTTATCGGTTGTTCAGAACGAAAATCTCGGGACTTCCTACATATGAAATTTTACCATTTTTCAGGACAATCAACAAATCAGAAATGTCTAGAAGCCTCAGAACAAACCTGGAAGAGATAATCAGAGTCGTGTTGTTTCTGGTATCTATAAGGACGTTCTTCACCTCTGTGCAGGCATCGTCATCAAGGTGATCAAGAATGTTGTCTAGAATGATCACCTCGGGGTGACGTATGAGTGTAGAAAAGACCAGCAGCGAGAGCCTTTTGAAAAGTGGTATCGTCTTGAGAGAGGTCTCTGCTTTGACGGCCAGAAGATCAAGAAGATCCAACTCGTTGAAAAGATCGAGTTCGCTCTCTTCAAAATCCTCGAATTCGAATCGCTTTCCTTTCAGGAATCTGAAGAATTCAATCAAAGTGAAGTTTGACATAGCTTCGAGGAATGTCGTATCCACGTAAGCTACTCTATTCCTTACGCTTTTTCTGTCAAGTTGGTCGATATCCGATCCAAAGAGCTTTATTGATCCCGTATATTGGACATCATCGAAGAGCTCTTCGTTGAGATGAATGAAGCTTCTCAGAATTGCCGACTTACCCGATCCCCTTGCTCCCTGTAGAAGAGCGATATTTCCCTTCGGAACTTCTAGCGAAACATTGTCGAGCATCTTCTTGCCGTCGACGATAAGAGAGAAGCCTTCCAAAGAAAGAGCAGTCTCAATCACGAGACTGCTCCTCTTTAGCGTTCCTATCGTTCAATCGACTAAGAATCTCCCTGTTGGCGAGCAAGTCGCCACTCTTAGCCTTCTTTAATAGTTCGATCTGAGAAAGAATTCTGGGACTTGTTTCAACCGGTCTTGCTTTCTTTTTTTCGGCCAAGTTTTCACGTCCCTTCATACGTGTTTTCCATTATATACACTAGACTTTTCTCTCAAGTGATACATAAATTAAGACACTGTTATTAAATGGCTAAATTAGTCGCGCTTAGACGTATTAAGCATTCCCAACAGCGCCTTGAGCTGTTTACTCCTTGAAGGGTGCCTTAGCTTTCTGAGAGCCTTTACTTCGATCTGTCGAATTCTCTCTCTGGTGACGTTGAAGAACTGACCTACCTCCTCAAGCGTTTTTGTCTTTCCATCCAGAAGACCATATCTCATCTTCAGTACCATCGCCTCTCTAGGTGAAAGCGTGTCGAGAATCTGATCTATCTGTTCCCTGAGAAGCATCTTCATTGCCGCTTCCTCCGGCTGCTCCATGGAGTCGTCGTGAATGAAGTCGCCCATTGTCGATTCTTCGTCACCACTAATTGGTGACTCAAGCGAAACCGTCTCCTTCGATGCAGCCAAGATCTCTTCGATCTTCTCCGGCGTTTTCCCGGTGAGTTTCCCCAGTTCCTCGATAGTTGGATACTCTCCGTAGTCCTGCAGATGTTCTCGAATGACCTTGTTCAGTTTGTTGATTGTCTCAACCATATGGACTGGAACTCTAATAGTCCTTGCCTGATCGGCGATGGCCCTGGTAATCGCCTGCCTTATCCACCAGGTTGCATATGTGCTGAACTTGTATCCCTTCTTCCAGTCGAATTTCTCCACGGCTTTTATGAGCCCTATGTTTCCCTCCTGAATTAGATCCAGGAAAGTAAGGCCCCGCCCTATGTATCTCTTAGCAATAGAGACAACAAGCCTCAAGTTTGCGGTTATTAGTTCTTCCTTTGCCTTCGGCTCACCCTTTTGAGCACGGCGAGCAAGTTCTCGTTCCCTGCTTGGCGTAAGAAGCGATATCTTGCCTATCTCCTTCAAGTACATTTTTATCGGGTCTTTGAGCGAGATGTTGTCGTACATTTCAGGTGTCGTTTCCAGGATAGATACTAACTCATCACTGCCTTCACTCTCTATATCACCGTCTTCCTCTACTGGTTCCTTTTCAACGATATTGATTTTGTTCTTCTCGAATTCCTCATATATCGATTCAACAAGAGTTGAGTCAAATCCCTCGTAATCAGGAGGAAAAGCGCTATCTATATCTTCGTAAGTTATAAATCCCTTCTTCTTTCCTTGCCTTAGAAGCTTCGCTATTCGCTTGTCTATCTCTTCCTTTGTAATAGGAGCATTGTTTTCGCCATTTTCTTCCGAATCTTCATCTTCAACTGCAATCTTTGCAGCAAGCGATTTGATATTCTCTTCAATCACCTTTGCACTCGTCTTCTTACTCTTTTTCTGCTTTTCCAAATTGATCGCCACCCTTCATCTTTCTATCGAGCAATCTACTGAGCTCGATCCTCCTGACCAACAAAGCTCTTCTCGCCCCCTCGTCCTTTACATTCGGCATCTTCCTGTCGATCTCGGCCATCTCTTCTTCCACTAGTTTCCTGTTTGCATACTCACCTGTCTTTTCGAGTATTCTCTGAGCCGTTTCAAAATCAATGCAACTGGATGCCAAATCGATCAACTCTCTCCCTACAATCTCGTCAACCAGGTCCAGCAACTCCTCAAGCTCCAGACCTCTTTTCATTCCTTTCAGAATCTCCTTCAAATCTCTGCTCTCTGCAATCAGCTCCAGCTGCTTCACAACCTTTGACCTGAGTGAAGGGTGTTGCAGGTAGATTCTTACATGATCTTTCAGTTTAAGAACCAGTCCTCTTCCGATTTCACTTCTTGACTGTCCGCCAAGACCTCCCTTAAGGGCCAACTCGAGTTCGCGCTCAGAGTATCCTGTCTTCTGAGAAAGCGCAGCGATAGTTGATTGAACGGTCGCCAGATTGCCAGAGTTTCTGAAATTGATCACATATGGTTTCAGATACTCAATGAGATGTTTTCGCCCCTGAGGGACCGACAAATCTAGTTTCCTCGCAAAAAACTCCACTCTAAAAGCAGGTCCAGGTATAGCTGCCGCAAGAACTTCTTGAATCGCCTTTGCACCTTCAGAGACAAATAGGTCTGCCGGGTCTTTGTGATTTCGTGAGACAACTACAGCCGTCGAAAAATCGATCTTCTCAGCAATATCTATCGATCTTAGTGTTGCTGCCTGGCCGGCATCATCCGAGTCAAGAAAGAACAGCAAATTCCGCGTGTAATTGCCCAGAATCCGTAGATGTCGCTCCGTTAAAGCCGTTCCTAGCAAACCGACGGCATTGGTAATGCCTGCCTCAAAGAGCGAGATGACGTCAAAATACCCTTCTGCTATCACTGCGTAATTCAGCTGCTTGATTGCTCCTTTTGAGCGTGAAAGGTTGAACAAAAGTCTGTTCTTCTGGAAGTATTTCGATTCAGGAGAATTCGTGTATTTCGGTCCTTGTTCGGAAACCATGATTCTTCCCCCGAATCCAACTACTCTGCCCGATTCGTTGTCAATAGGAATCAGTAGTCTGCCCGAAAACCTATCCCTCAAAGAAGACCCTCTTCCAATCAATATGCCAAACTGAACAAGGGTCTTTTCATCGACCCTACATTTTGACGGCAACGATTGCTGAAAAGTTCTTTCATCTGGGGAGTAACCCAGCTTAAACTCGTCTATTGTGGCGAGCGAAATCTTGCGTCTATCAACAAGATACTCCATTACGGCTGAGTTGCCTTCTTTCAACTCACGACTGTAAACATCTGCTAGACGAGACATTATGGATGTGTATTTGTCGTATTCCGATTCCGTCGAATCGATTTCGACGACAATCCCTGCATGATCTGCAAGCCGCTTCACGGCTTCCGAGAAGGATAGACTCTCAATCTTCTGGTAGAAAGATATTACATCACCCTTCTCTCCACAGCCGAAGCAATGAAAGAAGCCCCTTTGAGGGTGAACATAGAACGAAGGATCGTTGTCACTGTGAAATGGGCATAATCCCCTGTAAGAGCTTCCGGCCTTCTGCAGGTTCACATAGCGACCGATGAATTCGACGATGTTTATGGACTTTTTTATCTCGTCGAGTTCCTCTTTGGTGAACACTGAACCACCACCGACAAAAAAAGGCCCATACGTTCTATGTACGGGCCGTATTCTTTAAAATGTGTTAACGCTTAGAGAACTGAGGTGCTCTTCTTGCTTTCTTGAGACCGTATTTCTTTCTTTCGACTTCCCTCGAGTCTCTCGTTAAGAGACCGTTCTGCCTGAGAAGCTTCTTGAGATCAGGGTTGAATTTGACAAGTGCTCTGGCAATTCCAAGACTTATCGCTCCAGCCTGACCTCCGAGTCCTCCGCCATTGACTCTTATGAGCATATCAAATCTACCAATCGTGTTCGTCACCACGGAAGGTTTCAAAGCGCTTCTTACCCATGCGTCATTTGCAAGGTATTCCTTGAGGTCTTTGAATTCCTTTCCGTTTATCAGAAGTTTACCGGTACCAGGTCGCAGATGAACTCTGGCGACAGAGGTCTTTCTTCTACCTGTTCCGTAATAATTCACAAAGTCAGCCATGCCTCAACCTCCTCATTTAACCAGTTCAATCAATTCGGGTTTCTGCGCAGCGTGGTCATGCTCCGGGCCAGCATATACTTTCAGCTTCTTTAGCATTTTCTCGCCCAAAGCCTTCTTTGGGAGCATTCTCTTGACTGCGAGCCTAACGACTCTTTCCGGGAACTTGTCCATCATCTGTCTTGCCGTTCGTTCCTTTATGCCTCCCGGATAGCCCGAGTATCTGTAATATATCTTCTGGTCGAGTTTCTTGCCGGTAAGCTTGACTTTGTCGGCATTTACTACAATGACAAAATCGCCGGTGTCGAGATGAGGAGTGTAGTAAGGCTTGTTCTTTCCCATAAGAACCATAGCGATCTGCCCAGCAAGTCTACCGAGTGGAACGTCAGTTGCGTCGACGACGTACCATTTCTTCTCTATTTTGTTGCCATTGTGATCAACGAGGTAACCGAGAGTCTTCTCGATTTCTCCCTTTCTTTTCGTCTGCACCTTGGAATGGGTAACTGCCCATCTGCACAAAGGTGTCTTCTGAGTTTTCATAGATGCAATCCTCCTTAACAGAACAGCTTACTCGCTGTAGACACTGACGTACTTGCGGTTGTTTTTTTCTTCGAAGTGAACCTTGCCGTCTATAAGTGCGAAGAGGGTGTGGTCTCTGCCCAGTCCAACGTTGTTTCCCGGGTGTATCTTCGTTCCCCTCTGCCTTACGATTATCGAGCCTGCCCTAACGGCTGAAGATTCACCTCTCTTAATCCCCAGATAGTTGGGATTACTGTCTCTTCCGTTCGACCTACCGGTGCCTTTCCGGGCCATTTCATTTCACCCCCGTATCGATCTTCTCAATAGAGACTTCTGTGAACCACTGCCTGTGACCGTTTACTCTGTCGAAGTTCTTTCGGGGACTAAACTTTACGACCAGCACCTTCTTGTCTCTACCGTGAGAAACAACCTTGCCTACAACTTTTGCGCCGTCCACATAAGGCTTGCCTACAATCGGTTCCTGTCCGTTGTGGACGAGAATTACTCTGTCGAAGACAATTTCGTCTCCGCTTTCCTTCCCGTTCTGCCTTTCGGTGAAGAGAGTCATGCCTTCCTCGACTTTGTACTGTCTTCCCGAGGCTTCAATGATGGCGTACACTAAGAGCCACCTCCTCATGCAATAAAAATGTGCTGAAACGAGGTACCTTTCGGATTTAAGACCTGCTTCACGCACGAAAAAACCGCTCGCGATCAAAATTCTATCATATGTAATAGGGTGACGAGAGTGTCTGAGTAACATTATCATTACGAACGAGAAAGAGTTTCAAACTGGTTGAGATCCTTCTGTGGTGCAAGTTTACCATATTGACAGCGCTACAGCCCGTGATATAATCGATTCAGAACGGAGGCGTATCCTAATTGGCTAAGGAGCCGGTCTCGAAAATCGGTGGGGTTGACGCCCCTTGTGGGTTCGAGTCCCACCGCCTCCGCCAGAGGGCGGTCGTGCCCTTATTTTTTGGAGGTGGTAATGTGATCCTCGACAGGATCGAACAGCTTCTGAAGAGCAAGAAGGGTAACCTGAATTACTCTATTCCTAAAGAGTGGCTGCCTGAAGGATATTCAGGGACTGTCAAGCTAAGAGACCGATACATATTCGTTGATCCGTATGAATATGGCTCAAGTATAGTTGAGAGAATTACTGCGTTGGCTGAAAAGGATACAGACTACTCGAGACCTCTCGGAAGAATCAGAAATGAGAGCGGCAACTCCTGGATCAATTCGGCAATCATATACGGCTCATTTGTCAGAACTACAACCGCTTACTCGCACCACGACCCTGAGTTCTTCTCTGATCTGGATTCACAGGAGTATTCCGAATCTGGAACGTTTCTCAAGATGATCTTCATGCTGCCTTTTCTCTCGAAGATGGGCTTCGATACTCTTTACTTTCTGCCGGTTACGAGCTACAGTGATAAATTCAAGAAGGGTGAGCTAGGTTCGCCCTATTCGGTGAAGGACTTCTTTTCAATAGACAAGCGGTATCACGATGTGTTGCTGGGGGATATGGATGTTGAAGAAGAGTTCACGGCGTTTGTTGAAGCGGCTCACGTCATGGGAATGAGGGTTGTCCTAGATTTCATACCCAGGACCTCGGCTCGTGATTCTGCACTCATTCTCAAACACCCGGAGTGGTTTTATTGGATAGACGCATCTAGACTCGACGAGTACAGGCCGCCGAAGATCGAACCGCTTGGATTCGATCAGGCAAAGGTTGAGACTTTGCCCATCATATATTCCAATGAAAACGTAAAGAAGCATCTATCGCTTTTCAGCCACTCGCCAGCGAAGCTCTACCCCGAGAAATGGAGAGACTTCGTAGCTAGCCACGACGGCACTGAAAGCTTTCTCGATGAACTAGTCTCTGAGTTCGGCCTCATAACCCCGCCGGGCTTTTCTGACTGGATAAATGACAACCAGCCCACTTGGGACGATATAACTTTTCTAAGACTCTACAAGGATCATCCAACTGAATCCCGCAAGTTTGTTAGTGAGGATCAACCGCCTTATGTCCTATTCGATGTTGTCAAGTCGTCTTTCTTTCCCGGAAGCGAGCCGATGGCCGATCTATGGGAGAGTATAGAAAACATCATGCCCTTCTATAACGAAAGATTCGGTGTAGATGGAGCTCGACTAGATATGGGGCACGCACTTCCTAGGGAGCTTGAGCTCAGGATTATTCGCAAGGCAAAGGAGAGAGACCCATCCTTTGCAATCATTGCCGAAGAGCTTGTTATGGGCAACGATGAAAAGGCCAGGCAGTCAGGCTACGACTGTATTCTGGGAAACACATGGTGGATGGAACCGAGAATAGATGAAGGAAAGTTCAAAGAGCTTGTGTATAAAGTGCTGCCAAGTCTCAGGCTGCCCACTTTGGCAGGAATAGAGACTCCTGACACGCCGAGGGCAGCTTCCAGGCCTAATGGAAGGAAATTCTCCAGGTTCGCCACAATTCTCAACTACTTCCTGCCTAATGGAATCACCTACATAAATTCGGGACAGGAGGTTTTCGAGATTCAGCCGATGAATCTGGGCCTGGATAACGACGAAGAAGGCCGTTACGTTCTTCCACCCAACGATCCCTTTTACGGAAAGCTCGCGTTCTTCGATCCTTATGTGCTCCACTGGAATGCCGAAGAAGATATGATAGACCTCATTTCTCTCCTTTCTTCATTGAGAAAAAGTAATTTCGATTTGTTGAGCGCTGGCAATCTCAAACTAATGTGGGGAAATGACTTGAAGTCGGCCGGATTGTTCTATTGGAACGGCACCAAAGGGCTGCTTACGGTAGCAAACGGAGATTTTTCTAGCATGAAGGATTTCCACATAGATCTTGGCTATCATACATGGAAGAGTGAACACAAGGTCTCCTGGAGACTCAAAGGGTTCGACGCTCACTCTGAATGGAATGTTGGTGGAGATTTCCATTTGTCATTGGGTCCGGGCGAAGTAGCGGTAGCAGAGATCAAATGAATAAAGGGCCCCTTAGGGGCCCTTTTTGTCTATAGGTTACTTCTTCGGTTCTACATAAAACCTTATTGCCGTTCTCACTTCACCATCGATTTCAACGTCAGAAAACATTGGAACACATACGAGATCCATCCCGCTAGGAGCTACATACCCTCTTGCAATTGCAATCGCTTTTATTGCCTGATTCACCGCTCCTGCTCCAATTGCCTGAATCTCCGCAACGCCCTTCTCTCTGAGTACTCCGGCAAGTGCACCAGCGACTGCATTTGGTTTTGAGTGGGTTGCTACCTTAAGGACTTCCATGACTGCTACCTCCTTTGAGACCTGTCATGCTACTGGGAGAGATTTAGGATGGTGCGCCCGGCAGGATTTGAACCCGCAACCATCGGAGCCGAAATCCGATGCTCTATCCGTTGAGCCACGGGCGCATGAAATAAAGAAGGAGTGGGGTGGCTGGCGGGGTTCGAACCCGCGACCGCCTGATCCACAGTCAGGCGCTCTTCCAACTGAGCTACAACCACCACGAACATTGCATGGCGCGCCCGGCAGGACTCGAACCTGCAACCCCCGGATTAGAAGTCCAGTGCTCTATCCATTGAGCCACGGGCGCTGGAGCGGCCGACGGGAGTCGAACCCGCAACATTCGCCTTGGAAGGGCGATACTCTACCAATT
>JACDJB010002499.1_pt1 | contig 13142 bp, 8 predicted proteins | sample 7454121 | NCBI WGS metagenome assembly JACDJB01 (sample SAMN14253290, study PRJNA609438) | sludge metagenome | isolation source: sludge after 25d culture with pyrite | collected 2018-12-20 | reverse complement strand
GGGCCAATTGCGCGACCAGGTATTGCTTGTCAAAATGTATATGAACAGTGATACATAGCAAAGAAGAATCAACGCGTGATGAAAGCGAAGGGCTTTTTCCCAACCAACCGAAGCGATAAAACTGTTACTTCGCGCGGAACTACTCTTATCGTACTCTGAAAACAATAGCGTTATCGCCGACACTCCGTACAGGAAAAACAGCGGCATCCATAACAGAAAGAGCAGAGGAGTGAACTGGTATTCCTGTACGCTGCTGCCGAGCAGGAATAAAATGGGAGAAACCACCAACCCCTCAAACAACCACGACATTGTGCTGGTAAACAGGCGGCTGAACCTGCCCAACGACAAGAACATAAGCACCGCCAGGGCTATGATCAGCATCATGTTTACCCCGATCAACACTTTTGCCTGGAGCAAAAAGTACATCCCGGCAAAGACGCCGAAGAAACCAGCCAGAATCAAGGTCAGAGCTGTGGCTGATTGACTTTCACCAACACCCCTTACCTTGGTGAAGGGGTTGACACGATTGGAAGTCATGTAGATCTGAACCTTCTGAAGCAGGTAAAAAGAAAAGAAGATTAAAAGCCCCGCAACAAGGTTCAATATTTTTAACGGTCGTCCTGAGAACCTGGCAACCACAACTCCAAACAAATAGCTGGCGGAAGCAGCAGCCACGAAAAACCAATCAAAATGTAGTTTAATTTTTTGCATGGCTCCATTTTAACATGCGGCGAACCCAAAAAGCTGAGTGATATAATTTTCCAGGATCATTATGAAAAAACAGCTTCTCGTTTTCATTACAGTTTTACTCTTCTGCAATCTCGCCGTGCAAAAGGTATCCGCGGCTGAGCTTAACCTTCAGAATGATATCTACGTCGCAAGTACAGAAGCGTTATGTTTTGGACGCTCCAATTGTTTTTTCAATGACACATCCGATCAGCAAGAATCGAACGCGTTAACAAAAGCCATCAAGCATGCCCGCGATAACAACTTAAGCAATCCTTCCATCTATATCCTCTCCCCATACGAGATCAACAGCCATACCATCGTGGTTGATTATCCGGTCACGCTGATAGGCCAAAATGGTGGATGGATCAGCACTTCAAACAGTGATTGCAGCCGACCCATGTTTTCCATCACAACTAATGCGACTGTTCGGGATATCTACCTGAATGATGGCGCTTGCAGCAGCCCGTCGAGAGATTTGCTGGCAGTTAATGCGGCTGCTACCGTGTTGGTTGAACACAGCACATTTGAGAACGGTCAAACCGCCATTTCTTACCAGGGCGGTTCCGGACAGCTGACTCTCCGGTTTAACCATATCAACAATAATCAGATCGGTATAAACAATTTAAACTCAGATGCTAACGCGCAGCTGCTGGCAGTTGCGAATAACATTATCTCCAACGGTACCCAGCAGGTTTCGTGCTCCGGGAGTTCAAGCCTGGATCACAATTTCTGGGGAGATGGGGTGCTCCCCAGCCAATCCGCCCCTGGTTGCGGAACAGATGACGCCAAAAGGCTCGACGCGCTAATCGTGAGAGAAACAACAGGCGTCGCCGCCAGGTTGCTCACGCTTTCGGGATCTCTTTCCCAGGATTTTTATGGTTTCAGAGCCAGCAGCCCGGATTCGGCTTCGCTGTTTGTAGTCAATCACGGAGGGTCGCGCCCATTTTTGGGGTCTGCAGGAAGTGTTTACCAATGCAGCAATTATTATGATGTCTTTCTGCCGCAATCATCCTCGCCTTCATCAATAACTCTCTCTTTTGCCTATCGTGACACCTTTGACTGTGCCCAAATCATCCAATCTGCTGCCTTCTGCGGATCCGGCAACCCGGCGAAGTTCCCTTTGCTTTGGTATGACCCCAAAACCCGGGTGACGGATCGATGGGATAAAACCGGCGACAAACCCCAATCTTCCGTCGGAAGTATCTATGCCGGGCAGGAAACAACCTGCCGTACCTCTTCGAAAACGATCGAGGTTATTGTTGATAATAATGGTCGTCCGGACCTGCTGAATGACCTGTTCTTCACTCCTTTTGTGATTGGTTATGAACAGGCTGGTGTCCTTTCCTTCACCGCAACTTCAACCACAAACGCTATCAACCTGGATTGGACCACAGTCACCGAAGTGAACACATTGAGTTATTACATCACCCGCTCAATCAGCTCCGGCGGTGTTTACAACAAGATTTCAGGCGACTTTTCCGCCACCGGCACCCCCACCACCAGCACAAGTTACACATTCAGTGATTCAAGCGCCATCCCCGGACAGACCTATTACTATAAACTTGTCGCGGTAAATACAGATGGCACCACGCAGCAGACCATCGGTCCGGTAACCGGTTCGCTGCAGTCAGTCTCAACCCCAACCCGAACGCCCACCCGCACTGTCACCCCTTCTCTGACGCCTATTTATCGCAGCCCAACGCCGTTCCAGACCGCTACGTCTGCTTTCTTAACGCCTGGGACTGGCGACCCCACGCTTTTCATCCCCACTGATACCGAAACCGCCGAGTTCGAACCAACGCCCGACCAAAGCCTGACCCCGGAAGACACGCCGACCCAGACCTCAACCCCATCCCGGACACCGAGCCCAACTGTTTCAGGGACACCGCTCTCTGGGCTGCTTGGAAAAACCGACCGGTATTCCAGTCAGAAACAACTGACCTTCATCTTAGGCGGCGCGGCTGTTCTGCTAATCGCAATCCTCGCGTTTTACTTTCACAAAAAACACTAATTTTTTGACTTTTGGTTTTTACTATGCTATCCTATGCCCAATATTAAAAGGGATAGCCTGATATGTTAAAAGAACGCGTTTCAGACAATGTCTATTGGTTCCAAAGTGAAACCTATGCGCAGGTTACCGCAGGAACAATCGTTGGTCCGCAATGGGCAGTTTTGATTGACACCTTGATTCCTTCTGAAACTCCGAAGATCCGTAACTTCATCGAAAACCATCTGATGGTGCCGGTCAAATACATTATCAACACGCACCATCACGCCGATCACTGCTGGGGGAATTGTGTCTTCCCAAACGCAACGATCATTGGTCATCAGTTATGCCGCGACCTTATGCTTGAAAAAGGCTCCTCAGCCTTGGCAGAAGCAGGGCAGGAAAACTCCATTTTCCGTGATATCTGCATTTCCCCGCCGCAGGTGACTTTCACCTCCGGCTCAATCAACCTGCGGATTGGAAAAAAGCAGCTCCAAATCTTCTCCACCCCTGGTCACTCCGCCGATAGCATCTCTGTTCTTTTGGAAGATGAACGCATCCTCTTCGCTGGCGACGCGTTCATGCCCGTGCCTTATTTTGTTGGTGGGGATCTTGAAACCCTGGCGCAATCCATCACCCATATCGGCAATATGGGTTTGGAAAATATCGTGCAGGGGCACGGCGATATTATCCTTCGCGGAGAGATTGAAGAAGTAAAGAATCAGAACCTCGATTACCTTCGTTCCCTGCAAAAAATCGTAAAAACCGCAATTCGGCGGCGTAATCCGCTGGAATTCCTTGCGATGCAAGACATCGAGGATACAGGCAAGCACCGCGTTAGTCTCGGCGGGCTCGCGCAAGACCTCCACGTCCGGAACCTGCAGTGGTTGTATTACCAGGAAATTCGGAAGCAGGAATCTTAAGACAAGCTCACAGCAACCAACAAAATTGCAAGAAGCGTGGTCATAACAAGCGGTTCTATCCATTTGCGAAAAGTCATTGGTCCTTCAATCACAACCAGTGACGTAAGAACGTATAACCCCCCGGAAATCAGAAGCCCGTATTGAACGGGTTTTAAGAACAAATAGTGAAACGAAGCTGCCATTTCGGTGCAAAGCAGCCCGCAAAAAAAGACTTTCGCAATCCCCCCGGTTCCCATCGTTCGTAAGTGGACTGTCCGAAAGGAAACAAACCCTGCAGCAATCAGAATCAACGCGATCAGAGTGTACAAACGAAGCTGCGAAGTTGCGAGCGAAATCGTAAAAGCCAGGAATAGCCCAAACGCAAGACTGATTAAAACTGGAGCCACAACCCGATAGGATTCATCTCCCGGCGTCAGAACATGGTATTCCGCAATCAAAATAATTCCAATGATGATTAGTCCGAAACTTAGAGCAGCCCACCATGCAAGGTTTTTTCCCAATTGGGTCAGCATGGTGCTCGTAATCATGGTAGCCAGGCTGGGTAAAACTACATGCGGGGTTAGGGACCAGGGAGTGCTTTTAAACTTATCGCGGTCTGGATGGGTCGCAAAAAGCCAGAAACTTCCGCCCGCGCAGAGCAGCATCAGCATCAGTGGAACCAGGCTTAGCGGGCTGATTCTCAGAGTAAAGCCTAAGATACTGCTGCCTGGCTTGACCGTCTCATCTGGCATGAGATACAAGGTGATAAAAAATGTAGCCAACGTTGCCAGAAGAATACTCAGGCGGTTAAGATAACGATTTTCTGAGTTTTGATCATTCATTTTTTTTATTCTATCACCGTTGAAATGAACGCGTTAATCCTCCTTTCCTTCATTTAATGGTAAAATTATAAGGTTATGAGAAACATGCTACCTTTCCAGAAACAACCTAAAATTTTTGCCGCGTTTAAGGCGGGTTACGGGACCGTTTCGAGGCATTTGTACCTTCTTCTGTTCCCGGCAATTCTCGACCTTTTCCTGCTTTTCAGTCCCCGCGTAACCATTGCAGAAATGATGCAGTCGATTATAAATCGCTTTACCCTTCCCTCTTCCGCCACCCCCGAGTTGGTTTCAAGCTGGGACATGGTAAAGATGCAAATGGTGGAATTTTTCCGCTACTTCTCGCTTTCATCTTTTCTTCGCTCCTACCCGGTTGGGGTCCCAAGCTTGTTTTCTGCTGTTGCCTTTGAACGCAATCCCATCGGAGAGTATCAATTCTTTCAACTGCAGCCGATTGCGTCAATTTTGGCTGTGGTCGCGATAATGACCCTGATTGGTCTCATTTTTGCCTATCTCCAGTATCACGTAACCGCAAAAGCTGCGTCCACAAAAGCGATTCCCGTCGAAATTTCTTTCACCCCACGCATGATTGGTAGTTGGCTTTTGATTCCGCTGATTTCCTTTTTCTTTGTGATGCTTGTGATTTTTCCTGCCACTCTGTTGATCAGCCTAATCGGCGCTTTGATGCCATTTTTCACTTCGGTGGGCTTCTTTTTTCTGTCCATCGGCATCCTGACGCTGGTCCTGCCGGTGGTATTCACACCGCACCTGGTAATCCTTGAAAAATTGCCTTTCGCGCAAGCTTTAGCAGCAAGCTATCGCACCATTCGTCTGACCAACGCGAAGACTTCGACGTTCTTTTTCATCTCTGTTGCCTTTAGCTATCTGACGAATATGCTATGGAGAATCCCTGCCGATGATTCCTGGATGCTGCTTGTAGGGGTTATTGGCCATGCCCTTATTTCCACCATTATCCTGACCGCCAGTTTTCATTTCTGTTTAGACGCGCGAAAGTCCGTCCTTGAATTCACTGATAATCAGATGCCGGAAACCAACCTGGCATAGACACTTGGAGTAAACCATTGAACACGAAACCCGAACACTATAATGCTGGTGATATCCAGATTCTCGAAGGACTTGAGGCTGTCCGCCGCCGACCTGGCATGTACGTCGGCGGAACCGACGTCAAAGCGCTTCATCACTTAATCTATGAAGTGGTTGATAACTCCATAGATGAAGCCCTCGCAGGGTATTGCGACCTGATTTCAATCACAATTCACGCTGATGAAAGTGTCACCGTGAAAGATAACGGTCGAGGCATACCGGTTGAAATCCACCCCGAAAAGAAAATATCTGCTTTGCAGGTCGTGATGACCGTGCTTCACGCCGGCGGTAAGTTTGGCGGAGGCTCCTACAAAGTCTCGGGCGGTCTGCATGGGGTTGGTGTTTCTGCTGTGAACGCCCTTTCGGAATGGTGCGAAGTCACCATCCATCGTGCCAACAAGGTCTACTTTCAGCGTTACGAAAGAGGCATCCCTGTCGATAATGTGAAAGCCATCGGCACGTATACCGGCGATCACACCGGCACATCCACAACATTCCGATTTGACCGTGAAATCTTCAAGGATGAGGTAACTTTCCGTTTTGAAACCCTCGTGCAGCGCTTTCGCGAAATGGCTTTCGTGACCCGCGGCGTTAGCATCAGGCTTGTGGACGAACGTGAAGGGAAGGAGATAACCTTCCACTTTGAGGGCGGCATCGCATCATTCGCCCGATACATCAACCGCAACCGCGAAACGCTCCATCCCTTGATCTACGGGGAAAAGGATTTTGATGGAATCGGGGTTGAATTTGCTTTACAGTACACGGATTCTTACTCCGAATCCATATACACCTTCGCAAACACGATCAATACCATCGACGGCGGCACGCACCTTACGGGTTTACGCGCAGCCATCACCCGCAGCATCAATGACTATGCCCGTAAGGCGGGTCTGCTCAAGGACTCTGAAGCCAACTTCAGCGGTGATGACACCCGCGAAGGTCTGACCGCCATTGTCAGCATCAAACACCCTGACCCTCAGTTTGAAAGTCAGACCAAAGTAAAACTGATGAACCCCGAAGTCCAGACCTACGTCCAGGCTGTCGTGCTCGAGACTGTCTCCACTTTCCTTGACGAAAACCCATCCACGGGTCGCGCGATCGTACAGAAGTGTCTCACTTCCGCCCGTGCTCGCGATGCTGCCAAAAAGGCGCGTGATCTCGTTATCCGTAAATCCGCGCTTGAGTCAATGACCCTGCCTGGCAAACTGGCAGACTGCTCGGAACGAAATCCTGAAAAGACTGAAATGTTCATTGTTGAAGGTGAATCGGCAGGTGGTTCCGCCAAACAGGGACGCGACAGACATTTTCAGGCTATCCTTCCTCTCCGTGGAAAGATCCTGAACACAGAACGTGCCCGCCTGGACAAAATCCTTGGAAATCGTGAAGTGAAATCTCTTGTGTCCGCTCTTGGCACAGGTATCGGCGACTCCTTTGACCTAAAAGGTTTGCGGTATGGTCGTGTTGTGATCATGACCGATGCTGATGTTGATGGCGCTCACATTCGCACGCTTCTTCTGACATTCTTTTTCCGTTACATGCAGCCGCTAATCGAAGAAGGACACCTCTACATCGCTCAACCGCCGCTGTACCGCATTAACAACCGCAATCAGATTTATTACGCCTACAATGACGCTGAAAAAGAGAAGCTGGTTGCCAAACTCGGCGGTTCCAACAAGGTCGGTCTTTCACGCTACAAAGGTCTTGGCGAGATGAACCCTGAGCAGCTCTGGGAAACAACCATGAACCCCGAAAACCGTACCCTTTTGCAGGTTGAGATCGAAGACGCGGCTGAAGCCGACCTGACCTTTGATATGCTCATGGGCTCGCTGGTTCCTCCCCGGAGGCGCTTCATTCAGACCCACGCGAAAGAAGTCCGCAACCTGGATATCTAAGACTAAGCCACTCGCCTGAAAAACAGGCGAGTTTTTAATATGGCACGTAAGATCCTACACCTTGACCTCGACGCGTTCTTTTGTTCTGTCGAAGAACTTCTTGACCCTTCCCTGGTGGGTAAAGCCTTTGCTGTTGGCGGGAATCCCCAGGGTCGGGGTGTAATTGCATCCTGCTCCTACGCGGCGAGGCTAAAGGGGGTTCGGTCTGCTATGCCTGCTGGCAAGGCGCTACAGCTCTGCCCTGAGCTGATTATGATCCACCACAGGCATGGGCTTTACAGCGAATATTCAGAGCGAGTGATGTCCATCCTGCAAAACACCACACCAGTTGTGGAACAGGTATCCGTGGATGAAGCTTTTGTCGATGTCAGCGACTTGCCTCAACCTCTCAAAATGATTGCCTTTGGCTTACAAAAACGAGTCGCGGATGAAACGCAATTGCCCTGCTCGCTAGGCGGGGCGGCAAACAAACTTGTTGCCAAAATGGCAAACGACTACGGCAAGGCGCAAGTGCGCACAGGTCGGGCTCCCCGCGCGATCACAATCATAGAGCCAGGCTGTGAGCAAGCCTTTATGGCACCGCTGGATATCCAGGCATTATGGGGTTTTGGACCTAAAACCGCCGATAAATTACGTGATAGAGGAATTTACCGGATTGGACAACTCTACGACCTCTCAGAAGCAGAATTGCGCAGTTTTTTCGGTAATCACGCGTCTGAGATACTTGACCGTGCCAAGGGTATTGACACACGACCTGTATTCGACAGTGAGCACGACCCAAAATCGGTCAGCAACGAAACGACGTATTACTCCGACACGGACGATCTGCATCAAATTTCTGACACCCTGCGCTGGCTGTCCGACAAGGTCGGCTACCGCCTGCGCAAGCACAATCTGGCTGGGAGCTGTGTTCAGATCAAGATCCGGTATTCAGATTTCTCCACCATCACACGCCAGAAAATGCTCCAGTTCCCAACCAATCTGGATGATGACATTTTTTCGGCGGTGAGCGAACTGCTAAAAAGCCATCTCACAGTCGGTCGGGAGGTGCGGCTGCTCGGTGTGGCTGTCACTAAGCTGGAGGAACCTGCTATCCAGCTATCTCTATGGGATAACACCACGCAAAAGAAAACTCAACTAACCGAAGCAATCGACTCACTCAAAGAAAAATACGGAAAAGAAATCGTTGTCCGAGCCAGTTCGTTGAAACCCGGCAAGAAAGAATCTGAATAACAGAATCGGTTTTCTATCTCGAAAAGATCTTCTACCTTGATCTTGTTTTCTGGTATAATCGCGCCACGCCAACGTAGCTCAGTAGGTAGAGCAGACGCTTCGTAAGCGTCCGGTCGGGGGTTCGACTCCCTTCGTTGGCTTTTTTTATTTAATCAACCGAAACGGTGGTTTCGTTCCCTGAGCTACACCGTTTCGCCAATGGTGTACCCGCCATCCACCGGTAAAATCGCGCCGGTAATGAACTCAGCCATATTTGAACAAAGGAAAACCACCGCGTTGGCAATTTCAACCGGTTCGGCATATCTTCCCAAGGGGATTTTCTTCCGTCGTATTTCTTCCTGTTCCCGCAGTTCCGGATCTGCCATCCACTTTTTCACCGTTTCAGTTGCGGTTGGTCCAGGCGATACGACATTCACCCGGATTCGCTGCTTTGCCAGCTCCATCGCCGCAACGCGGGAAAGCGTGTGAAGCGAAGATTTTGTGACAGAATAATGCAGCCTTCCCTTTTTTAGATGCAAGGCTGCGGAAGAACCGATATTGACGATTGCCCCACCGGTCTGATTAGCAGCCATTATGTCAGCCGCCCTCACCATGCAAAAATAGGCGCTCAGGACGTTGGTCTCAAACGTTTTGAGCCAAAGATCATAATCAATCTCATTCCAGGCTGTTTTCTCCGAATAAGCGCCAACGTTATTGACCAGAAAATCCAGTATCTGGAACTTATTGCGAATAAATGTAAACAAACCCTCAATCTCGGATTCGTTGGAGAGATCACATGCATAGGTAAAAATTTTAAAATTATTGTTGATTGAATTTTTGGCAATATCGAGTTTTTCTGAGTGCCTGCCAACCATGATTACACAGGCGCCCAATTCTGAAAACTGACGGGCAATTTCCAGCCCAATCCCCTGACTTGCTCCTGTGACAAGAACAACTTTTCCGTTGAATTCGTTAGCTTGAATCATTCGTCCCTCCAGCCTTGCTCTGAAAAAAAATCATCCCGGCAAGTGATCTCGCCGGGATGATAAAAACGTTTTGTGCCTATTTCGCCAGGATCGCCCGGCTGTCAAGCGAGATTGCGCCCTGACCCTCCGGATAAACGATCAATGGATTTATTTCAATCTCGCTGATGGCTGGGGTGTCCATGCTCAGTTGGCTTAAGCTGGCAATCACCTGCTTTACCGCTTCAATGTCTGCCTTTGGCGAACCTCGATATCCCTTCAGCAGTTTACCAGCCAGCGTGTCTTCGATCATCTCATCAATATCTTCAGATGTCAGCGGAGCGACCTTAAAGCTGATATCCTTTAGAAGCTCAACCATCGTGCCGCCCAGACCGAACATCATCATCGGTCCAAAGGTTGGGTCCCGCCTCATTCCAACAATAACCTCAATTCCCTTTGGTGCCATCTGTTCCACCATCACTCCGCGAATTCGCGCGTTCGGTTCATTTTTAGCAATTCGCTCCATCAGCTTGCTGTATTCTACGCGCAGTGCATCTGAATTATTAATGTTTAACGCGATTCCTCCGGAATCGGACTTATGCAGGATGTCTTCGGATACGATTTTCAAAACAACAGGATATCCAGCCTTCTCGGCAATCTCAACCGCTTCCTCAACGCCGCCCGCCAGATCGCCAGGGACACTCGCGATACCATAGGCTTCAAGCATAATCCGGGTTTCGTATTCGCCAACAGCCTGCGTTCCATCCACAAGCGCGAGGGCAGCCTCCATTTTGTTCTTTTCAACGTTTTCTACTGCCACAGGCTTGAATTCCGGCTTTGTTAACAGTTGTTTGTACTGCATCATGCCTTTCAGGACCCTGCCGGCTTCATCCGGAAATGCATAAACAGGCACGCCAGCCATGTTAAGGCTTTGCTCAGCTTCCAGTGTGCTGCGTTCACCCATCAGGCAGGTAAGCAGGGTTTTTTGGGTTTTCCTGCCGATTTCAATCCAGGAATTTGCCACGCCTTCAGTGTCCACCAATGACTGTGGAACCAAAATAGGCAGCAAAACATCCACGCCTTGGTCCGCGTCCAGATTGCTCAAGCTCCAGATGTAATCTTCCGGGCTAACTGAGCCAAGCATGTCAACCGGGTTAGAAACCTGCGCGCTTGGGTTTAGCTTTGTGCGTAGAGTCTGTTGAATTTCAGGGGAGATTTGCGCAAGCTCAAAACCATTGAAAGCCAGGCTGTCTGCCGCGAGAGCCGCCGCGCCGCCCGCGTTGGTCGTCATAGCCACGCGCTTACCGGCGGGTAGAGGTTGGGTTCCTAATGCCCAGGCAACGTTGAAGAGTTGGCTGATGGTTTCAACTTCCACCACCCCCGCCTGCGCAAGGGCTGCCTGGTATGCGGTGTACGAACCCGCGAGCGACCCGGTGTGCGAGCTAACCGCTTTCGCGCCGGCATCGTTTTTCCCAGCTTTCAGAAAGACAATCGGCTTCTTGCGCGAAACGCGCCTCGCAACCTCCATGAACCTGGGTCCATCCTGAATTCCTTCAACATACATCGCGATGACTTTCGCGTTTTCATCTTCGGCAAAATACTCGAGCATATCAGCTTCGGTCACGTCCATCTCATTGCCCAGGCTGGCAAAGTGAGAAAATCCGATCTTCGAATTGATAATCAGATCAATCACCCCTCCGCAGATCGCACCGGATTGCGAGATGAAGGCAATCGGTCCCGCGGGAGGCAGCCCTTTGATGAAAGTCGAGTCCAGACCCGTGCGAACATCGATCGTTCCCACACAGTTGGGTCCCACAACCCTCATCCCATACGACCGCGCAAGTTCTTTGACTGCCCGTTCAACTTTTGCGCCTTCTTCGCCCAGTTCCCGGAACCCGCCTGTTATGATGACCACAGCCTTAATGCCGCGTTCCCCGATCTCTTTCATCGTGTCCATAATGACGGTGACGGGCAGCACCACAACCGCAAGTTCCACCGGATCCGGTACATCGGTGATTGAAGCGTAAGCTTTCTTGCCGAGGATTTCGCTGGCGTTTGGATTGACGGGATAAACCTCGCCTTTGTAACCATACGAAATAAGGTTTTCCAGAATTCCGTAACTCAGTTTCCTGGGATTTGTGGACGCGCCTAAAATTGCCACGCCTTTAGCGTCAAAAAATGGGGTGAGTGATGATGTCATGCTTCTCTCCTGAAAGTTAGTCAGATGGATTATACCAACTCCCACAGGGAGATTGGTCCAAACCCGCCTTAGCAAGCTATAATTCAGGCAAGATGCCCAGCCTTTCCTCCGATGAACTTGAACCACTACAGCAGCAAGCGGCTGATTTTGAAGTTTATCCTCACTTGTTTATAAGTGGACCTGCCTCCTCAGGGAAGACAACCGCAGCCTTGCAAAGATTGCGGCAAATTCTTAATAGCCCCGGGGAAAAGTCCAATTCCTCAACACTTGTTTTGGTGCCACAGCGAAGCCTCGCTCAGCCATACCTGGATTACCTGCGCCAGACCCACGCGCCTTCCAGCCACATGGTAAGCGTCCAGACTATGAGCAGCATCGTGCGCCGGATGGTTGCCCTGTTTTGGCCTCTGATTGCCAGCCGCCGGGTTTTCAGGCATCCCTTTGAGCCGCCCCGTTTTTTGACACTCGAAACAGCCCAATATTACATGGCGCAAATGGTTGACCCTCTGATCGACAAAGGTCATTTTGCCGCCATTACTCTCACGCGCAATCGGCTGTTTAGCCAGTTGTTGGATAACCTTAACAAATCAGCCATTGTTGGCTTTCCCCACACCGAGCTTTCTCAAAGGCTCAAAAACGCGTGGACAGGCGACCGGGCTCAGTTGGAAGTTTACGATGATGTACAGCTTGCGGTGAACGTTTTTCGTGCCTATTGCCTTGAGCAAAACCTGCTGGATTTTTCGCTTCAGGTAGAGCTTTTCCGGGAAATTATCTGGCAGAACGAAACCTTTCAAAAGTATTTTCAGAGTCAGTATCAGCACTTGATTTATGACAACAGCGAGGAGGACCCACCTTACGTTCACGACATCGTGGGCTCCTGGATCCAGAACCTGAGATCATCCTTGATCATTCTGGATGAAGGCGGCGGTTTGCGCAGCTTCCTCGGCGCCGATCCTGAATCAGCCGCTCGGTTGGCAGTCTCCTCGTCAACACGCCTGCATTTTTCAAAAAATTACGTGAGCTCGCCCGCGATTGACTCGCTGTTGGTCACGATGCAGCAACCTGAAGCGGAAAAACTGCCTTTCTCGACGATCTCGAAAACCTTTATAACGTCCCCCAAACAACCGCGGTTCTTCCCGGAGTTGTTGCAGGAGGTCAGCCAGGACATTGTCAGCCTGGTCCTCAACGGCACGCCCCCGGATCAGATCGTCGTGCTCTCCCCGTTTGTGCGGGATCCCTTGGTTTTCGAGCTTTCGCGGCGCCTTGCCAAAGCAGGAATTCCAACCCAAAGCCTGCGTCCTGCCCTTGCGCTCAAGTC
>JACDJB010002498.1_pt1 | contig 13146 bp, 11 predicted proteins | sample 7454121 | NCBI WGS metagenome assembly JACDJB01 (sample SAMN14253290, study PRJNA609438) | sludge metagenome | isolation source: sludge after 25d culture with pyrite | collected 2018-12-20 | reverse complement strand
TGCAGAACCCGTGGTCAAAATAGAGCTTTGGCTGCATCATTCCGCTCACTCCGTATTACAGAAAAGCAGGTTTGATAACATGAGACGGTCATTTGCTGACACAAAGATGGCAGGAGATGCATTTTTCCCGGAAGCGTTCAAAGTTCAGCGCTCCGGGTGGTGCAACCGGAATTTGCCGTTTTAGTTCCCGTTTGGGCAAAACCGCCCCGGCGATTTTCTGTGCAAACAGTTTTCCGGCAGCTACTCCTGACATCAGTACTGCCAACAGGAAACGCCGTCTCGATTCACCATTTTGATTGGGCTTTCCGGTATTTTCCAAAATGTGAACAGGCTTTTCACCAGATTTTCTTTTTCGCCCTGCAATAGTATATTTCATCGCATCGCGGTTGCAGGCTTCAATGCAATTGAAGCAGACAACACAGCGCTCATAATCAACAGTTTTACTTTTTGAGTCAATACAGGATGCTTTGCACTTCATGGTGCACAAGCCGCACAAATTGCATTTTTCATCCACAAACTGTACCCTGAAAAGGGAGAATTTGCTCAGAAATCCCAGAATTGTACCGACAGGACAGATGGTGTTGCAGTATGTTCTTCCATGTTTCCATGCTAAAAATCCGATTAGCAGAAAAGTCAGCAAGGCGATTGCGATTGATAAAAATCCAAGGGAGTAAATGCTGACATGGTAAAATCTGTAGATGTCAAATGTCGTAAAAACTGAAGTCAGTACATTGTTTCCGGCTAAATACAGTGGTCTGAAAAGATGCGTAACCATTCTGCCGTAAGCACCGTAAGGGTCAAGCAAGCCCGGCAAAATGGAAATTCCGGCGAAAAAAGCCAAAATTGCCACGCCTAAAACCGTCAGGCGAAGTGCTGTTTTAGTCTTACTGTACGTGTATCTTTTTCTTTTGCCAAATTTTTTTGAAATCCGGGCAGCAATATCCTGAAAAACACCCAAAGGGCAGACAGATGAGCAGTAGATTCTTCCGAAAAGCAGCGTTAACAGAATCAATATCAGCAATATCATTCCGTTGAGTGCAAGCAATGCCGGAACAAATTGGATATCGGCTAAAATGCTCATTTTTTCGGGCAGAAAACCGGCAAAATCAAGAAAATAAAGGGTGATAAGTGAAAAAAATATAACAGAAACGGCAATTCTGATTTTTTTAAGCATAATGTTCAGTTTTATCTGAAAAAGAGAGGCGGAAATTTCGGATTAAAAGTCCGGCAGAGCAAACCGGTGAATCACAGCAAATTGGCGATTTGGTAATCCGGATAACTTTCTGCTGTGCTTAAATCCTGACTCTCCTGATATTCAGTTTATCCAATTGCATGGTTCCGATTCCCAGCTCCTGCCCTTTCGCCAGATGAGTTACCTTGTCAAGCGGCATCTCTCGCGCCTGGTTGAAGAAATTGGCGGCTGCGGTGTCCACGGCTACAATGTCCTGCGAGATGAAAAGTCCTTTGGAGAGCACCACGTCAGCTTCGGATTTTCCTCTGGGACCGCTGGTTTTCATCATCCGGTAGGCATCCACCACATTGAGAACCGGGCGCTTCTCATACGTACAGACATCTGCAATGCACTGCTGCAAGTCGTTTGCATGAAAATATCCTCTGTCCCAGACAATTCCCATATAATTTTTCATGGAAATGGTGAGTTGTGCGCCGCCGTGATTTTTAAGAACCGGCACATTAATCCACTTGTCGGCATCCACAATTGCCTGATGAATTTTTGCCTCTTTCAGGCTTTTTCCTTTTGGCAGGGAAACCGGCTTGTAGTAGGATTCCTGATGTGCGGGGACAACTTTCGCTCCGGCTGCTTTGGCTGCCTCTTCAATTCCGCTGTTTGCGTAACATTTAATCCAGTCGTCGCAGGTGTGGTCGAAAACGGTAACCTCTTTTGCCCCGGCTTCAAAGCATTGTCTGATGATTTCAACAATTAATTTCGGGTTGGTGTTGGCTCCCATTTCGGGTGTTTTATCCCACCCGATGTTGGGTTTCACACACACTTTATCGCCGCTGCTGATAAATTTTTTCATTCCCCCCATCTCCTCAATTGCCTTTTTGAACATCACTTCCGGCTCGCCCCCCATAACTGCTACCAAATCGTATGCGGATGTTTCGCTTTTTTTCTGAAAGGACTGAGTCAGAATGCTCATCGCCTCGGCATCTTTGACTGCGGTAATTGCAGCGCCGGTCAGCGCTGCCGCTTTTAAGAAATTTCGTCGGTCCATCATCGATTTTTTTAAAGTTGATTATAGCGCTAAAATACCTAATCTCATCGACATATATAAATCGCAAAGGTTTAAAATCAATATTTTGGCAAAAAATATTTAGGGATTAAAGATAGGAAGAGCTGAAAGCAATAATTGTAACATATAGTACAATTATCAGTTTTCACAGTCTTTTTTCTCATTTAGATAAAAAATAGGCTACTGTTTTACTGTAATTATCCTGGGCTGAGATACAGGTATCCACCAAATAATCCTTAATATTTGGATATTCGGATAAGCCCCTGTAGTAAAAATACTTGTGATCATCCTCAATAATAAAAGGCATGATGTTATTTGCAAGACATTCTTTAAAAATTATCAACCTGCCAACTCTTCCGTTTCCATCCTGAAAGGGATGGATTCGTTCAAATTGGAAATGGAAATCAATCCGTCACTTCTTTTCGTGTTAGATTGATATACGAATAGTGAAACTCGTTCTTTTCATCATACAAATCTTCACGAGAATGCTCTTCCCATTCTGTGAAATCGATTTTCGGGAAAAACACGTCAGCGTCAAAATCCTTGTGCACAAGAGTTAAGTATAATTTTGCGGCAACCGGATAAAACTGTCTGTAAACCATTCCGCCGCCGATAACAAATGCTTCCTTTTCAGCTTTTACTTTTTCAAGCGCTTCATCAATGGAAAAGACCACTTCGCATCCCGGAAAAACGTCATCGGGCTTGTCGCTGATTACAATATGCCTGCGGTTTGGAAGAGGCCATTTAGGCAGCGAAAGCAGAGTGTTTCTTCCCATTATCAGAGTTTTTCCGGTAGTGATTTTTTTGAAACGCTTCAAATCGCTGGGAAGGTGAAAGAGCAAATCGTTGTTTTTTCCGATGGCAAAATTGCTTGCAACTGCAACGATGATGGATATATTTTTATGTGTCATGTTCTGCTTTAAGAATTTGATTGAAAAGAGACTGCATCGCTTTTATTAGAGAAATCAATGAGCGTCCGGCTCTGTTTCTGTTGTGAATTTCAAACTGCAACTTTCCCTTTGATATGCGGATGTGCTTCATAGCCAATCAGCTCAAAATCATCAAATTTGAAGTCGAAAATATTTTTAACTGCCGGGTTGATTTTCATTTTCGGCAGAGGAAAGGGCTGGCGGGTAAGCTGAAGTTTCACCTGTTCAATGTGGTTGGAATAGATGTGCACATCTCCGAGTGTGTGCACAAAATCGCCCGGTTTCAGTCCGGTTACCTGTGCCATCATCAGCGTCAGCAGGGCATAGGAAGCAATATTGAAGGGCACACCCAAAAAAACATCGGCGCTGCGCTGGTAGAGCTGGCAGGAGAGCTTTCCGCCGGCTACGTAAAACTGAAACAGGAGATGGCAGGGCGGAAGGTTCATTTTGTCTAATTCCCCCACATTCCATGCACTAACAATATGCCGCCGCGAATTAGGATTATTTTTAATGGAATCAACCACCTGGCTGATCTGATCGATGTGTCTGCCGTCGGGAGCGGGCCAGCTGCGCCACTGGTATCCGTAGATATGCCCAAGGTTGCCATCCTCGTCTGCCCACTCATTCCAGATACGCACGCCGTTTTCCTGCAGATATTTTACGTTGGTGTCACCGGCTAAAAACCAGAGCAACTCGTGAATAATTGATTTGAGATGCAGTTTTTTTGTGGTGATTACCGGGAATCCCTTACTCAGATCAAAGCGCATCTGATGGCCGAAAACGCTGATGGTGCCTGTACCTGTGCGGTCCCCTTTTTCTGTACCATTTTCCAAAATGGTATCTAAAAGTTGTAAATATTGTTTCATTTTTTATATTGTTTCTTAATTTGTAAAAATAAGGAATCAATCTGTTTTGTTTAACTCATTTTGCAGATAGATATTCACAATTGGGAATCTACTGTTAATTTCATTTTTAAACTCACTGACTACCAGCCTCTTGCAAGCAAGAATTGAAGCTATTGGGAAAACTTTAAAATCCGGTTTCCGGAATAAAAATAAACATTTCAGGAAGCATTTCGCTTACTTTTTCAACACCATGCGAAATGTGGTTCCTTTGCCTATTTCAGACCATTTGATGAAGATTTTTCCCTGATGGTAGTTTTCAACAATGCGCTTGGCTAAAGAAAGTCCTAATCCCCAGCCTCGTTTTTTTGTAGAAAAACCGGGATGAAAAATTGTTTTAAACTGCGATTTGGGCACACCTTTGCCGGTATCGGTGATGTCTAAAATGACTGAATTTTCCTTTTCCTCCAATTCAACACGAATGATTCCGCTGTTATCCATTGCGTCAATGGCATTTTTGCAGATATTTTCAATCACCCATGAAAAAAGAGCTGCATTGAGCGGAATGAATAAATCATTTTCTTCGTCAAATGTTTTTTCAAACTTAACTTTGTGGGAAGAGCGAGTTTCCAGATAACCTATTGTTGAATTGATTACCTCTTTCAGGCTTGTTGGTGAAAGTTCAGGTTTCGAACCGATTTTTGAAAAACGCTCGGTAATTTTTTCAAGCCGTTTGGTGTCTTCTTCAAACTCTTTCACAATTGAAGCCTCAACATCCTGTAATTTAAGTATTTCAATCCATGCCATCAGCGAGGATATCGGTGTTCCCAACTGGTGTGCAGTCTCTTTTGACATGCCTACCCAAACCTGATTTTGCTCTGCGCGCTGGGTTGCATTGAAAGCCGAGTAGGCTGCAATAATGAAAACCATGATCACAAACAGCTGAACGAAAGGATAATAGCGAAGATTACGAAGAATATTTGACTCGCGATAGTAGAGCAGAAGATAGTCATCTTCTTCATCCGATAGCACAATGCGGATAGGTTCGGCATGGGTTTTCATTTTTTCCAACTCGTTAGTGAGCACCTGCTCTCTTCTGGCTTCACTGAAACTGATGTTTGCTTCGTTATTGAATTTGCCGTCGGGGTCAACGATCAGAACGGGAATTGTAGTATTTTGCTCAAGGATAGCCTGAATCAGAGTGAGATAGGCAGTGTTCAGCTGTTCCATTCCCGCCTGACTGCTGTTCTGAATTCCGCTTTCTGCAAGGCGTTTGGTTGCCTGCGCCCACAGTTCCACCTTCTTCTGCTCTTCGTTTGCCATCTTTCCGGTCAGCCAGTTGGTATAGAGCAGCGAAGCAACACCGATTAATACTGCCACAGCCAGCAGCAAAATCTTTCCGCGCTTTCTTTTCAGATAAATATCCAAGGTGAGATTTTTTAGTTCATTTCTGAAAACGGAAGAAAGGTATAAATATTATTTGTTTTCAACCATTTCTTTAACTGTACGGATTATTCCTTCTTCATCAATTCCGCACAATGCATAAAGCTCTTCAAGCGAGCCGTGTTCGATAAATTTATCCGGGATACCTACAATTTTCATCCGGGAAGAAAAACCTTTTTCAGCCATAAACTCCATAACGGCGCTGCCAAAACCCCCTTTTGCGGTTCCGTCTTCCACCGTGATGATTTTGCTGAATTTTCCAAAAATCTTCTCAAGCATCTCTTCATCAAGCGGTTTGACAAACCTGAGATCGAAATGAGCAGCTGAAATTCCTTCTCCGGCAAGTTTTTTAACGGCATTTTGTGCAAATATTCCTGATTTCCCGATAGTCAGGATTGCAACATCATCTCCATCGCTCAGCTGCCTGCCTTTTCCTATTTCAATTTCCCGAAAAGGCTGTTCCCAGTCGGGACTTACGCCGCAACCTCTGGGATAGCGGATGGAAAACGGTTGCTTTATGTGCTCTAACTGGGCGGTGTACATCAGGTTTCTCAAATCTGTTTCGTCCATTGGAGCAGAAACAATCATGTTTGGAATTGACCGCATAAAGGCGATATCGAAAATTCCGTGATGGGTTTGCCCGTCTTCGCCTACAAGTCCGCCGCGATCAATGCAAAAAACAACCGGAAGCCTTTGGATGGCAACATCGTGAATAACCTGATCGTATGCACGCTGAATAAAGGTGGAGTAGATATTACAAAACGGAATAATTCCCTGTGTGGCAAGACCTGCCGAAAATGTTACGGCGTGCTGCTCGGCAATTCCCACATCAAAAGCCCTGTGCGGCATTTTTTCAAAAAGCAGGTTCATGGAACAGCCCGTTGGCATGGCGGGAGTGATGCCCACAATTTTATCGTTCATTTCAGCTAATTCAACCAAAGTCTTACCAAAAACATCCTGTAGGCGGGGCGCCTGCTCATCCGAACAATTCGCAGGATAAATCTCCCCGGTCTCTTTATCAAACAGTCCGGGTGCATGATATTTGGTCTGATTCTGCTCTGCCTGCGGAAATCCTTTCCCCTTTTTTGTTACAACGTGAAGCAGCTTGGGTCCGGGAATCTTTTTTAAATCCTGCAAAACTTCAGTCAGGTAGCCGACATCGTGCCCGTTCACCGGACCGAAATATCTGAATTCGTAAGCTTCAAAAAGGTTATTTCCTTTAAGCAGCATATTTTTCAGTGCGTGCTGGTTTTTCTGAATAAGCTTCCGGGTGCTCTTTCCCAAACCGTCAAGTTTCCCCAATCCGTCCCAGATTTTTGTTTTTACCTTGTTGTAGGTTTGTGATTTTGAGATGCCTAAAAGATATTGTCCGATAATTCCGGCATTGGGGTCAATAGCCATATTGTTGTCGTTGAGAATCACTAACAGATCGGCTTTTCCGGTTCCGGCATTGTTCAGGGCTTCAAATGCCATTCCGCCGGTTATGGCTCCATCGCCGATAACGGCTACAAATTTACGGTCTTTCTCATTTTTCAGTGCGGAAGCCACTGCCATTCCGTATGCAGCAGAGATTGAAGTTGACGAATGTCCGGTGCCAAAAGCGTCATATTCGCTTTCGCTACGACTTGGGAAACCACTGATTCCATGCAACTTACGGTTGGTATGGAAAGCATCGCGGCGACCGGTCAGTATTTTGTGCCCATAAGCCTGATGCCCGACATCCCAGACTAAGAGATCGTAGGGAGTATTGTAAACATAATGCAGGGCAACGGTGAGTTCCACAACACCGAGACTTGCACCAAAATGACCCGGATTGGTTGAAACTGCATCAATGATAAATTCCCGAAGTTCGTCGCAAACCCGGGGGAGTTGATCTGGTTTCAATTTTTTTAAATCTGCCGGACTATCAATTTTGCTGAGTAGTTTTTCCTTTATTTTACCCATCTCACTTCAAAATATTTTCAAAGATAAAACAAATAGCCCTTATCCCGAAAATTGAAACAAAATCGGCAAAATATATTCCTTTTACGAATTTTAACCAATAAAAAGCAACAGGCATGAAGTCAGCGGTATAGCCTGTTTCCGACCCAAAACTTATGTTAATGATTGTTAAACATAGGATTTGAATATAAGGCAATCGGTTTTTAAGAGTTATCTTAATGACGAAATCGTATAATTTTAACTTTACAGCCCATGCTTGATTACGCAAAAGTTATTTTACCAAAAGTGAGCTTCAGCAAGGAACTTTTCAGAAAGGAATTGGCAAAGTGTATTCGTTGGGTAGATCCTGCTGATGTTCAAAAATTGCACGATTGGTGTTTTAAAAATTTCAAAGATGTGTATCCCGATGTTCTGGAAGAGGAATTTTCCCACATCGCGGCGTAAATAATCCGGGGTATATCGTTAACATATACCCCTTTTTTTACACATTTTTCAGTTGCAGAGCAGCTGCGGAGGCTGTGCTTTCCCTTGGAGAAACAAAACAGACCGGCACTGTTTTATCACTATAAATTATTCCTAACTTTGGGCGCTAATCTCAGAAAAATGACATTACTAAATTCGGTTATAAATTGGATAAATTTTAAAAGAAACTATCAGATACAACTGTATCGTGAGCATCCTGTTGATATTCAGATGGAAACGCTCCTTGAGCTTATCCGCCGTGCGCGGGAGACCGTGTGGGGTGAAAAATATAATTTCGACAAGATTAATTCCGTGCAGGAATTTCAGGAAACGCTGCCTTTGCAAACTTACGACGATATTCGTCCCTGGATTGACCGGCTGCGCAATGGAGAAACCGATTTGCTGTGGCCCGGCGAAGTGAGGTGGTTTGCCAAATCATCGGGAACAACAAGCGAAAAGAGCAAGTTTATTCCTGTTACAAAAGATGCTTTAGAAGATTGCCATCTGCGCGGTCCTAAGGATGTTTTTGCCATTTACATTAGAAACTATCCGGAAACCAAAGTATTGTATGGCAAGACACTAACCTTAGGGGGAAGTCACAAAATGAATAACTTCAGCAACAATTCCTACTATGGTGATCTTTCGGCAATCCTCATTGAAAATGTTCCTTTCTGGACAGACTTTATCCGTATTCCACCGGCTGAAATTGCTTTGATAGAGGAGTTTGAGGAGAAAATTGAGCGGATAATTGAAACTTCGCTCGATCAGAATGTAACTTCTCTGGCGGGCGTTCCTTCGTGGAATCTGGTGCTGTTGAAACGGATTCTTGAAAAAACAGGGAAAAGCAACATTCTGGAAGTTTGGCCAAAACTGGAAATATTTACCCACGGCGGGGTGAATTTTGAGCCTTACAGGGAGCAGTTCAAAAAGCTTATCCCATCGGAAAATATGCACTATATGGAAACCTACAACGCTTCGGAAGGATTCTTTGCAATTCAGGACGACCCGGCTTCAGACGATATGTTACTTATGCTTGATTACGGAGTCTATTATGAATTTATTCCCATGGAAGAGTTTGGAAAGGACAACCCTATAGCGCTAACGCTCAATGAGGTGGAGTTAGATAAAAATTATGCAATGGTTATTTCCACCAATGCCGGTTTATGGCGGTATATTATTGGCGACACGGTGAAATTTACGTCCCGGCACCCTTTTAAAATAAAAATTACGGGAAGAACAAAGCATTTCATCAATGCTTTTGGCGAGGAGATAATCATTGACAATGCCGAAAGAGCTTTGCTCAGGGCATGCCGGAAAACGGGCGCAATCGTGAATGAATACACGGCAGGACCTGTTTATATGGATGATAACCGGAAAGGGGCGCACCAATGGATTATCGAATTTGAAAAACTGCCGCAAAATGTGGATGAATTTGCTGATATTCTGGACAAAAGTCTTCAGGAACTCAACTCCGACTATGAAGCCAAACGATATAAAAACCTTACTTTGGAAAGGCTGTATCTAATTGTTGCGCCAAAGGATACTTTTTATAAATGGATGAAAAAGCGGGGTAAAACAGGAGGGCAGAATAAAATTCCCAGATTGTCAAACGACAGGAAATATCTTGATAATCTCCTGAAGCTTTTAGGCGAATAGATCAAAAAAAATTATAGATTCGGAAATTAAATTAAAAACTATGCATATAGCTGTTGCAGGAAATATTGGAGCAGGAAAAACCACTCTGACAGAGTTGCTTGCAAAACATTACAATTGGACACCCCATTTTGAGGAGGTTGATGAAAATCCATATCTGAACGATTTTTACAACGATATGCAGCGCTGGTCGTTTAATCTTCAAATTTATTTTCTCAATTCCCGGTTCAAACAGATTATCAACATCAGGGAGTCAAAAAAGACGGTGATTCAGGACCGTACAATTTATGAAGATTCTGAAATTTTTGCACCCAACCTGCATAGTATGGGGCTGATGAGTACCCGCGATTTTAAAAATTACAAAGCACTTTTTGATCTTATGTCAGGTTTCATCCAGCCATTGGATCTGCTCATTTATCTTCGTGCTTCCGTTCCGACTCTGGTGAATCAGATTCAGAAAAGGGGTCGTGCATTTGAAAGTTCAATCCGGATCGATTACCTGAAACAACTGAATGAGCGTTATGAAAACTGGATATCGGGCTACACAAAAGGGAAGATGCTGATTATCAATGTAGATAAGCTTGATTTTACATCCCGACCCGAAGATCTGAGCGCTATCATTGATAAAATAAATGCCGAGATTCACGGACTTTTTTAATCCATCTCCTTCACTATTTTTAAAATTTCAGTCCAAATTTCCTGCGGAATTTTAGCTCCCATCACTTCAACTGCTTTCCCGGACAGCAGCGAAGCGATGCGTCCGCTCTTTTCGAGACTGAAATTATTCACTAATCCGTAGAGAAATCCGGCGGCATAGCTGTCGCCTGCACCTGTGGTATCAACAGCCGTGGCTGGAATGGCATCAATTTTTACTTTTTCGGCTCCCTTTTGCACCAACGAGCCTTCCTTACCAATTTTTACAATGGCAAGCTCACACATTGAAGCAATCTCCTGCAACGCCTCATCCGGTTTTTTTCCGGTAAAAGCGAATGCTTCTTCTTCGTTTGCAAAGACGATGTCGATTTTCTGAGCAACCAAGTTTTTCAAAAAATCAAGATTTTCTTCAACAATATTGTAGCTGGATAAATCCACTGCAACTTTCAGTTCGTTGCTGCGTGCCAGATCAATTGCTCTTTCAATCAGACGGTGATCCTGAACCAGATAGCCTTCAATATAGAGAATGGAATATCCTGAAAAAATTATAGAAGTCAACTCTTCCGGTTTCATATCGGCAGCAGCTCCGAGATAGGTAGCCATTGTCCGTTCCGAGTCGGGACTGACTAATGCCATCACCCTGCCCGTGGGTTTTTCGCTCAGCAGCAGGTGGGTTTTAACCTGTTTTTGCTCAAACTCTTCCCGGAAGATTTTTCCCAGCTCATCGGTTCCGATTTTTCCTAAGTATCCGCAGGGCGCACCAAGCGATGCCAACGAATGAATAGTGTTGGCTGCCGAACCGCCGGTGGTCATTTGCCGGCGAACATTTCCAACAGAACTGTATATTTTTTCAGAAAGCTTGTCATCCACAAGAGTCATGCTCCCGCGCGGCAGACCAAATCCGGCAAGTATATCGTCATTTTCGAGCGCATGTATCACATCTACAAGTGCATTCCCAAAGCCTAATACGGCAGGTAGTTTATCATTATTTTTCATGAAATTTTCTGTTTAAATCAACAAAGCACAAAAATAGGAATTCATTTTCAAAGCAGCCACAAATGTTGAAAAGCAACACATTTCATCGCTAGCTTTTGAAACTGCCCGGGAGATGAAAATTTAATTTTTGGGAAACAGACAGTATTTTTTAAAAAGAAACTTTTCCCGGCATTTCATCTGATAATGTGAGATTAACTTGTCCCGACTTTTAAATGAGAAATTTTCAGCCATAAAAAACAGGAAAATAATTCATTGCAATCATTATTTTTGTATTTTTAACATTTGAGAAATTGATTCAGATTAACTATGGTTTTTATAATAGCCACAAGTTTGGGAAACAGATGTTTTACATCATATTTAACTTTTTAATTTCAAAATATTCTCTCAGTTCATAATTCAAAAACAATTCAAGAAACATTAATTTTAAAATCTACAATTATGATGACCAAATTATTACGAGCAGGTTTTGCATTTTGCTTTCTCCTTTTTTTAGCCAACTCCGGATTTGCTCAAATCACTACATCGGCGATGAACGGAGTAGTTACCGGCGACCAGCAGGAGAGGCTTCCCGGGGCAACAATCATTGCCATTCATGAACCGTCGGGGACACAGTACGGAACAATTACCAATACTGAAGGACGGTATAACCTTCAGGGGATGCGCCCGGGCGGACCCTATAAAGTGGAAGTTTCTTTTGTGGGTTTTGCAAAAAAGACTTACACCGATATAAGACTGCTGTTGGGAGAAGCGTTTGTACTGAACGTTAATCTGGAAGAAAGCACCGTGGATGTGGGTGAAGTACTGGTTGTGGGTAGAAAAGCTTCGGCTTTTCAAACTGAAAAAACCGGGCCATCCACCAATATCTCCAACGAGCAGATGAAAGCCATACCCACCATTAACCGCAGCATTTCCGATATAGCCAGCCTTTCGCCCTATGCCAGTGGAATGAGCTTTGCCGGTAGAGATGGCAGATCAAGTAACTTTACCGTGGATGGTTCTAATTTTAATAACAACTTTGGGTTAAGCTCAAGTCTTCCCGGCGGAGGTAATCCTATTTCGTTAGATGCAATTGAAGAGATTCAGGTAGTTGTTGCACCGTTTGATGTTCGCCAATCAAATTTTATTGGCGGTGGCATTAATGCTATAACGAAATCCGGAACAAATACATTCAAAGGTTCTGCTTATACTTATGTGAATAATCAGAACATGAGAGGGAATACAATTGGCGATTTTTCACCCGAAGGTGAAAGGGCAAAAGAGGGAAAAACTACCTACGGTGCAACTCTGGGAGGTCCAATCATAAAAGACAGGCTTTTCTTTTTTGGCAATATTGAATTTGTTGATAGTCCTGCTCAGATTTCTAAATTTCGTGCTTCCAAAGACGGCGTTGCCAAAGGAGATGAATTTATTTCCCATGCAAGACAATCGGATATGGATGAGTTTTCTCAACTTCTGAAAGAGCGATACGGATATAACACAGGATCTTCTACCGATTTTCCGGGAGGAGTATCAAACTTAAAGTATTTGGGTCGTTTGGATTGGAATATCAACGAGATTCACAGACTTAGCCTGCGTTATAACTATACCAAAAATGATAATTGGACACCACCAAACGGCAACTCTGCTGATACAGGATACAGATTAAATGGTACTGACAGAATAGGAGTTGACGGAATGGCTTTTATGAACAATACTTATTCACAGGGAAATGTTGTTAAATCATTAAGCGCCGAATTAAATTCCCGCCTGACTGATAATATAAGCAATCAGCTTCTTTTCACTTTCACTAATATCAATGATCAGCGTGGCAGTAAGTCATCGCCTTTTCCACATATTGATATTATGAATGGCGATGATGTCCTTGCAGCTGGTGAAGATCCTTATAACAACATAAACTTCAAACCGTACATGAGTGCCGGTTATGAACTTTTCACCTGGAATAATGGTGTTATGAACAACATTTTGAGTATTACG
>JACDJB010002497.1_pt1 | contig 13154 bp, 16 predicted proteins | sample 7454121 | NCBI WGS metagenome assembly JACDJB01 (sample SAMN14253290, study PRJNA609438) | sludge metagenome | isolation source: sludge after 25d culture with pyrite | collected 2018-12-20 | reverse complement strand
TTATACACTTTATGTCCTAAGAAACTCATCACTCAAGAAGGTATTTTGATTGCTCAAGAAACACATTTAGGTTATGTGTTCATAGAAGAAAATGAAGATGTAAGACTTGATATATCACTCTTTGATGTGAAAGTTGTCTCAAAGAAAAAGCATAGAAAAAGCAACAAGAAACATGTCGATGAAAGCAAGGCTTTAAGAGAGTACTACATCGGTGAACTGATGAAGTATTGCATCTATGAAGAAGAATGGCTTACAAAACAATCTCTAAGCGACTTAAGATGGTTGAAAGAAAACTACTGGAAAAGACACTTTGTAGAGGATCCAAAGGAACCAGTTTTAGGTCTTAATGAGGTGACATCATGAATAACATCAATGTGATATCAATCATTTCACCAGTGTCACCAAACGTATTATTTGAGATCACGCAATGTGTTAGAGATATTCAAAAGCATCCTATTGAGGAAGTTAGAGAAAGATTTCTACCAAATTGTGAACAGATAGAAGATGTTGATGACAGCAAGATGATCGTTAAGGTGAATTATTCAAAAGATAAAAAATCTATCGACAAGGTAACCTTTAGAGGTTATAAGGTGAATCCTGATGATCTATGAAATCGTAAAGACAAAGGTCTATGTGATCATGAATGAAATCAGTGAAACCTTCCTAAGAGATACAGAAGATGGATCTATGAGATGGAGCAGCTTGTCACACTTTGCAAAGACATATCAACATCAAAGTGATGCAGAAGAATTTATCAAGAAACAAAAGATAAAAGATGCAGTTGTTACACCTCTATTGATTCATGAAAAAAAAGAGGTGATATCATGAGCACATTACTTAATGCAGTACTAGCATTCATGTTCGTATTCACCTTACTATTTATTGTTGAAATCATCATCTTAAGATACATCGATAAAAATCAACTAGGTGATATCCATGAATGATAACTTAGCTTTAATGATGGCGATAAAACCAAAGTACACAGAACTGATCTACAAGAAAAGCAAAAGCCTAGAATTTAGGAATCGCATTGCAAAACGCTTGATGGATCATTTCAAAGACTATGGCAATCGTTATCCAGTAACAATCTATATCTATGAGTCACATCCAACAAAGATGATCACTGGTTATTACTTAGCTGATTATGCTTGGATCATGAATAAAAACGTATTAGAACAGTTCTACAAATCCCATCCAACAACGTTTGGGATTGAACTTGAAGAATTATATCAGTATTACAAAATCGATGCTAAAACACCAAAAAATGAGCAAATAGGATATGCAGTAAACATCCTTGATGCAAAGAAGTTTGAAAAGCCCATCCCATTGTGGGATATCGATCTAAACTATCCACCACAGGACTTCATTTATTTAACACCATATGATCTTGAGAAGATAGGAAGAGCGGTGAGCAATCGTGTTTGAAACATTAGGAATCGCATTGATCATCATGTTGATCTTTGCTAAAGGATTCACAAGAAATAAATAACATGCGTGGTCGTGGACTAAGCAACCGGTAATGGGTTCATCCAGTGGTAGGGGTACCAGGTGAACCAACCACCACCATTTTTGAAAGGAGTTGACATCATGGCACTTTTTGATGATTTAGAGGCTTACAAACAACTAAATGATATTGAAAAGATGATCTTTAGAAACATGTTCGAAACATTACTTTTTAATGATGCTATCAGATGGTCAGATCGTCAACTATCAAATTACTATCACATATCCTTATCTCAATGGGAGAAGGTTTTAAGGAAGTTTTGTGATTTGGAATTATTAGAAAGAAACAATATCAAACAACGTGAAAACGGCAAATGGAAAACAGTTGCAAGACAAATCACACTAAGTCCCAAAAGCTTTCCATTCACATCCCTCACAGACTTCAACAACAAGTATCAAAAGGTTCAAGAAATGCTTAAGTATCTAGGGGGTGGAAAGAATGGATTTATTGATGCATCTGCTAAAAGCGATTAAAGACTTTAAGTTGATTAAAATCACTTTCATCATCTATATTTTCACAAACATATTCATTGCAGCTTATCCAATACTGATCACTGTCATTCAATCCATGAATGATGATCAAGCACTGATTATCGATTATCAACCACTCATGGCTGATCTGTTGGTACTACTAAAGAATTCAGCGATCATGTTCTCATCCTATATGTTTCTTAAGATACTTTATGGAAGAGATATATCACTTTGGATGAACAGATACTTCACAGAACAGTATGTCATCAAACGCATGCCTAACATCGTGAAAATAACTGGTCCAACTGGAGCTGGTAAAGACACAACCGGTGTGGCAATGTCTATTCTATTAAGAAATCAATTCAAGAAGATGATCAAGGAAAGAATGAGTGAAATTGAAGATATTTTATATCAGATAGATCTTAAGAAGATTCATGATCATTTTCAAATCAATTATAAAGAGTACATCATCACTGATGAGGATATCTATGATAAGGATATCAACAAATATCTCACATCAGATGACTTCGTAAAATCAAGTTATAGGCACATGTGGGTATGGAATGATATCTTTACCGCATACGTAAAAAAAGAGCTTGAAAAACGATTTATGAGGTATCACGCTTACAGTCAAATCTACATCATTGACATCATCAAAGAATACATATCACTGGTCATTAGAATTCAAGTTGATAACTACATCATGGCAAATCAACCGATCAAAGAGGCTGATGGAGTCATGGCAAAAATATTCTCAAACAACTTTGTCAAATTGATGCATGATGATTCAGTTGTTTATCAAAAAAAACAGTATCAAGAAAACGTCCAATTTCCATACATCCCATACATGGTGATCTATGAAACTGAATCTGATGCTTGGTGGAACAATGTTGATCCAGGTATTAGAGGAACGATCCTAAAATATGGTATCAGGAACTTCAAAGCCTTTCAACGTCACATTTTAGGTGAACACATCTACATGATCAGTATTGGTCAAAACGCAGGCAGACAAAACAAGCTGCTTAGAGAACTAGATCATGCAGTGCTATTTGTAGTCGACAAGATAGAATCAGAAGGACATCCAAAAACACGCTTTATTTTAAGCGTAGGAAGTGCCTTTATATCACTTGGTATCTTTATCACAAAACCAATCAAAAGTGTGTCACACAGGCTACAGCATATCAAATCTAAGTTAAAGAATTATCAAGAAAAATTAAAAGACTACGGTCACATTGAAGTTGATATCATCATTTCAGCAAACGATGAATCAGGCACGATTGAATCTATAAAGATTGAGGATATCATCGCAAAACGTTTGTTCAGAGTGAGGTATTCTACAAGGTTGACATTCAAGGCTACAGACACACGTGGAAGATATAACACACACTATCTCGATGTCATAGCTAGTGACTTGAAGAAGAAGTCAAACATCAACATCTTAAATGTGCCTAACTGGAGTCCATCACTTAAGATGGATAAAAAATCGGCTAGGTATATCAACAGTGCAATCTTAAATGATTCACTGCAGATACCTAAAGAGGCTATCTTTGAGATCTTCTATAAAGTGATCAAGGATCTATCAGAAAAGAAAGAATGAATTTACATGGTGCTGAATAACAAAAGTCAGCTAAGTGTGTTGATAAGTTAAAGGGTTAAACATGTGAATAGAGTGATTAAGTTCGCTTTGGCTATTCAAGTTTAATGGAACAAACAGCCATCTAAAAATAACTAAGAAAGGGGAAAAACTATGAAAAAGAAAACTGCGTTAAAATGGTTATTCGGTTCACTATTGTTTCTTGGCGTCTTGTTATTACTCGTATTCGTGTTCAGTTTAATGCCATACACAGTTGCTGATCCAGTGACAGCATGGCAAACATTCGTTGAGTTTTGTCAAGAAGTCATCGACACGATTCTTGTTAACAAGGTCATTCTTGGCATCATCGCAGCTGCGATTTATCTCGGTGGTTATCTCTTAATCGTTAAGACTACGAAGAAATAACATGGTTGTGAGGGAGTCACAATGGCTCCCTCAAATTACAGTTAAAAGAGCTTTAAGCTCATAACATATAAAAATATGAAAATAGGGAGTTGAACTTTTTGAAAAAAATCTTTTTATCAGTGCTCATGCTGATCATGAGTATCTTGCTTTTTACACCTTTAACGCATGCGGAAGGTGATCCAGGTTTTACTGTTTATGCTTTTACTGCATCAGATACTACACACAATCTACCTGATGATTTAGATCTTACCAAAACAACCATATATCTTGATGGATTGAAGATTTATGAGAATGGTGTCGATATCACTACCGATCCATACATCACTGATGCTAGAACGTCTGAAGATGTGTTAATCATAGATACAGACATAAATGAACAGTTTGCTTTTCGAACATCAGATAATCTACATGGAGCATACTCAATCTATAATCCAGGTGGTTATTCTGTTGTTTTCATTGTTGCTGATGATCCTGATTCATTCAATGCATGGGGATTTGAAGTTAGTGACACTACACATTCACTACCCGATCAATTTACAGATACATCAAAATTAAGCATCTATGTGAACGGTAAAAACGCATATCTAAATGGTGTCAATCAAAATAATTTTGAAATCTATGTTGATTATGTCGGAATCCCAGAGCGTACTATTGGGATTTATGATCCAGTTTATGATGAATATTTTAGTGTTTATAGTAGCACAGCAACATATCCAAATACCATTGAAAATCTTATCAGTGCATCGGTTGTCATTGTTGAATCAGTCACTGTCTATGAACCAATCTACACGATTGAGAATGTCACTGGCGACTATAACTTCAATGAAGTTGGAAAGACTGGCTACACTGAAATTGAAGGCTTATACAGTCTAGAAGATATCCAACTATTAGCTATTGAAAACGAAGCCTTCATCATCAATGGTGAACTTGCAACAGATCCATTCACAACGGTAAGCGGTTTTGATGTTGCTGATATGTTCATTGAAAACGGCATCATCAAATATACCCATGACACACTAGGAGTAATCGATTTGATATGGGTGACACCAGGTAAGCTGCACGCTGATGGATTGTTCTCAGATCCCGCATGGGGTTATGATCTACTGATGGATGAACTTGAAATATACATGGATTTTATCTATCGTGTCCCAGGTATTACAGGAACCGCAGTATTTGTCACCAACGTTGATGAACCTATTGCAGAAGGGCAAATTCGTGCATCTGTCACAGCGTTTGATGAAACGGATGGCGACATCACTGATCAGATCACAAAGACTACTGACACATACACACCAAACATGAACACTGTTGGTGAATGGGAACTTGTTTACTCAGTAACCGATTCATCATCGAATGTTGTAACATTCACAGTCACGGTGTTTGTGAGAGATATCGTAGCTCCTGTCATTGATCTTGGTATTTATGAAGATGTAACTTATTCATACATTGATAACTTTGATCCATCAACATTCTACTCAAATTTTACTATCACCGATAACTATTATGATCTTGCTGATTTAACCATTACAGTTGATCTAGACATGTTTGATGGAACACCAAAGACTACTGTTGTATCATACACTGTTGAAGATCCATCAGGAAATGAATCAACAGCTTATATGACAGTTCATATTGTTGATGATGTTGCACCAGTTATCACTGGTCCTGATACCATGACAACATCGATCAGTTCAGGGCTTACTTTAGGAACGATTTTAACACAGTACTCAGCAGAAGATGACATCGATGGATCTAGAACCAATTACATCACTGTTTTAACCAATACATATACACCCAATAAAGATGTAGCTGGTACTTATCAAATTGTGATTCAAGTTGCAGACTTACAAGGAAACATTGGTCAAAAGACAATTGAAGTTGTTGTCACTGATGACGTTGTACCAGTATTCTATGTCACACGTGCATTCATTTCAGTTGCTGAATCAATCACCTTAACACTAGAAGATATCATCAGAATTCTTTATGTTACAGGTCAAATTGATACGATGGAAGGATACACCTTATTTGGTAGTACATACTTTGGTAACGAACTCAATCAAGGTGTTTACAGTGTTACACTTACGAATGGTGTTCAATTGTTATCCTTAACCATCAATGTCGATGCTACAGCACCAGTGATCTATCTGATTCAATTCAATAATGATGGTGGTACTTTAACACCAAACATGTTCATTGATCGTGGTCAAGTTGCGACACAACCTGATGATCCAGTAAAAGAAGGATTTACCTTTGATGGATGGTATAAAGATTCATTATACACACAGGCTATGGATTGGAATCAAGTTGTATCTGATGATTTAGTACTTTATGCTAAATGGGTACCAACAGAAGTGAACAATACACCACAAATTATTTTCTATGTCGGTGTTGGATTTATTTTGATTGGTGTAGCATTCTTTATTAAGAAAAAGGTAAGCTAAATGAAAAAGATCGTATTGCTTGTAACGCTCTTATTCATGAGCATGACTATGATGTCATTAGAAACACATGCATCAAATGAAATCGTAGGCCCTAGCATCATTCACAAGCAAGCGAATCACATTCTAACTATATCAAATATACTACATCTCTATTCATCCTCCTATGGAAATGTAGTCGTTCAAAGTGATGAATTCACCGGGTACGGAAATGTGCTCGGTGAACATCATATTGTTCTAAAAGTCATCGATGGTGAACAAGAATATCTTAAGGATGTAACGGTCATGGTCATCGAAGAACTTGGGAATGTGAAAGCAGTGACTGATCAAAAGGATCTACATGTTAGAACAGAACAAGTGTTGACACCACAGGATATCGTTATGATCTTGCAAAACACAGGATATGTCACCATAACAGCAACAACACAAATGATGATCATCAATGATACCTATACAGAAAACGCTGATGTAGAAGGTCAATACTTATTCGAATTTAGATTGATCAATTCAGCTGGTGATGATCAGATGTACACATCAATCATCAATGTTTCAGATAGTGATGGATTCTTTGTGCCTGATATCATACTTGATAAACCTACAACAGGTCTAACAAAAGCATGTATTTGGTTCAAAGCTGCATGGAGCAAATGGATATGGCCATTGATTTATAATGTAGGATCATTCGCTCTATTATTGATTGTTGCTATTTGGGCAATAAAGAGATACAACAAAAAGAAAGGTCGATAACATGAAAAAAATTATATCATTAGTCATCGTTGCATTGATGGCCTTGCTTGTCATGGTAAGACCAACTTATGCATCATTATCAACAACCAATAACATTGCAGACGAATTGCAATGGCTAAGAATTACGCTTGATGGAAAATATGCTATCAGAACACTAAGGTTTCAAGTTGACTTTGCTGATGTAGCTATGGAGTTCTCAACAACCATGTCTGGTTGGGAAAACTTCATTGTTCAAGAAAATGGATCTACTTATTCACGTGTTGATATTTATACCAACCAATCGCTAGGAACACCTATTGAAACATATAACATTGTATATGAAGAAGAAGGTGTGACTGAGATTCTATTCTCAAGTGATGGCAACGGTAATTGGAATCTTGATGTTTCAGAACACACAGGAAAATGGATGCAGATCACTTTGATGTTAGATCCTAGTGCATCGGTATCTTTAATCAATAATGTTGAATACTGGATCAATAACTATCGCACGATGTATGATTTCACAGTTGATGTTCGATATGAGGTGAATGACTATCAAACCATCGAAGATCTACCGTTTACTGCAGGCAATCCACAACAGGAAACACCTGGAAAAATTGGTGAAGTTGTCGACTACTTTTATGATTCAGTAAACAACAAATTTTTAGGAACTGTCAGATACTATGAAGAATATAACTTTGTGATCAGCAATGTTGATTTCAACGATGATGATTTTCTTGATAGTGTTGCATCTATCAATTATTATTCGATAGGTACGGAAAAATTCTTTCAATTTGATTTTGTTGATTCAGAAGAAGTTGTTCTTACTTTAAGCGGTGAATACGCTACAACATGGAGCGGTTTTGCAATATGGAACATCACCACAAATGAATTCGTTTTGTATAATCGTGCCTTGGCCATGACTTACATCGATGTTGAACCTGATAGAGATGTTTACGGATATCTTTATCTACCAAACATCCCAATTGATGACTTGCTATCAGTTTCAGGATTCTTTAGTTATCGATTCGGTTACAAGAATATCATTGGTCAACAAAAGTATCATGAATGGGAAGAGGCAGCTTTCGTCTTAGAAAAAGATCAAGCATCTTATGGATCAGATATTTTCAACTATGGTGTGCTCCCTCAATGGACCTATGATGCAGTTAAGATTGTAAGTTTTACAAATCCATTAGCTGCTTTGTTTACTTTGATACCAGGTATGGAAGATGTTGGATACTTCCTAAACTATACAGGAAGATTCTCAGGATACTTGGCTTTTGCATTATCAACATTAGGTGGTATTGATAAAGCGGTAACTGGTAAGATTGATGAGATTGAAACCATATCACCTGATATCGTTTTAAGATCTAAACTTAACGAATACTATTCACAAGCTGCAGATGAGTTGATCGTACTTCCAACTGATGTTGACATTCACAAGTTGTACTTTGGATCATTCACAAGCTACAACACGAATGTTGTTGACATCGATGCATCTACGCTCACTTATACAGAAATCACATGGGTGACAAAAGGTAACATCTACACAGTTGATGGTGAATTCATTGATGAGATAAGCATCTTAGATCCGGAAGATGTAGCACCACCAGAAGATACAAGAGATCCTTTACAGGTCATCATTGATTTTTTCAAAGACTTGCTTAAAGCCATCTTTAGTCCAGATGTTGCTACAGCGGTTAAAATCATCATTATAGCCGTTGCAAGTGCGGTGGTAATATGGTTGGGTGTGACAATATCAAAGTTCTTCAAAAAGGCTAAAAAGCTATCTAAACAACCGGGTGCTTTGATTGCTATTGGTGTGATAATTATTGGTGTATTGGTGGCTCTAGGATATATCATCTTTTAGGTGGTGAATATCAATGATTTCATTTAGTTTTTCATTGGGTAATATTCTAAAATGGATGTGGTCCAATATACCTATTGTTTTACTGATATTAAGTGTTGGTACATTCTTCTCATTTGTCTATGGGATAACGGAATTTCTTAGAAACATGCGAAAAGGTATAGCACAGCTTTTCACACCACTAGGCGGATTCGTTGCACTTATTGTCTTTATCATTGTTTTCGTTATTTATATAATGATAAAATCGATGGCTTTACCCTTCAATTAAATAAGGTATGCATGCACATACATACGTGTGCGTGGTATAATGCATGATACGTGAATTAGGGGATATTTAATGTCCCCTTTTATGGGAGGGTTAAAAAATGCTACAAGAAATGATTCAAAAGTATCTAGAAACATCAAAGGAAGAAAAGGCAGAACACACCTATCGTGGTGAGTATACAATCGCTCAATCGCTGATAAGGTGCTTAGATTCAATCGGTGTTGATCGTGTTGATCAGTTGAAATTTGATACTCAAAAAGAGATCATCAGATACTATCGAAATTTCACCAGGTGCAAGAACAGCAGTATCAACAAACACACTGCTTATTTGAAAGCGGTTTTGAGATCATCAGGATTTCATGATCATCCGTTTTTGTTAACTAAGAAACTAAGAGATGACACAGAACACACAAAGGTGATTGAAAAGAAGGACCTGTTCAAGATCATGCAGTACTGTATGGATCTAAACAAGAACAAAAACAGCATTGTCTATCGTGCGGTTATTTTTTTGCTTTATGAAACAGGATCAAGAATCAATGAACTTCTTAACATTAAAATTCGTAATGTGAACACTCATGAGCGATGGATCTTGCTTGATACAACTAAAAGTCACAAGGATCGTGTTGTGCCTTACAGTCATTTATCAGCAATGGTGATTGAAGATCTGATCAAATGCAATCCTCAAAAGGAATACTTGTTTTGGAACTTGATTAAAAAGCGACAGCTGCAATATAACGATGTCAAATTATTTTTGCGTGACATGATGGATGATATCGACATCAAACATGTTCATCCACACATGTTCAGAAAGACAATGGCCACTGCACTTGTTGAAAAGGGAGCAAACACTAAAACAGCACAGAAGATCCTTGGCCATGAATCGATTGTGACTACTGAAATATACACTGAGTACAATTTAAGGATCGCAATGAAAGATTATCAGCGACATGACATATCTACAGGCGTTCTATCAGCGATCGAAAATCGTCAAGGTGATACTTCCATCACTCACTTTGTCAAAAAACGTGCATAATACTATGTATTATAAGTGAAAAAGGACTTCCTGATCCGTAATAACAAAAAAAGCCTATCGGTTAGGCTTTCTTTGTCTTTTGGATCATCTCAAGAATTTCTTCACTGATCTCATCATGAATTTTCTTGAAGTCAATTAGATCATCAACTGAACAATCAAGTGCAATGGCGATTTTGGCCAATGTTTCGATGTTCGGTTCTCTAGTACCTTGTTCATAATTCGAAACAGCACTAGCTTTTAGCCCTACAATGTAGGCCAATTCTTGTTGAGATATACCCGCTTTTTGTCGAAACTCTTTAAGTCTAAGCATTTTTATACCTCCATTTTTGGCGAAATCACACATAATGTGTTGACATAATCACACAAAACGTGTATTCTTGAATTAAGAGATACGCTTGCCGGCTATCTTAGAAAAAGAGAAGTCATATTTGTTGGTACCCCCTCACGGGCTCGAACCGTGGACCCACTGATTAAGAGTGAGTTCACCTATACAAACATAATGACTTCTAAGGAAGTCATTTTTTATTTACTTTTTACACTTCCTAAGTCTGATGAAAGGAGATCAGTTTTAGTGATTGAAGACCTTATCAAGCATCCAGTACCAGGTATCACAGTTCGTGCTTTGAAACTATCGATGAATCACGGTGTATCCCTCATGGGTACGTACTTGCTCATACTGCACACGTGTGCGTATGATCCAAGCGGTTACTGTGGTGCATCAAACAAAGAACTTGCTGCAGCTACTAAACAATCCATCAGAACGATTGGATACCAGTTAAAACAGCTTGAGATGCTTGAACTCATCAAGATACGCAGATTAAACCAGTACATAAGGCACATCGAATGCTTTGAAACAGAACGCATGAAAAGGTACATCGACAAACAAAAAGGCCTTCAAGAGCCTGATTGGATGGATGAATACATGCAGGATCTAGCCAAAGTACAAGGGTGAAAAAGTGCCTTGCAAAAATCGTCATATGCTATGCAAAAATCGACATGGCATAAGAAAAGAATAAAAAATAACAAAAACGTTTCTTAATTTTGATATCTTTTAATCTTTCAAAAAGAACTAAAAACAAGAAAAGAGAAAACCATTCGCATACATACATGTACACGTTAGGGCTAGCATTCAAGCTCTAAAAAAATTGTCAAGGGGTATAAACCGCTAAATAAAATTTATCGGTTGAGTATTTGAACCCTAAAGGGTACTTCATTATTTTTTATAAAAATGAGCCTCGTTGACTTCTATGATGCGAAAAGTTCCTCAAGCCAAAACAAGAGAAAGGATTTTTTACAAACATGATTAAAATTAGAGTCCAGTGCTTACCAGAGCATATTGGTAAAACAAAAGCATCGATTGAAAAGAATTTCAAGATACATTTAACCTCACAAGTCTATCCACAAAAGAACAGTGACTTTGTGAGAATTTACATTGAGGCTACTCCACTTGTAGCAGATCAGTTAATTCGTGTTGAGTCAGTCATTGATCTCATTCAAGATACAAGAATGAAGTTCACAGCTGATGCTAACACTCAGAAGATGTTGAGATACCTAGAGAATGAAATACTTCTTGCAGTTGATCCTGAATATGTAGGTGCGACATCATGAGAAGAACATTACACGAACTTTTATCATCAGTGATTGCAGCTATCGTATTCGTGGGTTCAGTCATGGGATTCATAACGATTGCATCGCTGATTACTCAGAATGAATCAATCATCATCTTAGTAGCAATCATCGCATATATGTTGGTAGCTTTCACAATCATCAGAACAAATAAGAAGTTTTCGAAAGTCTACAAAGAAGTTTATAACCTCACGCTAGATCAAGCTTACATCAGAAATGTTTTGTTTGATTGGTCAAGAGGTAATTCAACAACAAGATCAGCACTACAGCAAATCGATCAGATCTATAATCACGTTTACACCGACAGCATCAAGATCAAGGATGGTGACATCTGATGGGACGTTTCTATTTTGCTCAAACGGAAGATTGCACAATGATCTTTGCAAAGTCTATGTATCCAAAAAGAATTGATTGTGTAAATGCAGCTCATAACTTAGGTGAGAAATCAGTTACAGCTGAAGATGTGAAACCATCACATGCAGTTGTCACATATGATGATGGCGATCCAATAGCAGTCGTGTTGACTCCAAAAGGCATTGGCACTATACCTGTGTGGGTGATTCTATTATGAGAAATCTATTCGATCCAAACATTAGAAACAAACAATTTCAAATTGGTCAGCAAAATGTTTCTCACATCAGTTTTGGCCCATGCGATATCGTTTCTCTAGAGGTTTATGATGGCATCATATATTATCAAATCTTTGTTAAGAATAACGGCTTAAAAGTCAAATGTGTTGGTTCTAAACTTGAGGTGACATCATGAACAACATCAATGTGATATCAATCATTTCACCAGTGTCACCAAACGTATTATTTGAAATCACTCAATGTGTTAGAGATATTCAAAAGCATCCTATTGAGGAAGTTAGAGAAAGGTTTCTACCAAATTGTGAGCAAATTGAACAAGTTGATGATAGCAAGATGATTGTTAAAGTCAACTATTCAAAAGATAAAAAAACTATCGATAAGGTAACCTTTAGAGGTTATAAGGACCACGAAGATGATCTATGAAATTGTTAAAAGAACAGTATATGTGATCATGAATGAAATCAGTGAAACCTTCCTAAGAGATACAAAAGATGGATCTATGAGATGGAGCAGCTTGTCACACTTTGCAAAGACATATCAACATCAAAGTGATGCAGAAGAATTTATCAAGAAACAAAAGATAAAAGATGCAGTTGTTACACATCTATTGATTCATGAAAAAAAAGAGGTGATATC
>JACDJB010002496.1_pt1 | contig 13157 bp, 6 predicted proteins | sample 7454121 | NCBI WGS metagenome assembly JACDJB01 (sample SAMN14253290, study PRJNA609438) | sludge metagenome | isolation source: sludge after 25d culture with pyrite | collected 2018-12-20 | reverse complement strand
ATCCTGACGAAAAGACATTTCAACAACAACAGGTCAATACCGATTATTATTTGTCGTGGCGCGACGGGTATTTTGTTTGCAACAAAGAACCGCTACAAAATATTCTTAAAAAACTGGAACGATACTACAATGTGAACATTGTATTGCAGGATACCCAACTTGGGCAGGAAACATTCTCAGGTAATTTAGACCTGAAAAATACCCCCACCGAAGTGTTGTCAACTATAGCCGAAACCATGCCTTTTTCTGTGAGCTATGAAAATGAGAAATTGATCATTAACCAAAAATAATTTGCCTATGGAGTGAGTTTTGACTTTGCTGTCATAAAAAAAGCTTGCAGGTGGTTGCAACACCCGCAAGCTTAACAATTAATCAACCCCGTAATCAACCCCGATAGTTAGCGGGGCAGATGAACGGCATTATTAATTTTAGAAAACGTACAAAATTATGAAAAAAAACGATTCGAACTGCATTTTCTTCATGAAATACATGCAGAAGACGCAATTTTTTAAGGTTATGAGAATAACGGTTCTCCTTTTATTGATAGGATTGAGTAATGTTTTTGCAAGCAACACCTATTCGCAAGACACAAAGTTCACTTTCTCAAAGAAGAACATTACACTTATTCAGTTATTTGAAGAGATTCAAAATCAAAGTGAATTCAATATTTTTTATAAAGACAGTCAGGTTGACCCGAGCCTTAAAGTCAATGTGATAGCACAAGAGGCTTCTGTTGAAGAAATTCTTGAGCAGGCGTTGAAAGGTGCACATCTTGATTTCAAGGTAATCGACCGGCAAATTGTCGTTTTTCCTGCTAAAACAGTTTATAAAGATGAAGAGTCGGAAGAAATCAGTACAATTCAACCTCAGGAGAAAACCGTTTCCGGGAAGGTGACGGATCAAAGCGGGGAACCTATCCCTGGCGCTTCCATCGTGGTGAAAGGAACTACCATCGGTACTATTTCAGATATGGATGGGAACTTTACGCTGACAGGGGTACCTGAGGATGGCACGCTGGCTTTCTCTTTTGTTGGCATGAAGACGGTAGAAGTTCAGGTAGTCGGACAAACCGCTTTTAATGTTGTGCTGCAGGAACAGAGCCTGGGGCTGGATGAAGTTGTTGTTGTTGGATATGGAACACAAAAGAAGGCTAACTTAACTGGCGCTGTTGACCAGGTTACAAGCGAGGTTTTTGAAAACAGAACAATGACCAACGTAACCCAGGGATTAAAAGGCGTTGTTCCAAACTTGAATATTACACTTCTTGATGGAAGACCAAATCAGGCACCTGCTTATAATATTAGAGGAACTACTTCCATTGGCCAGGGGGGTAATGCACTGGTTTTAATTGATGGCGTTGAGGGTGATCCAAGCTTGATCAATCCAAATGACATCGAAAGTATTTCTGTACTAAAAGATGCTGCATCAGCATCCATTTATGGAGCACGAGGTGCCTTTGGTGTGGTTTTGATTACTACAAAAAACCCAACTCAGGGAAGAACGAACATCACATTCTCTTCTAATGTGTCAATAAAAAATCCTGTTGTACTTCCCGATTATGTATGGGATGGTTATACCTGGGCCAAAATGTTCAACGAGGCGCACTACAATTGGGAGGGTTCATACCCAAGTGCAGCAAACAAAACTATCCGTTTTTCGCAGGAATATCTTGAAGAACTAAAATATAGATCCGAACATCCAGGTGAATTTGAACAACAATGGGAAATTAATCCGTCGAATGGGGAGTATGTTTATTATTACAGCACCAACTGGTATGAAGAACTGTATAAAGATTTCACTACTTCAAACGAACATAATGTAACTGTTTCGGGAAGTTCAAAAAACGCGAATTACATGATTACTGGCAGGTATTTGGGCCAAAATGGACTGTTCCGATACAATTCCGATGACTATGAAATGCTCAATTTCAGAGCAAAAGGAGCAATCCAGGTTTTTCCCTGGTTAAACATTGACAACAATACACAATTTTCTGATATGTCTTACCATACTCCGTTGAATGTTGGAGAAGGCGGTGGAATCTGGAGAAATATTTCCGATGAAGGAAATCCGATGTCGCCAATGTTTAATCCCGATGGAACACTCACCCACACTGCGGTATATCAAGTTGGTGATATGTGGTATGGGAAAAACGGATATGACAATACCAAACGAATTATTAAAAATAAAACAGGTTTTACAGCCAACTTATTTCAGGAAAAACTTCTGGTTAAAGGTGATTTCGCTTTTCAAATTGTTGATGACAATGAAAAACGCAGAAGAGTGCAGGTTCCTTATTCAAAAAAACCAGGGGTTATTTCTTACGTTGGCACTAAGACCAATGACCTAAGAGACATCTGGCGCGAAACCAAATACCTTGCAACTAACTTGTACACTGAGTATGAAAACTATTTTAATGAGAATCATTACATTAAAGCTATGGTTGGTTATAACTATGAACAGTCACTTTATAAAAAACTGGAAGCAGAAAGAAATGGCTTAATTTTCGAAGATGCAATCGACCTGAGTTTAGCTTTAGGAGATGATATTAGTGTTGATGGAAGCTATGAAAAGTGGAATATTCTTGGCGGCTTCTCAAGAATAAATTATTCTTACAAAGATAAATACCTTTTTGAGGTAAACGGCCGATATGACGGTTCTTCCAAATTCCCATCAAATGAAAGGTATGCATTTTTCCCATCATTTTCTGCTGGATGGAGGATTTCAAATGAATCATTCTGGAATGTTTCAGATAATTTAATCTCAAATCTTAAAATAAGAGCATCCTATGGTTCACTTGGAAATGGGAACATAGCTTCTTATGTCTATCAGGAAAAATTTAATATTAGCCAGTCGGGCAGATTGCTGGGTGGTACAAAACCCCAATTAACCAACCAACCAAGTGTATTACCTGATGGTCTAACTTGGGAAACATCTACCATCTCCAATATTGGCTTAGATATGGCCATGTTATCAAATCGGTTGTTTTTTGTGGGTGATGTGTATAAGCGGAAAGCTACCGACATGTTTACCATTGGCATGACATTGCCTGCTGTCTTTGGGGCAACTTCCCCAAAAGGGAATTATGCAGACCTGGAAACAAAAGGTTGGGAGATAGCTCTTTCATGGCGAGACAGATTCATGTTGAAATCCGATCCATTCAATTATGATATTCGACTAACTCTTGCTGATAACAAAGCAGTTGTTACAAGATATAATAATCCAGAAAAAAACCTGGACGATTATTATGAAGGGATGACAATTGGCGAAATCTGGGGCTATACAAACGATGGGTTTTTTGTCGATCAGGCAGATATTGAAAGCCATGCTGACCAAAGCCGGTTTAAAACTACAAATGCAAGGATTATTTATCCAGGAGATATTAAACTGAAAGATATTAATAAAGATGGAAAAATAGATCCAGGTACCAACCGGGTTGATAATCCTGGTGACAGAAAAATTATCGGAAATTCAATGCCGCGCTACACTTTTGGCATTAACCTGGGAGCAGACTGGAAGAACTTCTTCTTTTCCTCCTTTTTTCAGGGTGTTGGCAAGCAAGATTGGTTCCCGAACAGTGAAGCCAGCGCATTTTGGGGGCAATACAACCGGCCTTACAACTATTTACCTAGGTGGCATCTCGACAATCACTGGACACCGGAAAATCCGGATGCATACATGCCAAGATATGTTGGAAGGATTGCAAACAGGTCAGGAGCAATTTTAAGCAACAATCCACAGACTGGCTATCTTCAGAATGTTGCCTACATCAGATTGAAGAATATTCAGTTTGGTTATAACCTGCCAAAGAATTTAATCTCGAAAATACGGGCTGAAAATGCCAAAATTTACTTCTCTGGCGAAAATCTTTGGACCTGGTCACCACTTTATAGAATTACGAAGGATATTGATGTTGAAAATACGGGCCCTTCCGACTTGAAATTAACTTCAGGCACTTCAGGTGATGGTTATAACTACCCCATGTTAAAAAGCGTCACCTTTGGATTATCAATAACATTTTAATCATTAATTTCAAAATCAAAAAGATGAAAATGAATTATTTTTGGTTAATTATAATTGCAGCCTTTTTGTTTGGTTGCGATCTTGAACAGATCCCTCAGGATACGGCCTCTAAAAATGCAGTATTTGGGAGTGAAAAAGGCCTTCAACTATACTCCTATTCATTTTATGACTTCCTGCCAAGCGCAAATAATATTCATACAGCAGACGGCATGTCTGACTATGCAGCAAGAAGAGGTGCGCCACCATTTATAATGGAAGATGCTTATGGGCCTACTTCAAGCGATGATGGAAGCGCATCGGGAAACGATATTGTTGCGCTTGGAAGTAACCGTGACTGGGGTTGGAGTCACCTGCGAAACTTTAATTTCTTTATCGAAAACTGTACAGATAAAAATATTCCTGAAGAGGTTAGAAACCATTACATTGGACTGGCCAGGTTTTTCCGTGCATTTTTCTATTTCGAAAAAGTTAAACGCTATGGAGATGTGCCATGGATCAGCAAAGCCCTTGATGTGGAAGATCCTGACTTGTTTAAAGGCCGCGATCCAAGAAAACTGGTAATGGACTCTGTTTTGGCAGACCTTAACTTCGCCTGCGAAAACATTACCTTGACAAATGATCCAACCGTAAGTTTGGTTACCAAATGGGTTGCTTATGCATTTAAAGCAAGAGTATGTCTTTTTGAAGGCACTTTCAGGAAATATCAAACTCAAATTGGCCTCCAGGAAACTGCAAACAGTTGGTTGACAGAAGCTGCCAATGCCGCTAGAGTTGTTATGGACCAATCCGATTTCAAACTTTACACCGGAGCAGGTACCGACATGTCATACCGGGAATTGTTCATAAATCAAACACCAGTGGCAGACGAAATTATGATGGCTGTGATTATGGATAATGCATTGGGCATAACACATGCTGCCAACTGGTACTATACAAGCACAACAACAGGTGTGAGGTTTAATTTCATCCGAACTTTTATAAATACATATTTAAATCTTGATGGTACCCCTTTTACCAATAATCCTGGCTACCCCACCATGCTATTTTATGAAGAAGTAATGGGGAGAGATAAAAGGCTGCAACAGACCATTAGGTTGGGCGATTACGAAAGGACAGATAATAATGTTCCTTTTAAAGCAGCACCTGATATGCTATACTCATATACTGGATATCAGCCGATAAAGTGGACTCTTGATGACATTTATATTGATACAAGGGATTTAAATTATAATTCAGTATCATTATTCCGTTTTGGAGAGGTCCTTTTGAATTATGCTGAAGCCAAAGCAGAAATGGAAACACTAACGGATGGTGATTGGGCCGCCACAATTGGTGCACTCAGGTCCAGAGCTGGGATTACGGGAGGTCTAACAACCAAACCAACGGTTGTTGATCCTTATCTTCAATCAACGTATTTCCCAAACATTTCAGACCCTGTAATTCTGGAAATTCGAAGGGACAGAGGAATTGAACTGGCAATGGAAGGTTTTCGGTTTTACGACATTGTCCGGTGGAAAAGAGGTGAACTTATGGAAATGGAATGGAATGGAATGTACATTCCGTCTCTTGACACACCCCTTGACTTAAACCAGGATGGTGTAATGGATGTTGTGTACTATAAAACTCCACCGGCAACTACACCTCCCTATGCGGCAATACCAGTAAGCGAAATGTACGGAGGGCAACCCAATCCATACCGGTTATCTAACGATACTTACGGTGAAATTACCTGGTTAAATACTATCCAAAGGAAATGGGAAGAAAAGAACTACTTTTACCCAATTCCTGAAACTGATAGGCTTACCAATCCCAACCTTGGACAAAACCCAGGCTGGTAAATATATAAAATATGTCTTGAAAAATATTTTGAAAGGTCGATTTTTAAAAATGAACTTCGGCCTTTCATTTTTATCTTAAATTGTAATTATGCATTTGGTATCATCAAAGCAGGTGCTTTTGAATGCCTTAAAAAAATAAATATGCTGTTTGCGCATTTAATCTGTATTATTCATAAAAAAGGGGAGTTTGCTTCCTGAAAACAGCAAAAAGTATTTGTATTTTCAGGGCATACAAAAAACAAATATCCAGTCAGCAATGATAAAAGATAATTTTGAAACCCCCTTTCAATTTAATTAAGAAGAACATTGAATATGAAGTTGATAATAATCACTAAATCTGTTTTCCATAATCTTGTCGCTTTTATATTGACAGGCATTTTGATTTCCTGTGCTTCAAAACCGGCAAATAATAATAATGTACCTGCCGAAACTGCTGAAAGTGATTATTACGTGGCTGCTTACATCTGGCCATCATGTCACCACGATGCGCGTTTTGGCGAAATCCTATGGCCGGAGGGTACCGGCGAATGGGAAGTCATAAAAAAAGGAAACCCTCGTTTTGACGGGCATTACCAGCCGCGTGTTCCATTGTGGGGTTACGAGATGGACAATGACCCGAGGGTAGTGGAGAGATGGATTGATGTGGCTGTTAATCATGGTATTAATATTTTTGTCTATGACTGGTATTGGTTCGAAGGTGGACCTTTTCTCGAAAGTGCTCTAAACGATGGTTTTTTGAAATCAAGAAATAGATCAGAAATGCAGTTTTATATTATGTGGGCTAACCACGACGTAAAACGGAACTACTGGAATGTGCACAAGTTTAAGGACGATACTTCCCTTCTTTGGAGAGGAGCCGTGGATTGGAATAACTTCAGAATTATGGTTGACAGGGTAATAACTCAGTATTTTAAGCAATCCAACTATTTCAAAATAGACGGCATGCCGGTATTTTCTATATTCAGCGTGGACAAGTTGCTGGAAGGCTTTGGCGGAGACATGGATGAAGCCCGTAAAGCGCTGGACTATTTCAGGGAAGAGGTGAAAAAAGCCGGCTTCCCTGGGTTACATATCCAGTGGAACCAGGGCGGAGGGTCCGTTATGTCGAAAGAAGCGGCCATCTGGTTTTCGCAAAGGGTAAAAGAAATAGGATTTAACAGTGTGGCCATGTACAACATGGGAGGGCTGGATGAAGATTATCTGGTTTATGGCAACAACTCGGTGAAAATACGGACACAAATGGATTCTATTCTGGATGTGCCGCTATTCCCTTGCGTTTCCGTTGGCTGGGACGATACGCCGCGGTTTCCTGCGAAAGACATTCATGATGTGGTCCATTATCATAATACCCCTGCCAGTTTTGCAGCCTTGCTTTCGAAAGCCAAAAAGTATGCAGACAGTCACCCCGAACAACCCAAACTGATTACAATCAATGCCTGGAATGAGTGGGTGGAAGGCAGCTATTTATTGCCCGATATGCTTAATGGGTTTGGCTATCTGGAAGCTGTTAAAAAAGTGATAAAGGAAGATTACGATCCCTATTTAAGGAAATAACTGTAATTTTGAAATATGTTAAGGCCTGCTGGTTTAATGTACTTTACAAATGAGGAAATGGGAAACATGAAATCCACATTCATGTCTATCAAATGTTGGATTATGAACTTTTAAAAGTTTTTAAGTGCATTTGTTATGAACAATCTTACACACTTCAAACTACAAAATTTCATAAGTCTCCTTTTTCTCAACCTTCTTTCTGATTTTGCAAAGCTGCAATTCATCCACTGATTCTCAATGGGTATAATCAGCGAGCTTTATACCCTTGACGATGTTCAGTTGACAGCGGTTGCTGACCCGTCTGAGTATTGGGAAATGAGTTGAATCTATTTATTAAATTACGAAAATAAAAAGTTGAATTATGAAACGCTTACATCTTACTTCACTTATCCTTATTATTTCAATGACCATCTTTGGGAACACTGATTTTGCACGTTCTTCTGAACTTGAGGGAGTAGTGGGGAAAAACGCTGGCCAGGACACGGTTCAATTGTTCAATGGTAAAAACCTTGACGGCTGGTACACTTTTTTAAAAGGGAAGGGGCGCAATAACGATCCCAATAAAGTTTTCACAGTACAGAAGGGGCTGTTGACCATTTCAGGTGAAGAATATGGGTGTATTACCACCAATAACGAATACGAAAATTATAAACTCGTTGTGGAATTCAAATGGGGGACAACCACTTTTGCACCAAGAACTGACAGAGCGATGGATAGCGGTATATTGCTGCACTCAAGGGGAGAAGACGGTGGATCTGAAGGGATTTGGATGCGCTCAATTGAATGTCAGCTTATTGAAGGCGGAACGGGTGATTTTATTGTTGTTGGTGACGGAACTCCTGCATTTTCGATTACCTGTCCGGTTGCGCCTGAAAAACAAAATGGATCGTATGTGTTTAAACCCGGAGGCGATCTGGTGACTGTCTATGGCGGACGGATAAATTGGTACGGCCGCGATCCGGACTGGAAGGATGTGAAGGGATTCCGGGGTGCCAGAGATATAGAGAAACCGGTAGGCGAATGGAACAGGATTGAGTGCATCGCACAGGGAGGAGAGATTTTTATCTACCTCAACAATAAACTGGTTAACCATGCCGTAGATGTCCAACCACAAAAAGGGCGTATCCAGATTCAATCAGAGGGCGCTGAAATAATATTCCGAAGGATTGCCCTAGCCCCATTGTCATTGTCTCTGGATTAGAAAAGCACGGGTTAGACTGACCTGATTCGCTGCATGCTCTTGCTTTCGCCAATGCAGGTGATCCATTGTGGCATTCTTATTAAAATCGAAGGACCGTATTACCAATATTTCAGATTCTGATAAAATAAAGGTGGTAACCGTTGACGAGTTTGAAATAATTAATGGAGATTCCAAATTTAACAGGCAATACGCAGAGTTTAACGCCCGAGAAATATCCAACGAGTGGATAAATCATACCTAAAGGGATGGTTGGTCGTTGCCTGACATACCTCGTTAATGGACAAATAGGGCAGGAGAGGGTGGTGTTTCAACGCCCTTTCCTGCTTTGCGCTTATCAATTATAATTATAATTTTAAATAAAATGAAAATGACAAAAGGTTTTAAATTAAGTGGTATTCTTTTGGCTGCCGTTTTGGTTTTTTTTCTTTGTTCATGCCAGCAAAGAGGCTTACAATATACCGATTGGAAATTGGGTGTTCAGAGTTATACTTTTCACCGGTTCAGTTTCCAGGAAGCTGTTGATAAAGTACATCAACTGGGACTGGAATATATTGAAGTCTATTACGGTCAAAAGCTGGGCGATGACATTGAAGGAGTCATGGATTTTAAAATGGACAAAGCCACCCGGGAAAAAGTTTTGGATTACGCTAAATCTAAAGGTGTTTCTATTATAGCCAGTGGGGTGGTCATCCCCAATGATGAAGCAGAATGGGATCAGCTTTTTGAATTTGCCAGGGATATGGGCATTGAGATTATTACATGCGAACCCAAATATGAGCATCTGAAATATGTAGATCAGTTGGCCAATCAATACAATATTGATGTGGCCATCCACAATCATCCCAAACCGTCCAACTATTGGAATCCCGACTTGTTTCTCGAGGCTGTTGATGGCTTGAGTGATCGCATTGGTGGATGCGTTGATGTAGGGCATTGGAAAAGGATGGGGATCGACCCCGTTGAAGGAATAAGGAAGTACGGGAGTCGAATGAAGTCCCTTCACTTTAAAGATATTAAAGAAAAGGAGGAAGGCGAAACGGAGCAGCATGACGTTATCTGGGGAACCGGCATAATAGATATAAAAGGTGTTTTAAGCGAGCTGAAGAAACAAGAATTTAAAGGTTTGTTTTCCATTGAATACGAGTACAACTGGGATAATTCAGTCCCAGATATAAAAGAAAGCATTAAGTATTTTTATCAGGTTTTAGATGAGTTGGATTAATTTTAGTGTGAAGTGTTAAGTTTAAATTTTTAGACCCTTGATAATTTATTTTAGTTGTCGCTTATTGAGCTCAGGTAATCTCATCCAAGTGAGAACCTGAGCTTTGTTAATTTACATACCTCCACTTCTATTAAAAAATCAACACTGTCAATACAAGATTAAGAGGTATCCCTCCAGCCAGTTTCATTGCTTACCTCCCTCATCCTCTGTGGACTGGACTGATAAAAGCATAGGTCATTAGTCAAGCCCTCTTTATATTCTCTGAACAATAAGTATGTTATTCCTCTTTGTTCTCAAGTATTTTTACCCTTTCCCTATTTTCTCCAAATTCCTTCACCTTATTAGCTCAATAATTTTCCCTACTTTTAGCATGAAGTAGGTATATCAGCAAAGCCTTTTATGAAATTGCTTAAAAAAATACTTTTCAGGGAAACTAATGAATCCAGCCGGCACATTTCAGGGTGAAACAATAACTTTAAACCGACCCCCTTATGAACAGATTTAAACCTCACAAACCAGTTTATTTCATATGCCTCCTTTTCTCAACCATCTTTCTGATTTTGCAAAGCTGCAACACATCCACTGATTCCCGGATTGAAGATTTAACCGTAGAATACCTCACCTCCCCACTGGGCGTGGACACCCCTCAACCCCGTTTTTCATGGAAGATAATCTCCGGGGAGAGGGAGGTTCATCAAACCAACTATCAGGTGATTGTAGCGGAAAGCCTGAAGGAAGTTGAAAAAGAAACCGGTACGATTTGGGATTCCGGGGAGGTTTCGGGAGACCGGACGGTAAACCTGGAATATGCCGGAGCCCCTCTCCAGAGCAATACAACCTATTACTGGCGGGTAAAAGCTTGGCTCAATGACGAAACATCAGTGTGGTGCGAACCTGCCTTTTTCCATACTGGAATTTTCGATAAAACAGATTGGCAGGCCCAATGGATTACCACATCGGACGAAATTGTCCATCAAAGCCCTCTTTTGCGAAAACAATTTCAGATTGAAAAAGAAGTTGAAAAGGCCTTCGTTTATGTTACGGCTGCCGGATTTTACGAGTTTTATCTGAATGGTAAAAAAGTGGGCAATCACGTGCTCGATCCCGGTGTTACCGATTACCGCGAAACCATATTATATTCCACTCTTAATGTGACCGATTGGCTCAAAAAAGGAAGCAATGTAGCTGGTGCCATGCTGGGTAATGGTGCCTGGAATTTCCGAAAAGCAGATGGACGATGGAGTTGGGGCGAGGGCGGCGCTTCATTTGGCAATCCCACATTGTTCATTCAATTAATGATCACCTACAACGATGGCAGTCGATCGGTGATAAACAGTGATAAAACCTGGAAGACTTCCCCCGGCCCCATAACGTTTAACAACCTTTACGGCGGCGAAGATTACGACGCCCGGAAAGAAATCCCCAACTGGTCAAAACCGGATTTTGATGATTCGGCCTGGCAACCGGTGGCGGTGGCAGATGGACCGGGTGGCAAATTAAAATCTCAGTTAACACCTGCTATTCAGGTTACCCAAACGCTGGAACCTGTGAATCAAACCAATCTGGCACCGGGCGTTTATCTCTTCGATTTGGGACAAAACATCGCAGGCTGGTGGCGCATGGAAATCAAAGGCTCTCCCGGGCAGGTTATCCGCATTCGCGGAGCAGAAACGCTGAACGACTCACTTTTTGCCAAACCATTGGCAGAAGGCGACAGACTCAGCACAAAACACAGGTATCATGCCGACACCTGGACCGATTATACCTTGAAAAGCAATGAGACGGAAGTTTACGAACCCCGGTTTTTCTACACCGGATTCCGTTACATCGAAGTAACAACGAATGACAATAAAAACCTGCAATACCTGAAAGTAGGAGGCAGGGTGGTACGTTCAGCCAATGAACGGAACGGCACTTTTGAATCATCCGATTCGCTACTGAATAAAATATATCGTGCTGGTGTGTGGTCGCAAAAGGGAAACATGCAAAGTTACCCCACCGACTGTCCGCATCGCGAGAAAGGCGCCTACAATGGCGACGGGCAGGTGATTGCCGAAACATCAATGCACGATTTCCACATGGCCCCGTTTTACACTAAGTGGTTAAATGATATGCGCGATTCCCAGGAGGAAAATGGTCGCATTCCAAACACCTCTCCGGTGTTGGTTGGAGGCATGGGCGGAGGTGTTGCCTGGGGAAGCGCCTACATCCTGATTCCCTGGTGGATGCATAATTATTACCAGGATACCCGCATCCTGAAAGAGCATTATCCTACCATGAAAAAATATCTGAACTACCTTAAAGAACTGGGTTCTAAAGATGAAGACCCTTCAGAGCCTTTCATTATCGACAATTTCGACGGCTACTGGTACTCGCTGGGCGAATGGTGTGCCCCCGGGCAGAAAGATGGACCCAACCATCCGGTGGTCAATACCTTCTACTATTATTACAACAGTAAGATAATGTCCAAAATTGCCGGCGAACTTGGTTATGCTGAGGATTCAGAGTATTTTAAGGCATTGTCTGATACTATCAGGCAGGTGTTTAACCGGAAATTTTTTAATCCCAAAACCGCTTTGTACGGAACCGAAGAAATCTATCAGACCTACCAGATTCTGGCGCTGGCGGGTGACCTTATACCGGAAGGATACCGTGAAAAGGTGTTTCAAACCATTGTGGAGGATATTAAAGAACGGGGAGATCATCTGAACACCGGGATTATCGGAACAAAGTACCTTTGGCCGTTGCTGGTGCAGGGAGCTGAAAACGAACTGGCGTACCGGGTGGCTACGCAAACCACTTATCCGGGTTATGGTTACTGGATTAACAACGGTTCCACTACGCTGCTGGAAGAGTGGTCGGGCGAAAACTCGCATAACCATCAGATGTTTGGTTCGGTGACGGAGTATTTCTATAAATTCCTGGCCGGAATTCAGTCACCCATGGAGGGAAATACCACGCAAGGTTACAAGAATATTTTGATCAAACCCTATGTACCCGAAAAACTAAAGTTTGTGAAGGCCTCTCTGGAAACTGTTTTAGGAACTGTTTCTTCCAACTGGGAAAGGAGGGATGGTGCTTTTTTACATGAAGTTAAAATTCCTGCCAATGCTACTGCTACCATTGCACTTCCTCTTTTGGATTTGGAAAACGCAACTGTTTTCGAAGGAGATACAAAAATTTGGGATAACAACCGCTTTGTGAAAGGTGGGGGTGGCATTTATGATGTGAAGATTGAAGATGACCGTCTGGTGATTAAGACAGGCTCGGGGAGATATCGTTTTAGAGTGAAAATGGCGGATGATAAGACAAAATAAAATTT
>JACDJB010002494.1_pt1 | contig 13167 bp, 12 predicted proteins | sample 7454121 | NCBI WGS metagenome assembly JACDJB01 (sample SAMN14253290, study PRJNA609438) | sludge metagenome | isolation source: sludge after 25d culture with pyrite | collected 2018-12-20 | reverse complement strand
GAGCGAGGAGGCGCAGCGGATCACCGGCGGCGCCGCCGGTGACGTCGCCAAGTTGCAGGCGCTCCAGAACGATCTCCGCCAGGGCGAGTACGACACGTCGGCCGACTACCGGGGTTCCGCCGACCCCACCGCATCGTTCCTCCGTCAGCGGCGGGGGTTCTGCACCCAGTACGCCAGCGCATTCGTGCTGATGGCCCGCTCCATCGGGCTCCCGTCCCGGATGGGGGTGGGCTTCACCCCGGGCAACTACGACGCTGCCAACCGGACCTGGACCGTCACCGGACGCCAGGCCCACGCCTGGCCCGAGGTGTTTCTGTCGGAGTACGGATGGGTCGCCTTCGAGCCGACGCCCGGGCGTGGCAACCCGGTGACCGAACCGGTCACCGGCGTGCCGTTCGAACAAGACTCCGGCGACGGTTCGCCCGAGCCGGTCGCTCCGGCGACGACCGCCCCGCCGACGACCGCTCCGCCGACGCCGGACAACACCCCCGCCGACGGCACGACGCCGGCTCAGCCCGAACAGCAGCCGCTGCCGATGCCCGAGACGCCGACGAGCACCCCGTGGTGGCTGCTCGGGCTGTTCGCAGCGTTTGCCCTGGGAGCAGGTGCGGTCGCCGGCCGGGTCGCCTGGGTGCGCAACGCCCGCCAACGCCGCTACCGGCCCGAGGACCCCGCCCGGGTACCGGCCGGCGCCTGGACCGAGGTGACCGACCGGTTGGCAATGCGACGTCGAGACCCCCGTCCCAGCGAGACCGCTGCCGAGTTTGCACGCCGGATGGAGGGCGAGACCGGTCTGGCCACCCTTCGCCCGCTGAGCGAGCTGGCCGCGGCCGGGGCGTTCGGCGATCGCGCCCCGGAGGACACCCAGGCCGAGGAGGCCCGCCGGCTGGCCGACCAGGCCTCGGAGACGGTCTCGTCGGAGTGGAGCCGGGCCGAGCGCATCCGCTGGAGCCTCGGAATGGCGCCTCGTCGCTCCGGGCGGCGCCGCCACTCGCAGGGCTGATCCACTTCCCCGGTCAGGTGCCCGTCGCCCTGTGCTCAGCGCACTGTTGTCAGCACCGTGCTCGATGAGCTTCGGTGGGGGGATCGTTGCCCGGTGCGCAGGGACCGAGCGATCCTCAGCTGTCGTCGCCGGCGTCGGCGCTGGTCGAGGCTTCCGGGCGGCGAACGCCGGTAAACCCGGTCACCTGGCTGAACAACTCGCCCATGCCATCCTGGCCCAGCTGCCGGATGCCGGACTCGATCACCGCGCCGAGGGCGAAGGTGACCAGAAATCCGACAAAGGCCAACAGGAAATGCACCGACAACAAGAAGATGGTCAGGGCGAGCGAGACGACCATGCCGACCGCCGCCAAGCGGATGCGCCGCAGCACCGCGGTGTGAACGGTGCGCGTCCGCACCTCGTTGGCCAGCGCGGGGTCGGACTCGTAGAGGCGGTCCTCGATTTCCCGGAGGATGCGCTGTTCGTCTTCAGAGAGCGGCACCGTTGACCCCCTTCTCGTTCAAGTCACCATGATCGCGCACCCCGGGGCCGCTCACAACGCGAGGAGCGGCCGGGTCCTCGACCAAGCGGGTCGGCCCGATGGCGTCACGGCCAAAACGGCGGCGGACATCATCGACGGTGCGGTCGAGGGTTCGATCGTCATCGTCGGACAGCCTATCGAGGCGGAGCTGCGCAGGGGCACCCCGGGCGAGGCCGGTCGTCCCCACGCCGAGCAAGCGAACGCCGACGCTCAGGTCGAGCTGGTCGAGCAACGCCGAGGCCACCTCCCGCACCGTGACGGTGGCGTCGGTGGGCGCGTCCAGGCGTTGCGCCCGCGTGAGGGTGCGGAAATCGCCGTAGCGCACCTTGATCTGCACCGTCGTTGCGGTCACCCCGGCAGCCCGCAGTCGCTCCGCGACGTGATCCGACATCGCCGCCAGATCGGCCGACAGTTCCCCCACGGCGAAGCGATCGGTGGGAAAGGTCCGCTCGGAGCTGATCGATTTGGCCGGCGCGTCGGCGATGACCGGGCGAGGATCATCGCCCTTGGCCAGGGCGATGAGCTGGCGAGCACCGGCGGCGCCGAACAGCCGCCGCACCGCACCCTCCCCCACCTCGGTCAGCTCGGCGATCGTGCGCACCCCCAACCGACCCAGCTTCTCGCCGGCGACCGGCCCAACCCCGGGCAGCGCCCGCACCGGCATCCGCTCGAGAAAGCCGATCACCTCGTCGGGGCGCACCGCGACAACGCCCGGCCCGGGGATCGGCCCGCGCGGATCCGCTGAGGGCTTGGCCGCCTCCGACGCCAGCTTGGCGATCGTCTTGTTGGGACCGAGTCCGACCGACGCCCACAGGCCCATCTCGTCGTGGATGCGCTGACGAAGCCGGGCGGCGGTGACGATGGGGTCGCCGAGGCGCCGCTCGCTGCCGGTGAGTTCGACAAACGCCTCGTCGAGGGACAGTGGCTCGACGAGCGGGCTCAGCTCCCGGAGGATCGCCATCAGACGACCCGACACCTCGCGGTAGTGGTCGTGATCACCGGGCAGGACCACCGCCACCGGGCAGCGGCGCATGGCTTCGGTCATCGCCATCGCCGAGCCGACCCCGGTGGCCCGGGCCTCGTAGGAGGCCGCAGCGACGACGCCGCGACGCCCATCGCCGCCGACCAGCACCGGCCGGCCCGCCAGCTCGGGCCGCCGCAACACCTCGACCGCAGCAAAGAAGCAGTCCATGTCGGCGTGCAGCACCCAGCGAGGCGTGGTGCGCCCACGCTGCCCGGCTGGGCCCCCGTGCGGCTCAGCGCTCATCTGGATCGGTACGCGTGACCCGCAGGTCGGCCCGACGGTCGCCCTCGATCAGGTAGGAGAACCGGCGGGTATCCGCCCAGCGGTGCGTCAGAAACTCGACGAGCGGCTCGCGCACCCACGGCGGGGAGTCGACCAGCGGCTCGTGGGAGCGCTCGGCACGAAACCACTCACCGGTTTCCACGATGCCGTCCGGGTCGTCGAAGGACAGTTCACCGCCGGGATGCTCGGCGCCGTAGGCGACGACGCGCAGCTCCCAGCCCAGCTGAGGAGCGCTACAGCGGATCTCATAGAGCGGTCCCCGCCAACTGGGCACGACCAGGCCGGTCTCCTCGGTCACCTCGCGACTCAACCCCTCGACCAGTTCCTCACCAACGTCGATCACCCCGCCGGGCGGCGACCAGTCGACCACGCCGCCCTGGCGGCGGTTGCGGACGAGCAGAACCCCATCCGGGCCTTCGATCACCGCTCCGCCCACCGTCCAGTGCCGCACGGGCTGAGGGGTGTCGGGCGAAACGCTCACGTCGCGCAGCCTAGCGATGGCCGAGCGGGCCCACCCGGCCGCCGCAGGGCCGGAACCGCATCGCCGGGATGACCCGCTCGACCCTGCCGGCCACCGGTCGGGCCGGCCTGCGAGCGGCGGAGGGGGAAGCCCCGCCACCGGCGGGTACCATCGGCGACGATGGCCGCTTCGAGCGAAGGCAGCGACAACTCCAACAGCGCCCCGAGTGGCAGCCCAGGCGGTGACGCCGAAGGCCCGCAGACCGCGCTCGCGCCCGTCTGGGCACGGGCGGTGGCCTTCGCCGCCATCATCGCCGGCGGACTGGCAGGGGCGCTGGTCGGCGGTCGCTTCGGCGATGTGGCGTGCACAGGATCGTGCGATGTGGCGATCGGAGCCTCGATGCTGGCCGCGTCGGTGATCGCCGCCCTCGGGGTGGCGGCGGTGGCGGTGATCACGCTACGGGTGGCCGGGGAGTGGGTCGGTGGCTCGTGAGCCACCCCGGAGCCGGCGAGGCGAACCGACCGGACGCTGCCGTCGACTCCGACGAGTTGTGCACCCTGGCCCTTTCCGCCGCCCGCCTGGGAGCCCGCACGGCGTCGGACGCCCAGGCGGAAATACGCCGCCAAGGCGGGGCCAGAACGACCAAGTCGAGCGAGACCGACCTGGTGACCGAAGCCGACCGAGCGACCGAGCGGGTCATCCGCGATGCCCTGCTCGACGCCCGACCCGGGGACGGGTTTCTCGGCGAGGAGAGCGTCTCGGAGTGGACCGACGACCCTCGGGGCGACGCCGACGATCGGGTGGTGTGGGTGGTCGATCCGATCGACGGAACGACCAACTACGTCTACGGCCAGCCGGACTGGGGCATCTCGGTGGCGGCCACGCGCGGCGGGCGCAGCCTGGTGGGCGTCGTCATCGCGCCCCGCCTCGACCTCGAGTACGTCGCCACCCTCGGGGGCGGCGCCACCCGCAATGGCGAGCGGCTCGTCGTCGCCCAATCCCCGCCGCTGAGCCAGGCCCTGGTCGCAACCGGCTTCGGCTACGACCCTGGCCGCCGCGGCCGACAGGGGGCGGTGGCCACCGCTCTTCTGCCCCAGGTGCGCGACCTCCGGCGTCGGGGTGCGGCGGCGCTCGACTTTTGTTACGTCGCAGACGGCAGCGTCGACGCCTACTACGAGACCGGCCCGCACTGGTGGGACTTTGCCGCCGGGTCGTTGGTGGCCACCGAGGCCGGCGCCAGGGTGACCGCCCAGCCACTCGTTGCCGGGCCGACCGGCGGGCCGGTGGCGACCACGGCCGAGCCCACGTCCGGATGGTTCCTCCTCGCCGCAGCACCGCCGCTGTTCGGCTCGTTGAGCGACGTGCTCACCCGCCTGGGTGCCGCTGGGGGCTGAGCGCTCAACGACGGGTGGGCACGGGGCTACCCGGCGCGCCCGGTAGCCTGGCCGCGGCGGCCTCATCTGGCTCCATCGGAATTCAGGCCTCGGTTCCGAAACGCCCGCATCGCGTCGGGCACCGCCCCGAGGCCTCAGGCACGAAAGCCCTACGTTGAGCACCCGAATCCTGACCGTCGAGGACGACGAACGCATCCGCACCGCCGTGAAGCTGGCCCTCGAGGACGAGGGGTGGGAGGTGGTCGAAGCGGCCACCGGCGAGGCGGCGATCGACGCTTTCCGTTCCAACCCCACCGATGTCGTGTTGATCGACATCATGTTGCCCGGCGTCGACGGCTTCGAGGTGTGCCGCGCCGTACGTCGACAAAGTGACGTGCCGATCATCATGGTGACCGCCCGCGCCGACACCCACGACGTGGTCGCCGGGCTCGAGGCCGGTGCGGATGACTACCTGACCAAGCCGTTCGTGCCCAAGGAACTGTCGGCTCGCATTCGCGCCCTGTTGCGACGGGTGCGCTCCGGCGACTCGCTCCAGCACCGCATGCGCTTCGGCGACCTGGAGATTGTGCCCGACGAGGGCGTGGTCACCTTGGCCGACGAGACGATCCACCTCACCAAGACCGAGTTTCGGTTGCTGGTCGAACTCGCCAGCTCGCCCGGCAGGATCTTTTCGCGCGAGGACCTGCTCGAGAAGGTCTGGGGCCACGGTTACCTCGCCGACAGCCGGCTGGTCGACGTCCACGTGCGCCGGCTGCGCACCAAGGTGGAGGCCGATCCGGGCAACCCTCGGCACGTGTTGACCGTGCGCGGCCTGGGCTACAAGCTGGCGGCGTGAAACGGTCGGGGCGGCGCACCGACGATCGCTCGGGTGCGACCCCTTCGGGCGGTGATGGCGATCGCGCCAAGGGCGCCAAGGACCACACCGAGGCAACCACCAACGCATCCCGATCGAGCACCACCGATGCCAAGGCGGGTGGACCCCCGCTCGGCGGCAACGTCGCCGACGACACCAGCGGGGTCGCGTCGACCTCGCGACGGCAGCCGGGCGACTCCCAGTTGGGCCTCCGTGCCAGGGTCACGCTGGCCTTCACCCTCGGCGCGCTCGTACTGTCCGGGATCATCGGTGCGGCCACGCTGAACCTCACCCGCCGTTCGCTGCTCGCCGATCGCGAACGACGCACGATCACGCGCACCACCGACAGCGCCACCACCCTGGACGGCCTGCTTCAGAGCCAGGCCGCCGACGCCGACCTCAACCCGTTGCTGGGCGACCTTCAGGCCCAGGGACCGCAGTTCCTGATGCTGAAGGAGTCGAGCCCGTCGGGCAATCGGATGGTACGCACCTACTTCACGGGCGACCTGTCCGAGTCCGACCTCCCCCAGAGCCTGATCACCCGTTCGGTCTGGGACTCCGAAGCGGCGGTCATGCGTCTCGAGGCCGACGGCACGATGTACACCGCTGTCGGCGTGCCCCTGAGCGGCGCCAAAGGCGCCTACTTCGAGCTCAACGCCATCGACGACATCACCTCGGCGGTGCAGTCACAAACGGTGATCCTGATCATCGTCGGCTCGATCACCACCATGGCGGGCACCGCTCTGGGCTGGTGGGCGAGCCGGCGGGCGCTGCGGCCGCTGATGATGGTCGGTGAGGCGGCCGGCCGCATCGCTGACGGGCACCTGGAAACGCGGTTGGACGCCGCCGATTACGCCGAGGACCCCGAGCTGGGCCCGCTGGTGTCGTCCTTCAACGGCATGGTCGAGAAGCTGCAGGCCCGCATCGACCGCGACGCCCGGTTCGCCTCCGACGTCAGCCACGAGCTGCGATCGCCCCTGACGACGATCAACGCGTCGGTCGATGTGCTCGGGCGGGCCGCCGACAACCTTCCCGAGCGGGCACGTACCGCGCTCAACCTGCTCGAATCCGACCTGGTTCGCTTCACCCAACTGGTCGAGGACCTGCTCGAGATTTCGCGTTTCGACGCCGGGGCCGTGCGTCTCGACGCCAACGAGATCAGCGTGATGGGCGTCGTCCGGCGGGCGGTCGATGCCGTAGCCGGCGAGGACACACCGGTTGTGGCCGATGATGAACTCGACGCGCTGGTGGTGGCGCTCGACAAGGTGCGGGTGGTCCGGGTGCTGTCCAACTTCATGGACAACGCCATCAAGTACGGCGAAGGGGTGGAGCGGGTGGAGGTCGACCGGGGCGACGGCACGCTGTCGATCGCCGTCATCGACAGCGGTCCCGGGGTGCCGGCGGAGGAGCGCGAGCTGATCTTCGAGCGCTTCAGCCGCGGTATCCAGGGTGGACGGCGCGGGGCGGGCAGCGGCGTCGGCCTCGGCCTGGCGCTCGTGGCCGAGCATGCCCGGCTGATGGGCGGTCAGGTGAGCGTCACCGAACGAGACGACGGCAAATCCGGCGCTCGATTCGTGCTGACCCTGCCCGAGACGCCGCCGGTCGACATCGAATCGGTGGTGGAATTGTGAACGTGAAGGTCGGTCCTGCCATGTCGCAACGCTCCTTTGGCTCGCCGGCGACGACGCGCGTCCGCCGGCGGATCCTGACGGTGTTCGCCCGATGCGTCGTGCCGGTCGCCCTGCTGGCCGGATGTGGCATCACCCCGGACAGCGAACCCCGAGCATTGCCGCCAGATCTGACCGGCCCGGCCCGGGACCGCAACCCGGAGAACGACCCGGGCAACGTACCCAGCTCGATCTTCATGCAGGCCGGTGAGTCTCGGCGGTTGGTGCCGGTCTCGAGGGAGGTGGCGGCGTTGTCGGTCGAAGACATCGCCAAAGCCACGCTGGTCAAGCCGACGCCGGCCGAGGTCACCGCCGGCATCAGCACCGCCATCCCGCCCAACACCACCCTGCTTTCGGGTTCGGTACGCGCCGACGGCGTCATCGCGATCAACCTGTCCAAGGAGTTCGCCCAGGTGGACGGCTCATCGCGCACGACGGCGGTCGGCCAGATCGTCTTGAGCGTCGGTGCCCAATTTGAACCCGACCGGCAGTTCAGCTTTCTCATCGCCGGGGAGGGCGCACGGATCTCGACCGCAGGGGGCACCAAGAGCCGCGTCACGCCGTGTGACTTCAAAGACGCGTTGGCGGAGGCCGCCCAGCTCGAGTCCGAGGTGCGGGAGCAGACCGACCTGGTTGCGCTGGCCGAGCAGAACAACTCGCTGCGGACGCGGTGCCCCACCCACACCACCGGTTGACCCACCAACCGGCTCGTCAGCTGAAGAACACCTGGGCGACCTCTTCGTACATCTCGAGATCGCACCCCCGGATCCGACCGGCAACGTCCTCGAGGGGCACCGCCTCGATCACATCCCCCGACAGGCCCACCATCGAGCCCCACTGGCCAGCCGCCGCCAGGTTGGCCGCCGCCACGCCGAAGCGGGTGGCCAGCACGCGGTCGCGCGCCGAGGGCGTGCCACCGCGCACGACATAGCCCAGCGTGGTCGTGCGGCTTTCCACGCCGCTTCGCCGTTCCAGTTCATTGGCCACCCGCACCCCGATACCGCCCAGGCGCTGATGGCCGTACTCGTCCACCTCGTATTCCGGCATCGCCATGGTGCCCTCGATCGGCATGGCGCCTTCAGCGACCACGATGATCGACGCATACCGACCCAGTTGCCGGCGGCGTTCGACGACCGCGATCACCTCGGCGATGTCGAAGGGAACCTCGGGCACCAGGATCATCGCCGCCCCCCCGGCCAACCCGGCGTGGAGGGCGATGTGGCCGACATCGCGCCCCATCACCTCGACCACCATGACCCGCTCGTGGGCCTCCGCCGTCGTGTGCAGCCGGTCGATGGCGTCGGTGGCCACCCCGACCGCCGTGTCGAAGCCGAAGGTGACGTCGGTGCCGGCAACGTCGTTGTCGATCGTCTTGGGAACCCCGACGCACGGGATGCCGTCGGCGGTCAGGTCGCGGGCCGCGCCCAGTGAACCGTTGCCGCCGATGACGATGAAGCCGTCGAGGCCGAGGCGAAACATCGACTCCTTCACGCGCGCAACCCCGTCCTCGAACTGGTAGGGCTGGACCCGAGAGGTACCCAGGATCGTGCCCCCTCGAGGCAAGAGGCCACGGCAGCGCTCGACGGTCAGGGTCTCATAGTCCCCGTCCATCACCCCGCGCCAGGCATCGAAGAACCCGAGCACCTCTGCGTTCATGCCGCGCTCGGCCCGCCTCACCACCGCTCGAATCACCGCGTTCAGGCCCGGGCAATCCCCGCCCGAAGTCAGCATGCCCAGCTTCATCGACCGCAATCCATGTCGTCCATCCGTCCAGTGTGCCAGAGCGGGCCGCTACGATCCGTCTCGTGTCCGTAGTCGTCGCCATCGATGCCGGGACCACCGGGGTGCGGGCATTGGCCGTCGAGGCGTCCGCCCACACCGTCGGACTGGCCTACCGGGAGTTCACCCAGCATTTTCCCCGGCCGGGCTGGGTGGAGCACGACGCCGCCGAGATCGCCGAGGCGATCCGCGAGGTCTTGTGCGAGTTGGTCGACCAGCTCGACGAGCCGGTGATCGCAGTGGGGATCACCAACCAGCGCGAGACGGTCGTCGCTTGGAGCCGCAGCACCGGCGAGCCGTTGCACCGCGCGATCGTGTGGCAGGACCGACGAACCGCAGACCGCTGCGAACAGCTGGTCGAGCAGGGCCATCTCGAGCTGATCAGGAACCGGACCGGCCTGGTGGCCGACCCGTACTTTTCGGCGTCGAAGCTCGAGTGGATCTTCACCGAGGGCGGTGTGGAACCCACCGCTGACGTGGCCGTGGGGACGATCGATTCCTGGTTGCTGTGGAACCTGACCGGCGGGGCGGTGCACGCCACCGACGACACCAACGCCAGCCGCACGATGCTCTACGACCTGGGCACCGGCGACTGGAGCGACGAGCTCTGCGAGCTGTTCGGGGTGCCTAGCGCCTGCCTGCCCCAGGTCCTGGCATCGTCGGGACGCTTCGGTACCGTCGCCGAGGGTTGGGGGCTGCCCGTCGGCACACCGATCTCCGGGATCGCCGGCGACCAGCAGGCCTCGCTGTTCGGCCAGGCCTGCTTCGAGACCGGCATGACCAAGAACACCTACGGCACCGGCTCATTCGTGCTGATGAACGTTGGGACCGAGCGACCCGAGCCGGTGGACGGGCTGGTCACCACCGTCGCCTGGTCGCTGCCCGGCGACGACGGCGCCCGGCAGATCACCTATGCGCTCGAGGGTTCGATCTTTGTGACCGGCGCAGCGATCCAGTGGTTGCGCGATGGCCTGGGGATCATCGACTCGGCACCCGAGGTCAACGTGCTGGCCGAATCGGTGCCCGACACCGACGGTGTCGTGATGGTTCCCGCCTTCACCGGCCTGGGTTCGCCGTGGTGGGACCCCTTCGCACGGGGCATGGTGCTGGGCATCACCCGTGGCACCACCCGCGCCCACTTGGCGCGGGCGGTGATCGAGTCGATCGCCTACCAGACCCGCGATGTGGTCGAGGCGATGACCGCCGCGTCCCACAGCGGCCTGGCCGAGCTGCGCGTGGACGGCGGCGCGTCGTCGTCCAACCTGTTGGTGCGCATCCAGGCCGAGCAGCTTGGCGTCCCGGTGCGCCGCTCCGCCGTCAGAGAGACCACCGCTCAAGGTGCGGCATTTCTCGCCGGGCTGGCCGAGGGGTTCTGGGGCTCGCTCGACGAGGTGGGCAACGCCTGGACCAGTGACGGGACGTTCGGCGACGACGAGGTGGATCGAGGTCGGGCCGACGCTGACTACCAGCGCTGGCTGGAGGCGATCGCCCGCTCCGGTGCCTGGGACCGCCCGCGCCGACCACCCGAAAACGCCGAACCGGCCGTCTGAGCCAGGCTCGACGACAACTCTTGACCCGGCGGTCAAGAGAACTACGGTGGTTGGCCGTGGACCGACGCCTGACCCCCCGCGGCGAGGAACGCCGTTCGCAGCTTCTCGAGGTGGCCACCGCCCGATTCGCCGAGCGCGGGTACCAGGCCACCTCGATCTCCGACATCGTCGGGGCGATGGGCGTTGGCAAGGGCGTCTTCTACTGGTACTTCCAATCCAAGGAAGAGCTGTTCGGCTACATCCTCACCGCCGGCATGACCGAGCTGCGCCGCACCCAACTGGCGGCGGTCTCGCACTCCGACGATCCGCTGGTGCGCATTCCGGCGGCGATACGCGCCTCGGTCCGGTGGTCCGCCGAGCACCGCGAGCTGGCGTCGATGTTCGAGTTTGCTCATCGAGACGCCACCTTCGGGCCGCTCACCTCCCGCCTGCGGGAACTGCTGATCGACGATGCGGTCGCCGAGTTGACGTCGGCGATGGACGCTGGCCGGCTCCCCCGCGGCAACGCCGATGCTCAGGCCCGGGCCATGCTGGCGGTCACCGACGCACTCGCCACTCAGGGCTGGAGTGGTGGGCGGGCGGCCGAGGCGGTCGCCGACGACATCGTGACGTTCTGCCTCGATGGGTTGGGCGCCGCCACATCCGCCGCTGCGCGCTCAGGTACCGCCTGATCCTCCCATCCGATCAGCGCCGCCCCGACGACGCCGGCGAGCGGCCCACCCGGGGCACAGCGCAGGTCGATCCGGCGGTGACCCCACGCCACCGACATCGCCTCCAGGTGTGCGGTGACCGCCGAGGCCAACAGTTCGCCGCTGGCCGACACGCCGCCGCCGAGCACGATCACGTCCGGGTCGATCAGCTGGATCAGGTTGGCCAAGCCGACGGCGACCCACCCGGTCCACCCCTGCCACACCGCCTCGGCATCCGCCTCACGGGCCCGCAAGCCCGCCACGACGCTGTGGCCGTCTAAGCGACCGCTCTCGGCCCAACGGGCGGCCAGGTCCGGCGCCTCTCCGTCGGCGACGGCCCGCCGGGCCGCCTCGCCCAGGGCCGTGCCGGATGCGACCGCCTCCCAGCAGCCACGCTGCCCACACCGGCAGAGCGGGCCGTCCGCTGCCACCACCATGTGGCCGGGCTCGCCGGCCAGCCCGGCCGCACCCCGCCACAGCGCCCCGTCGAGCACCAGGCCGCCACCGATGCCGGTCCCGAACGTCACCGCCACCAACGCCCGGGCGTCGGGCGCCAACTGTCGCTGGGCTGCAAGTGCGACGACGTTGGCGTCGTTGTCGATGCGCACCGGAAGCCCGGACGCCTCGCGCAGCGGGCCCGCCAGGTCGATGCCCACCACCATCGGCGTGTTGGCCGCCTGCACCGCAATACCGTCCAGGCCGATGTGCCCGGCGATGCCGGCACCCACCGCCACCGGCGGGTGCGGGGACACCGAGCGGAGGTGGGCCACGAGATCGACCAGTGCCCGCACCAGCGCTGCGCTCGAGTCGGGGGTCGGCACCCGCTCCTCGACGACCAACCGGGCCCGACCGTCTGCGTCGAGGGCCACCACCCCGCCGGCCAGCTTTGTTCCTCCCAGATCGAGTCCGATCAGATGGGGGCTCGCTGCGTCCGGGTCAACCGTCCTCACCCGGCAACCGTACCCGGGCTCAGTCGAGCGGCACTCGCCGCAGGCGCCCGCCGGCTGGCTGATCATCCTCCACGGCGTCGTCGTCGCCTGGCTGCCCGCCGGGTTGTTCACCTGGTTGGCCGGTGCCACTGGAACCGCTCGCACCAGCAAAAGTCGACGAGACCTTCTCGGCCCAGTCGCTCACGCCGGCGACGACATCCTGGAGGTGCCGGGGGTCGGCGACCACCTCCTCGGCGGCATCGAGCAGGTGACGCAGCGCATCGATGGCCCCGAGTGCTGCATTCTGCACCTTCTGTGCGGTGTCTGCCGCCTGATCGCTCACCCGGTCATCTTAGAACCTCGACCAACCGACGCTATCGGGGTTTGCCGTCGGGGCGGTCGTCTCGCTGATCGGCCTGGCGACCGCCCGCACCGAGACGCGCGGCCGCGACGTCGTCGTCGAACGCGAGGTTCGCTGACGGTTTCTGGTTACTCGCCCACAGGATCGGGTAACTGAACAAAGACGCCACGACGGCGGCCGGGACCGACCCGGCCTGGGCAATCGCTCGACGCAGCGGTCCGACAGACGTGGCCAAACACGGAGGGAAACACCATGGTCATAGGTGGAGGAATTCTCGGAACCATCCTGGTCGTCCTGCTGATCCTGTTTTTGATCAAGCGCGTCTGACCAGAGATTTACGACGATCGCGATGCGGTGACACGCTTCAGGCGTCCCCATCGTCGCGTTCGGCGTCAACGTCAGCATCGAAACGGATCACCAGCGTTCCGTCGCTCAAGGATGCCCCGACGACCGAGCGGCCGTGCAAGGCGTCCGGCAACAAAAGATTGCGCCGGTGGGCGCCGACGGTGAGATGAATCTCCCCGTCGCCCGCCCAGACGTCAACCTCGCCTCGGTCGGCGTTGGGTAGCGGCAGGTGCAGTTCGGGTCCATCGGCCCCGGTGACGACCGACATCGGCTGGCTCGTTCCGAGCACCGCCGTCGGCTCGCGTCCGTCG
>JACDJB010002493.1_pt1 | contig 13168 bp, 9 predicted proteins | sample 7454121 | NCBI WGS metagenome assembly JACDJB01 (sample SAMN14253290, study PRJNA609438) | sludge metagenome | isolation source: sludge after 25d culture with pyrite | collected 2018-12-20 | reverse complement strand
GGCCCGATCGCCGTGAAGGTCCCACCACCCGAAAATCGCGGCGGGGGCGCCCCTTCAACAACCCCATTCCCCTGCGGTCCCTGACGCGCACGCGCTGCGGCCTTGATTTGTAGTCACAGTGCGACTACAGTAAACCATCTGAAGCCAATTTACAGGAAGTCACCATGAGCACTGCCGATACCTATGTCCGCGCTCGCATCGACACCAACACCAAGGAACGCGCCGCCGACGCGCTCGACGCGATGGGCCTGTCCATCTCGGACGCTATCCGCTTGCTGATGTTGCGCATAGCTGACGAGCGCCGTTTGCCTTTCGATGTGAAAGTGCCAAACGTCACCACACGCAAGGCCATTGCCGAGCTTGAGTCCGGGAAGGGCAAGCGGTTCGCCAGCGTTGATGATCTGATGGCAGACCTGCATGCGGACGATTGACCGCGCTTCGTCCTTTAAACCTAAAAACCGCAGTTGACCGCTTGATACGCGCACCAACGCCGCATGAATGCTGAAATGTGCGCCTTCGTTTGCCTTCACCTGTCAGGTGAGTCCGCTACCCATCCGCTGGCACGCCGGCTCACGCACCTGCCTTTGTCGCGCCTCCTTGCAGGCCCCGGCCTGCGGCGTCGTTGCTTCGCGGCAGGCACGCGATCCGACGCACCATCGGGCGCGTCCAACTGAGGTTTCTAGGTTAAACGCGATTACAAGCGCGAAGCCAAGGGGCAGCAGCGGGCTACGCTCGATAGCGATCTGAAGCCCGTTCTCGTGGCGCTGGTGACTGATCAGCCGCTCGATGCCAAATACCGCGACCATGACCTAAGCGGCGACTGGGCGGGCTACCGTGAATGCCACGTCAAGCCCGACCTGTTGCTGATCTACCGCAAGTCGGATGCGGACACACTCCGACTTGCGCGGCTTGGCTCGCACAGCGAGCTTTTTTTAGCGTGAAACTCGCGCAGCGAGACTTTGCCCCCTCTCCCGCTTGCGGGAGAGGGCGGGGAGAGGGAAACGTTCAAGGCGATTCGTCGTTTCATACTCTGGGGTGGCGAATCGCCATGAACGTTCGGTTGAGCTTGCGTGGTTTGCGGCACCCGTAGGAGCGGGCTTCTCCGCGAAACGCGCTCCTGCACGCCCCACTCGAAATCGCGGCGAGCACCCGGAGGGCATAAAGGCGCCGGTGCGTGGTTGTTGCCCATTCAAAGGCATTACAACCACGGCCTGCCCCTTGCGGGTGCTCCCACAGGGGTGCCGCGCCCTTGTAGGAGGGCCGCCCCCGGCCCGATGCCGTGATGCTTCCACCGTCCGAAAATCGCGGCGAGCACCCGGAGGGCATAAAGGCGCCGCTGCGTGGTTGTTGCCAATTCATTGGCATTACAACCACGGCCTGCCCGTCGCGGGTGCCCCACAGGCCACACCGTTAGACAGCCGCTGCCCGCGTCACTCGTGAACCGTCAGCGCGTTGCGTCCCAGTTCAACGAAAGTCGCACCCGCAAGCGCACTGGCGATCGTGCCTACATGAGTACGCACGAGTTGTTCGAGCACGTCGTTGGAGATATTCCCCGTGGAGACAAGCAACAAGCGTTCGGGATGTCCGGTCCGGTCACCAGATAGGACTGCACAAAATCGTCATCTTTGGTCACAACGACGCGCTTCTCGCGTTCCGCGATTTCAATGACTTCGGCGTCGCTCGTCCGGTTGCCGTGCGGCAGGTCGAGCGTATGAATCGCATCGTGACCCGCTTCGGTCAGCCAGGTGCAAAATCGTCGTGGAAGCTGTGCATCGACGAGAAACTTCACGCAGCGAAGCGCTCCATGCGCTTCACCTGCGCGAGACGTGCCGCGTAGCCCAGTGCCGCCAGCACGTCTTCACGCTCGAGGTCCGCATAATCAGCCAGGATCTCCTCCGTCGTCATGCCACCCGCCAACAGCTCCAGGATGGTTTCGACCGGATAGCGCAGCCCCCGAATACACGGTTTCCCGTGACAGATTGCGGGATCCAGAGTGATGCGGTCGGAATAGTCCATCTTGGCCTCCTCGGTCATGTCGTCGAGTGTAATCGCCGCATCGATGGAATGCCAGAGCGGCGGCGCGCTCTAGGAGGACCGCCCCCGGCCCGATTGCCGTGATGTTCCCATCACCCGAAAATCGCGGCGAGGGCGCCGCTCCCACAATGTAGGAGGGCCGCCCCCGGCCCGATGGGGTGATGCTTCCACCGCCCAAATCGCGGCGAGGGCGCCGCTCCCACAATGTAGGAGGGCCGCCCCCGGCCCGATGGGGTGATATTCCCATCGCCCGAAAATCGCGGCGAGCACCCGGAGGGCATAAAAAGGCCGGTGCGTGGTCGTTGCCAATCCACTGGCGCCGCAATGGGACGGCCATGCTGTTCTCCCCTCGTCCGTTTGCGGGAGAAGGGGCCGGGGGAGGGGCCAAGCGCGATTGTATTGCGCCCGCCTTTCAGCGCCCAGTCAACTGTCCTTCGCCTTCCGCCCGCTGACTGCCCACCCCACGATCCCCACTCCCGCCAGCATCATCATCCACGCCGAAGGTTCCGGCACGGTCGCCACGTAAAGGCTCTGTGCAATCGACCCGTAGTACGAGCCCTCGTGCTGGTAGAGCCACTCCCCGTAAAGCAGCGTGCGCGTGTCCTCAGGATTGATCGTCAGCGCCGCGACCGGTCCGAAGCTCGCATACTCGAGCCCGATGAGGTTGAAATCGATGCCCACGCTGCACTCGATGCAGCTCAAATACGGATAACCCGCATCTCCTTCTTGCGCGTGCAGCAGCAGGTCGCCGGCGCTCGTGTAGGCGTCCGTATAATCCATGCGGTAACCTCCGTGTCCTGCCAGCAGTTCCGCCGTGCTGATGCTGATGATCTTCGTCGACGGATGTTCCGGCCATAGCCACAAGTTTTCCGCCGCCGGCGATACCCGGTCCAGATACAGCGTGAACGTATGTCGGTCCGATGCCATATCGTAGGTGTTGTCCGCCGCCAGCCACGCCGAACCTCCCAGCGCCGTGTGCGAAAAATCGTTCGCATCTTCCTCGTACACTGCCCACCGCGAGTGATCGTTCGCCGACGGTGGCGCCAGCTCGTAACGGATCAGTTGCTGCACCGTCGCCGGCTGGCCATTGTGCGGATTCCACGCCAAATCGAAAACGCTCGCGTTGCCGAACTCCGCTGTACTCTGCGTGCCGAGCAGGCACGTCCCGTTCGCCAGGCATCCCTGGATCTCGCCCGGCAATTCCGCCATCGTCCAGGTCGACGCCTGCGCGCCCAGCGAAATCGAAAACAGTAGTGAAGCAAAGCCAAAACGTGTGGCCATGGTGTTGTCTCCCGGTTGGTTTGTTGTCGGGCGCCTGCGCGCCCCGCCTCCTGCTCGTGCGATCTACGCAAGAAACGGACCAAGTTGGCGGTGGGTGGGGAGCGGTAGGCCTTCTCCCTTGAGGGCTGGCGGCGCTGGAGGGCCGTTGTGCGGCGCGGATGATCGCCGCGAGCACCCCAGCCGGCATAAAAGGCCCCGGTGCGCGGTGTTGCCAATTCATTGGTGTTAGAACCACCGGCCCCTTTCGGGGGCACCCAGAGGAGCTCGCGCCGAAGGCCGTCCCCGGGCGGATCGCCGTGATGGCTCCACCGCCCGAAATCGCGGCGAGGGCGCCGCTCCTACAGAGGGGCGTGGTGTTGGAGGGCCGCCCCCGGCCCGATTGCCGTGATGTTTCCACCGTCCCAATCGCGGCGAGGGCGCCGCTCCTACAGGGGTGCCGCGCCCTTGTAGGAGGGCCGCCCCCGGCCCGATGCCGTGAAGGTTCTGCCGCCCGAAAATCGCGGCGAGGGCGCCGCTCCTACAGGGGGTGCAGGACGCCCGCCCCCGCCCTCCGGAACCCATCAATTCTTTTGATCGAGTCCACACATGTCGATAAATTTTACACTCCATTTTCACCCCCTCAGCCAACGCCATCACCTTGTTTTTCAGAACCTTTCACGAAATCCCCCACCGCCCGCAGTCCCCGCTCACCCCTTCCACCCCCCTCCCCACCCCCGATTTCTGTCGGAATTCTTTACACTTCCGGTCCAAACCTACCATGGCGCCTCGGGCACATTGGCCTATTAGAACTTTTATCCTCATGATTCTAAAGGCGTATAAGCAAATTCTTCTGAAAACTGGTATACCCGTTGCTTAATGTAGATCGCCGCAAGGGGATTTTTCAGGTGCAGGGTATCGCGCCCAGTGGCAGGAGGATGTAGTTGTACTTTCGATCGATACGACCTTTCTACATGAGGAGATTTACCAAATGAACTTCCAAAAAACTATTTTCGCCCTGGCCATCGGCAGCGTCGGCATCATGGGCGCCATGAGCGCAACGGCTGCGACCCTGGGCGCCGGCGACACGCTGTCCATCGTTACGGGCCCGCATTCTAGCGGCTCTCCTGTCGCCGGTACTCTTTCCTGGTTCGCCATGGATAACAACGGTGATTCCGCAATTAAATTGTCTGAGAAAGTTGCGCTGTTCCAGGGCACGAAGGGCATCGTCATCGGCACCAAGCAGGGAATGGGCGAAATCGTTTCTGATTGGTCCTTCTTCAGCGCCACCGGCACCAACTATACGCCCACGACCGCGATCACCGGCGGCACCGGCGGCCTAGACATGTCCGGCTGGATGGTGAACTGGAACGGCGGTGACATCAACATGGGTGCGGGTGGCGCGTGGCAGCCGACGAACGCGCTTGCTGCGGGCATGGCCACCACCAGCTTCACTAACAGCACCGCGAATTTTGTCTGGGATGGTGTCTACGGCAGCACCTACACGCTGGACTACACGGCAACCGTGCCGACGGGTAGCTTCGCCGGGGTGCAGTACTCCCTGCACCTCACCGGCGTCGTGACCCAGGCCGCACCCGTGCCCGAGGCTTCGACCTACGGCATGATGCTGGCCGGTCTGGGTCTGGTGGGCTTCGCCGTTCGCCGTCGCAAGTTGATCTGAGTCGCCAAGCACCCGGATGCCGGACTGATCCGGGTGTCTGATGCAAAGGATCGACTGGAAACGCACAGCTTCGGCTGTGCGTTTTTTCGTGGTTGAAGGGGCTTGCTTCGCGGACTTGATGCCTTTCAGGAAAGCCGAATGACTCGTCACCCCGGCGAAAGTCGGGGTCCAGATGCTCGATTTGACTGGGTTCCGGTCTGCGCCGGAACGACAACGTGGTTTTTGGTGCCTGCTGAGAGTGCTCGCGACGACGGTTTTCGGCTTGTTCAGCGCGTCATGTGAACGCTCGAAGGGCCGATACTCGAAAATTCGCGTGACGAATCAGTGTAATAACCCAATAACAGCGTGAGAGGAGTGAGACAAATGAAAAAACTGAGCTTTTTGTCAGCCGTGGTGATGGCTACGCCCGCCTTCACAGCCAACGCCGCAACATGGACCACGAATATTGATGCCGCGACGTATGGTGTAACCGGCAGCATCATTTTCGACGACCATGGCTACGTGGGTCCCGCTGGAGTCGGCGCCAACGACTTTAAGGTCGGCGATGGTTTCGATGCGACGCGCATTGGCCAGATCCAGAACGTCATCACCAAGGACCCGGACGGATTGACTTCGGACGCGCCCAAGAAAATCTTTGCCGACTTCGGGGGCGAGGGGGTGTTTACCAATGCCAACATGGACGCCACGGTCAATTTTTACAAATGGGCCTATACGACGGTGGGTGGCAGCACGTTCAACAACATGACCATCGACAAGGCAGGCAATTATTTTGTCGCCAAGCAGGACATGACGTTCCAGTACTACGATGTCTTCAACTACAAGGATGTAACAGGCGCCAACCCGGACCAGACGTACGATACCGGCCTCAACTTCCAGGCCACTGCAATCTCCGATGCGAAGGGCTGGTGCGGCTCGGTGCTGACGAGCAGCCCGGATTCGCTTGAGCGGATGGCGGGGCAGGTCACTTTCGATATCGCGTTTGACGTTTATTTCGATGCCAACATCAGGGCGGAGGGTCACGACGTGTTTTCCTCCAGGCAGATCATCCCGGATTTCGTGATGCGCAGTTATGGCAGCTACACCATGGACGTCAACGGGGTCAAGTTCAGTGGCAGTGCGGTGGAAAACAATACCAATCCGCTGACCGGGGAACTTGATCCAGACTGGCAGAACCAGGTGTCCTTTCTGGGTGGCGGGGTCATCCCGAAAGGTGTCTGGGTTTTCAACGATGGCTCGCTCGATGTGACCGTGGCCGAGGTTCAGGGTGCGCCTGGTACGACGGATGGCCAGACGCGCGCCGACGGTGCCACCTGGCACAGAAACACCTTCAGTGGCTACTCGTTCCTGTTGCGCGCGGACGGGACGCGCACCCTGACCTTTGCCGCCGCCGACTGGTCGGACTACGCAGCCGTGTCAGGGGTTCCCGAACCTTCCACCTATGCCATGATGGTTGTTGGCCTGGGCTTGGTTGGCGGGGTGGTCACGCGGCGCAGGAAACTGGCTGCTCTGCGGTGTCCCGCTTGCGAGTGTGTCGCTTGACGCTCTGCCGGGTGACATCAAGGGAGGCGCTTGACGAATCGTCACCCCGGCGAACGCCGGGGTCCAGATGCTTGATTTGACTGTGGGTTCCGGCATACGCTGGAACGACAATGTTGGATTATTCGGCATCTCCTTAGTCAACGCGACGGCGGGATTTTCCCCGGCGTTACTGTCTGTGGGCGAGGTCTGTCCAGCCCCCGCTTGACAAGACTCAGGGCGAATCACGCCCCTTGCGGCATCCCCTGCGTTACACGCCGCGCTTCGCACGGGTTTATACTGCGCATGCGTTCCGGTCGGATCTCAATCCGGGACGGCTGTCTGTCATCATTCTTGTGTTTGTCGACTCATCGAATCAACAGCATGGCCAAACCGAACGTCCTGATCCGCTCCAAGAAAAACAAGGCTGTCGAATTATTCAATGCGAACCGCTTGCGCGAGGCCGATGCAATTTTCGCGCAGGTGTGCCAGTCTGCCCCTTCCGATGCGGAATCCTGGGTGATACGGGCGCTTGTCCACCGCAAACTGGGCCTGTTCAAGGAATCGGAGGGTTTCTGCCGGCGCGCACTGGCAGTCAGGCCGGACTACGCGTGGGGCCACCAGGTACTGGGCACCGCGCTGCAATGCCAGGGCGGCCTGGATCAGGCAGTCGCCTGCTATGAGCGCGCGCTGCAACTCGATCCCGGCCTGGCTGAGGCCCATTACCTGCTGGCCAATGCGCTGAGTGAAGCGGGTCAGATGAGTGAGGCCGCCAATCATTTCCGCAAGGCGCTTCAAATCAAGCCGGACTACCTTGAGGCCCTGGGTAATCTGGGCGCGGCCTTGATCGCGCTGGACCAGCCTCTGGAAGCAAACGAGGTACTCAATCGCGCTTTGGCGTTGTCGCCGACATCGCCCCAAGTGCTGTGCAATTTGGGCGCGCTTTTTGCCTACACTGGGCAGAACGAGGAAGCCTTGCGCAAATATCAGCGCGCGATGCAATTTAATCCGGAGTCTCCTGATGCAATCGCCAATGAGGCGAACCTGCTGGAGAAACTGCATCGCCTGGAGGAAGCGCAGGCGATTGTGGATCGGGCTCTGCCCAGCATGCCAGACAACAGCTTGCTCAAGCTGGCTGCGGCCAAGCTCGCACGTCGAAAAGGCCGTTTCCAAGAGGCTGTCACCCTGCTTGAACAGGCACTCGTGGGAAAACTAGCGCCAGACCTGGCGGGGCAACTTCACCTGGAACTAGGGTTGCTTTATGACCGCTTGGGCGATGTGGATGCGGCATACACCCACATGGAGCAGGGGAACCAGTTTCAGGCGCAGATTTATAAGCACGCCTATGAGGCGCGATACGACTTTCTGGAGAAAATTGATCGGCTAGAGACTTATTTGACCGACGAGTTGGCTGGATTGCCGTCGTGTAAAACCAGTCTTGATGGGCAGCAGGATCCGGTTTTCCTGTTTGGATTTCCGCGTTCTGGCACGACTTTACTAGGGCAGATACTGGACAGCCATGCTGAATTGCAGACCCTCGAAGAGCGGGATACTGTCACTGAAATGATCCGGGCGTTTGAAAAAATGACGCAAGGACGTGTAAACGCTCTCGCCGGGCTTTCTGCCGAAGAGATTGCCGCCTTGCGTGGCGTCTATTTTGCAAAAGCGAGACAATATCTCGACCTCCGGCCAGGGGCGGTTCTCGTCGACAAAATGCCGATTAGCACGATTCACGCACATATCCTTTGGCGAGTTTTTCCGAATGCCCGCTTCATTCTGGCGATTCGTCATCCATGCGATGCCTGCCTGAGTTGTTTTATGCAGAATTTTGTAATGAATGAAGTCAATGCCTGTTTCCTGTCGCTGCCAGATACCGCAGCGACCTACGCGAAGGTGATGCATCTATGGCAGAGGATCATTCAGGTTGTACCGCTCAATTACCACCGGATCCGCTATGAAGACTTAGTCACGAACTTCGAGCATGAGACGCGGGCATTGCTGGATTTCCTCCAGGTGGGCTGGCACGACGACGTCCTGACGTATGCCGAACATTCGAAAAAGAGCCGTATCAACACGCCCAGTTACCATCAGGTGACGCAGCCAATTTACCAGCACGCTAAATTCCGTTGGCAACGCTATGCCAGGTACTTTGAACCATCGGTCCCGATATTGCAGCCTTATATCAACTATTTCGACTACGCAGCAAAGGCGGAACACTAGGGAGACACTGAATAATTCAACATTGTCGTTCCGGCAAACACCGGAGCCCTGTGAAATCCATGGTCTGGACCGCGGAGCTCGCCGGGCTGATGACTAAATCAGCGTCTCCCTAGGGAGACGCTGAATAATTCAACATTGTCGTTCCGGCGTACGCCGGAACCCAGTCAAATCAAGCATCTGGACCCCGGCGTTCGCCGGGGTGACGAATTATTCAGCGCTTCCCTAGATCGAAGCACCGGCTTTTTGGAGCAGGCAAATATACCCATCTATTGGTTGATTGTTCTGCTTTCTGATGGTGGCTTGGGTAAGGTAGTTAATTTCAAAATTAAAGTCGGTGCATAAGTGTTCAATGTAAGCTTGGCTGTGCTGATAGCGTCCGGATACCCCCAGGGCAAATTCTTTATTTCCCCCTGGCGCCACTTCCAGGGAAAATGCGAACCAACGACCCGGTTGCAGGATACGGGACACCTGGCTGAAAACCGGTATCAGGTCGCCAAGATAGACAAAAACATCGGTCGCCACGACCAGGTCAAACCGGCCGGGTTTGACTTCCACGAGGTAATCCAGCAGGTCACCCACGATGAGGTCGTCATAGATCCCCCGTTCCTTGCATCGGCCGATCATTCTGGACGCTAGATCGATGCCAACCAATGTTCTTTTGATGTCTTTGATCTCTTCGCCGAACAGGCCGGTGCCGCAACCGAGGTCTAGAATATCCAGGCCCTGTGCAGTCTGGCCGAGGGTGTCGCGGAGGGTTTGCGCCACCAGGCTATGGGTGCGATAGCCAAGTGTGCCGACCAGATGCTGGTCGAAGCTGTCGGCATAGCTATTAAAGAGTTCGCTAACGTAGGCGGCCGGCGCCCGGTCGGGGGTGATGTTCTGCAGCGAGGCGAGCAAATGCTGTGCGCTCGCGTTGTCCGGGCTGAGCTTCAGTTCATTTTTGAGACTTTCAATCATGCCTTCGGTGTCGCCCAATTGCGTTAAAACTGCCCTCAGATACTGGTAAAGCTCAGGTAATTGGGGCTGCTGCCCGATGGCTTGCCGGTAATGCTGGGCAGACTGCTCGAGTTGTCCCATCACCCTGAGCGTGTGTCCCTTGGCGTGCAGCAGCGACAGGTCGAACGGATTGTGTGCGAGACCCGCATCGCAAACCTGCAGAATCTCTTCTTGCTTGTCCTGTTCCTTGAGAACCGTTAGCAGGGCCCAATATCCGCCCAGATAGCCAGGGTGGCGCTCGATCAGCTGCCGCAAATGGGTTTCGGCCTGATCGGACTTGTTCTGCGCGTGCAAGGTCAAGCCGACATTGCGCTGCGCTTCCACTAATCCGGGCTGCATCGCGAGTGCCCGGGCGTAGCAGGCCTGCGCCTCTTCTAGCCGATTCAGGGCACGGCACACTTCGCCGAGGTTGTTGTGGAAAAGTGCCGCTTGAGGGCTGAGGGAAATGGCCTGGGTGATGTGGGTGTAGGCCAGATCGTGCCGGCCCGTCTGGTGATAGGTCAGCCCCAGCAGGTGCTGGGCGTCGGCATGCCTGGGCTGTCTTTGCACAATTTGTCGGTAGATGGCTTCGGCCTTGCGGATGCGGCCTGCCTGATGGAGCTGCAAAGCGTGTGCCATGGCCTGGGGGATGGGAAGCAAGCGCCCTGTTTCGATCTGGATCAATGCCGCCTGCGGCGATGGCGGGCGCGCTTTTGCGCTGGCCTGCGCACAACAATGCTTGTATTTCTTGCCACTGCCGCAGGGGCAGGGTTGATTTCGGGAAGGCGCGGTCATTGGATTGCTCGGGGTTTCCAGGGGGGTCTGTGCGCCTTGGCGCTTGGCGGCGGTGTTGTGCTGGGTGGGGACAAAACAACGTTTTCTTTCATCGGAACTCGAGTCTGCCCGAAACCTATGCTAGATTGCGTGAGTTTGCAGGCCAAAAAAGTATAATTCAACTGGTCTTATCCGCTAAATCTCGGCACGGCCAGGCGAATTTTGAAAAAACAGGCCACGCAAGTGGTCATAAACGAGGAGGAAATGTCTTGAAAAACAACCAATTTGCACTTGGGGCGCTGGCGGCTGCCCTGGTACTCGCGCACGCGCCCGCGTCGGCGACCAACGGCTACTTCATGCCGGGCTACGGCTACCGGTCGATGGGCATGGGTGGTGTCGGTATCGCCTACGGTGTCGATTCGCTGTCGATCGGCGCCAACCCGGCCAACATCGTGAATACCGGCATGCGTGGCGATATGGGCATGGGTGTGATGAAGGCCAAGCGGTACGCCAGAGTGGGCGATTCTGCTGCCCAGTTCGATGACTGTTCGTCTCTCCCCGGTGCCTCAAGCGTGACGCTGAACTGCAATCCCGATCTGTACTTTGACAACGGCTCCACCAGCAACCGGGAGTGGTTCCTCCTGCCTGAAATGGGCATGACGATGAACCTGACCGAAAGCCTGCATGCCGGAATGGCCTTTCTTCCCAATGGCGGGGGCAGCACGGTGTACCCCGAGAACTTCTTTAATTTCCAGTTTGGTGGAATGGTAGATCAACCCGGAGCGGGTGCCACCTTGGGCGGGGAGTTGATGCAGTTGCTCGTGCCCATCACGGTGGGGTACAGGGTTAACGACAATCATGCGGTTGGTGCTGCGCTGGATCTGGCTGTACAGCGTTTTCGCATGTACGGCCTGCAGTCCTTCCAGGCGTTTGCCCAAAAGTACAGCTTTAATATTTCGGCCGATCCCGCTCACATGACAAACCAGGGATACGACTACAGTTATGGCGCGGGCGTGAAGCTGGGTTACCTCGGTAGTTTCATGGATGGCAAGCTTTCGACCGGTGTGTCCTATACGTCCAGAACGTACATGACCAAGTTCGACAAATACCGCGGTCTGCTGGCAGAGCAGGGTGATTTCGATATCCCGGCGAACTATGGTGTGGGATTCGCCTACAAGCCCAGGAAGAACCTTGTGTTCGCAGCCGACATCAACAAGATCGAATGGTCCTCGATTGCGGCGCTGGGCAACAGGGGGCCGGGTTCGTCGGATTTGACCAAGCGTTATCCTAAAACTGCCACAAGGAACACCGCCATTGACGGTATTCCCTCCGTCACCGATCCAAGCAAGACGACGGGCAGCGACGACGGTATGGGCTTCGGCTGGGAAGACCAGATCGTCTACAAGGTCGGGGTGAACTGGGGGGTGAACGAGCGTCTCCAGCTTCGCGCGGGCTTTAACTTCGGACAAACACCGATTCCCGACGATCAATTGACATTCAATACGCTGCTGCCCGTTACGAGCGAGAAGCACTATACCGTCGGCTTCACCTACAAGGCGACGGATGAGCTCGAGATCACTGGCACTTACATGTTCGCACCCAACACAAGCCAGCAGTCACCGAACCTGAGGCAGAACGTGGTTGGCGCGGTAGACATTGGCATGGAGCAGCACATGGTCGCCCTGAGCCTGGGCTGGGTACTTGATCCGGGGGAAACCAATTACGGCGAAGCGTCGATGGAACCGCTAAGTTTTGCCGGCTGGTATTTCGGGTTTGGCTTGGGCCAGAATTTTGGCAGGGATTGGGACGCATCGAGATTCGCATCGTCATTGGCGGCTCAAGGTTTCACGGCAATGCAAACCAGTTCGGATGATTCGGACCTGGGTGTCAAGGTGTTCGCTGGCTATCAGTTGAACAAATACGTCGGTCTCGAAGGCGGTTACGCTCAATTCAACAATTACACGGCGGGTGGCCCCGTTAGTGGCGGTACGGTTACAAACATTTTGGGCACGTTTCCGGTAACGTCGGCTTATCAAACCGAAGACAACAATACCTGGACCCTCGCGGCCGTCGGCACGCTTCCCTTGACGAAGGACTTTTCCGTATTCGGCAAGCTTGGGGCGAACAACTGGAAGAAGACCAGCAATAGCATTCTCACAGCTACAAAAGCACTTGAAAGAATCTCTTCCATTGAACGTGGAACCGATCCCTTCTACGGCGTTGGCCTGAGCTATGCTCTGGTGGCGGGCGTGGAGGTGCGCGCTGAATACGAACGCTATGATCTTGGTGGTCCCAAAATCGACTTCATTTCTGCAGGCATGGCCGTCAAGTTCTGATCACGAGCGTTTCCCCAGAAGGCCGGGGATGCGTCCCCGGCTTTTTTGTCTCGTGTAGGAGGGCCGCCCCCGGCCCGATTGGCGTGATGGTTCCACCGCCCAGATCGCGGCGAGGGCGTGGTGTTGTAGGAGGGCAGCCCCCGGCCCGATTGCCGTGATGTTTCCACCGCCCAATCGCGGCGAGGGCGCCGCTCCTACAGGGGGGGCGCTCGATCGCCGTTGCGGGGCACGGTCACGGGTGATCGCGCGGTTGTAGGAGGGTCGCCCCCGGCCCGATGCCGTGATGTTTCCACCGCCGAAATCGCGGCGTGGGTGTGGTGGTGCAGGAGGGTCGCCCCCGGCCCGATTGCCGTGATGATCCCACCGCCCAATCGCG
>JACDJB010002492.1_pt1 | contig 13177 bp, 10 predicted proteins | sample 7454121 | NCBI WGS metagenome assembly JACDJB01 (sample SAMN14253290, study PRJNA609438) | sludge metagenome | isolation source: sludge after 25d culture with pyrite | collected 2018-12-20 | reverse complement strand
GCCGTGAATCGCGCTGCGCGCCGGCAGCCCGCCGGCACGCAGCACCGCGGCCGTCACCAATGTCTTCAGCGCGAACAGGCCGGCCACCGCCAGCAGCAGCTTGAGCGGCTGATGCACGACCGCGAGCGGATCGATCGACATGCCGACCGACAGGAAGAAAACGCCCATCAGCAGCCCGCGGAACGGGTCGATCATGACGACGACCTGGTGCCGGTACTCGGTTTCGGCGAGCAGCAGGCCGGCGAGCATCGCGCCCAGCGCCATGGACAGGCCCGCCAGCCAGGTGAGCGAGGCGATGCTCAGCGACGCGAGCAGCGTCAGCGCCATGAACGTGTCGGCCTGCCGGTTCGACGTGAACTGGCGGAACAGCGGTCCGAGCACGACACGACCGAGCACGAAGATGACGGCGATCGCGATCGCCGCCCGGCCGAGCGCAAGCGAAAGCACGAGGAGCACCGAGCTGTCGCCGGGCCGCGCGAGCAGCGAGACGAGAATGAGCACCGGGACCACCGCCAGGTCCTGGAAAAGCAGCACGGCGAACGACGCCTGTCCGAGCGACGTGGCCAGTTCGTGGCGTGCCGTGAGCAGTTGCATCGTCACCGCGGTCGACGAGAACGACAGCGCCAGTCCGACCACGAGCGCGGCTTCGCGAGAGGCGCCCAACGCAACGCCGACCGAGAAGATCAGCGCCGCCGAGACGACCACCTGCGCGGCGCCCGCGCCGAACACCCAGCGACGCATCGACCACAACCGCCGTGCCGACAGTTCGAGCCCGATCATGAACATCAGGAACACCACGCCGATGCTGGCGAGCACCGACACCGCCTCGAGTTGCGGGAACGCCAGCCAGCTCATCACGCGGCCGACGTACGTCGTCGAGGGCGCGAGACGGCCCAGCCCGAAAGGGCCGAGCAGCATGCCGACCGCCAGGTAGCCGGTCACCGAGCCGACGCGCAGGCGCTGCAGGAACGGGACGAGGATGCCGGCCAGCGCGAGGAACAACAGCGTCTCGCGCAGGTGCGGAATGGCTTCGACTTCTTCCAACGGCGTTCGCCCGCCGTCGATCAGATGACCGAGGACACGCAGCCGTCCATCGGCACGATCGCACCGGACACGTACGAGGCGGCGTCCGACGCGAGGAAGAACGCGACCTGCGCGATCTCGTCGGGCTCGGCCATGCGGCCCATCGGAATGCGCGCGATCGCCTCTTCGAGCAGATCGGCCTTGCTGCGCCCGCTCGCGCGCGCGGCAGCCTCGAGCCCTTCGTCGACGCGCGTCGTTCTCGTCAGCCCGGGATTGATCGCGTTCACGCGAACGCCGCGGGCGGCCCACGCCTGCGCCAGGCCGACGGTGGCGAGCATCAGCGCCGAGTTGGCCGCACCGCCCGCGATGTGGAACCTTCCGGCCTGGCGGCCGCCCTGGCCGACGATGTTCACGATGCTGCCGCGCCCGCGCGCCGCCATGCGCTCGATCACCGGCTGCGTCACGTGCATGTAGGTGAAGTACTTCGCGTCCATCGCCTGCCGGTACGCGGCGGCGTCGAGATCTTCGGGGGCGTAGCGGTGCGCGGCACCGGCGGCGTTCACCAGCACGTCGATCGGCCCCTGCTCCCGCTCGATGCGCTCGACGAGGCTGGCCGCGGCGTCGGCGTCGACGAGATCGACCGCTTCGGCAACGAAATTCGACGCCTCGATCGGCGTCGCTTCCACGTTTTCACCGAGCGGCGCGGAGAACGAGTCGCGCGCGGCCGCCAGATGCGCCGGATCGCGTCCGACGCCCACCACGCGCCGGCCGGCGCGCAGGAAGGCGCGGGCGCAGGCAAGGCCGATCCCCTTGCTCGCGCCGGTGACGAGTACCACCGGCGAGCGGACGTCGCTCGTCATGTTTGCGGATTCCGCGAAATGCAACGAACGAAGTCTGTCACAGAGGCGGCCGCGCTCGACGAGCGCGGCCAGGATCGAAGCACGCGGCCCGCGGCGCCTGTGGAGGCCGCGCAGGCCGCGCGCCGGCCGGCGAGCGCGTCAGCCGTGCAGCGCCGAAGCGAAAGGCAGCGCGTCGACGGCGTTGGCCGACGGGCCGGAGGCGTCGCTTGCCGAGCCGATCGCGCGCGGCTCGACGCGCCGCTTCGCGTCGATGCGCAGGCGCCGCACGTGCGCGTCGAGTTGCCGTCGCGCGGCGAAGAAAGCGTCGCGCAGCGCGACGTGCACGTCCTGGCGGCGCGCCTGGTTGGCCACGATGTTGCCGCCGGGCACGGAGACGTCGATCGAGACGAGGAACTCCTCGCCCTGCTGCTTGTGATTGTGTGGGCGCTGCACGACGACGCGGCAGCTGGTGACGTTCGGGTGGAACTGCTCGAGCTTGTTCGATTTCTCCCGAATCGAAGCCTCGAGGGCGGGCGAAGTGTCGATGCCATGGAAATGGATCTGCAACTGCGTACGCATGGGACTCCTTCTCGTCAGCGATGCCCACGTGCTGCGGGCGAGCTTCGGTGGTCAATGCTCGTCGGTTCTCGTGCGCTCGTCGTCGGCCAGCTCTCCTGTGTCGGGGTCTACCCAGTCGGGAACGCCCAGCGCCTCGCCGGCGCTGCGCAGTGCTTCGTCGGCGTCTTCCTCCGGCGATTCGTCGTCGGCGGCCGCCTGCATGTCGTCGACCGCCTCGATCAGCGTGGCGAAGGGCCCGTACTCGCGCGCGTCGACGTCGTCGACCCACCAGAAGCCGTCGGGGCGTCCGATGATGCGCGTGTGATCGAATTCGGCCGAGGTGACGGGGATCGCGCGGCTCATCGGCGCGCCTCGGACGCGGTTGCGGGCAGCGGTGCGAGCAGCTGCTCGATCGACGACAGGTGCCGGGTTTCCGCGAGCGCGGATTCGAGCGAGCGCATGCGAACCGATTCGTGCGGCGACGTGGCGGCGAGATGCTCGAAGACGGCGCGCATGCGCCGCTCGTTGCGGCGTGCTGCCTCGAGCACGCTCTCGGGGGTTACCGGTTCGTCGAGCATCGACTGGCACATCGCTTCTGTCCAGGTTACCCGTTCGGCCAGTATCGTTCCAACCTCGAGATCGGGCAAGTCGCGCTCGATGCGTGCGGCGAATTCCGATTCTGCCAGCGCGAGCCGCGAATACAGTCGGCGCAAGGCGGGATCGCGGCACCGTTCGTCGGAGGCAGCAAGACGGCGGTAGCGCATCGATGCCTCGCGCCGCAGCGCGAGCGTGGTGGCGAGCAATTCACGCAGCGACACGACGCGTTCGGACCCGGGCTTCATCGCAGCAATCGTGCCCAAGGGCACGCCGCAGCGGTTTGACCCGCGTCAACCGGCCGGCTTCTTCGGCGTCGTTGCGCGCAGTGGGCGCTTGCGGGTCAATCGGGCGGCGAGCCCGCTCGCGCTGCGCGGCTTCGGCGCAGCGAGTCGCGGGCCTGCGCCGACGCGCGGACGCGTGCGCCGATCAGCCCGGTCGTGAGCGAAGTGCCGACGAGGATGATCGCCGTGCCGACGATCATTCGCACGGTCACCGCCTCGTCCAGCAGCAGCGCGCCCCACAGCATCGCGAACGCCGGCACGAGAAAGGTCACCGTCACCGCCCCCACGCTGCCGATGCGCTCGATCAGCCGAAAGAAGACGACGTAGGCGAAGCCGGTGCAGAAAACGCCGAGCAGCACCGCCGACCACCATGCGAGCGCGCCGGGCGATTGCGCCGGCCACGCGAAGACCGCGAACGGCAGCAGCGCCGCGGCGGCGAAAACGAGGCTTCCCCCGGCGCCGGTCATCGCATCGACGTGCGACAGGTATTTCTTCGTCGCCACCGAGGCGATGCCGTACGACAGCGTCGCACCGAACACCGCGAGAATCGGCATGCCCAGGCCGTCGTCGCCGAAATCCAGGTGCCCCCAGACGAGCACGAGCACGCCGGCGAATCCGACGACGAGCCCGCAGATGCGCAACCGGCTCATGCGCTCGCCCATCCAGGCGAAGGCGACGATCGCGCTCCAGAACGGCACCGTCGCGTTCAGGATCGACGAGTAACCCGCGCTCAGCCTCGCCATCGCGTAGCCGTAGAGCACGAAGGGCAGCGCCGCGTTCACCAACCCGATCAGCGCGATCCGGCCGGCGTTCGCACGCAGTTCGGCCAGGCGCTGCCCGCGCAGCAGGAACGGCAACAGCACGAGCGCACCGATTCCGGTTCGCATCAGCATCAGCGGAAACGAACCGAACGACACGACCGCGACGCGGATGAACAGGAACGAGCCGCCCCACAGCGCGGCGAGCATCAGCAGGTCGACGGCGTCGCGCTGCCTCAAGACGGCCTCCGACGGCAAACGACGCTCATTCGCCCGCGCCGGCCGCGCCCCACAGGTTCATCACCGCGTAGGCACGCCACGGCCGCCACGCGCGCGCGATCTCGCGCGCCCGTGCCGGCGTTCCGGCATCGAGCGCGCGCAGCACGGCGAGATCGCCGGCCGGAAACGCATCGCTCCAGCACAGCGCGCGCAGCGCAATGTACTGCGCGGTCCAGTCGCCGATGCCCGGTGTGGCGAGCAGGCGCTCGACGGTGGGCTGCACCGGTGCACCGGGTGCCAGCACGAGCGAGCCCTCGGCGATCGCTTCGGCGAGCAGGCGGATCGTGCGCGCGCGTCGCGCGTTCAGCCCGAAAGAGGCGATCGCCGCGTCGTCGAGCGCAGCGATCGCGGCCGCGGTCGGGAACACGCGCGAGATCGCAGCGGGCGCATCGTGCAGCGGCTCGCCGTGCCGTTCGACGATCCGACCGATCACCGTGCGCGCCGCCTTCACGCTGATCTGCTGGCCGACGATCGCGCGCACGGCGAGTTCGAATCCGTCGAAGGTGCCGACGATCCGCATCGGTCCGCGCACCGGCGTGCCGGCCGGCAACGCGGCGAGCGGCAGCGAAGCCTGCAGATCGAGGTCGAAGATCGCGCGCAGGTGGCGCAGCAGCGCGTCGGCCACCGGCGCCAGCGACGGCGAGAGCTCCACGTCGAGCGCGTCTCGCCCGCGTGCTGCGCGCACGCGCAGCCAGCCGGTGCGCGAATCCGCAGCGACGCTCGCGGGCGCGTCGGCGCTTTCGTCCCAGCGAACGCTGCGCACGTACGCGGCTTCGCCCACGCACTCGATCCTGCCGATGCAGCGCGCCGCCAGGAAGGCGAGCGTGCGCGGCCAGTCGAAGGGCGGCTCGTACGGCAGGCTGTCGACGCCCGCCGGCGCGTCGCAGTGCGCGCTCGTCGGCGGCGTCATGCCGGCCCGGCCGGCTGCTCTGCGTCGCCGTCGGCCGTCGCCAGCTCGATCAGCAGATCGCGCGCCGCCACGGTGTCGCCGGGCTTGACGTGCACCGCGCGAACGCTCGCGTCGCGCTCGGCGCGAATCTGCGTCTCCATCTTCATCGCCTCGATCGAGACGAGCGGATCGCCCGAGCGCACCGCCTGCCCCGGCTTCACGGCGACGGTGACGATCATCCCCGGCATCGGCGCCGGTACGTGCGCCGGGTTGCCCGGCTGCGCCTGCGCACGACGCACGGCGCGCGGCGCACCCGCCTTGTCGATGCGCATCGTGCGCGGCTGGCCGTTGAGCTCGAAGAACACGCGCACGACGCCTTCCTCCTCGGCCGGCGCGGTGCCCTGCATCGCGATGACCAGCGTCTTGCCGCGCTCGATGTCGACGGCGACCTCCTCGCGCTCGCGCATGCCGTAGAAGAAAGTCTGCGTCGGCAGCGCGGAGACGTCGCCGAAGGCGCGGCGGTGCTCGTCGTATTCCCGAAAGACCTTCGGATACATCAGCCACGAGGCGAGCTCGTCGTCGTCGATGCGGTGCCCGAGCGCCCGCGCCGCTTCCTGGCGGCTCGCCTCGAGATCCACCGGCGGCAGCCGGTCGCCGGGGCGGTACGGCGCCGGCGGCTCGGGCTCGATCGGATGCCCGCTGTCGCAGCGAAGCACCTTGCGCGAGATCGCCGGCGGAAACCCGTCCGGCGGGAAGCCAAGCTCGCCGCGAAAGAGCGACACGACGCTCTCGGGAAACGCGACCTCGTGGCGCGGATCGACGACTTCGTCGGCGCTCAGGTCGTTGGCCACCATGTGCAGCGCGAGGTCGCCGACCACCTTCGACGTCGGCGTCACTTTGACGATGTCGCCGAACACGCGGTTCACGTCGGCGTAGGCGCGCGCGACCTCCGGCCAGCGGTGCTCCAGGCCGAGCGCGCGCGCCTGCTCGCGCAGGTTGGTGTACTGCCCGCCCGGCATCTCGTGCCGGTAGACGTCGGAAGTCCCGGCGCGAATGCTCGCCTCGAAGGGCGCGTACAGCTCGCGCACGCCCTCCCAGTAGTGCGAGATCGCCTGCATCGCGTCGCGGTCGACGCCGGGATCGCGTGCGCCTCCTTCGAGCGCCGCGACGATCGCGCCGAGATTCGGCTGCGAGGTCAACCCGCTCATCGCGTCCATCGCGCCGTCGACCGCATCGGCGCCGCCGTCGAGCGCGGCGAGCACCGATGCGACCGCGCCGCCGCTGGTGTCGTGCGTGTGGAAATGCACCGGCAGCCCCGTATCGCTGCGCAGCGCGTGCACGAGTTCGCGCGCCGCGCGCGGCCGGCACACGCCGGCCATGTCCTTGATGCCGAGCACGTGGACGCCGGCGCGCTGCAGCTCGCGCGCCGCGTCGAGGTAGTAGCGCAGCGAGTACTTCGGGCGCGACGCGTCGAACAGGTCGGCCGTGTAGCAGATCGCACCTTCGCACAACGCGCCGGCTTCGAGCACGGCATCGATCGCCACCCGCATGTTCTCGACCCAGTTCAGCGAATCGAAGACGCGAAACAGGTCGATTCCGCCGGCCGCGGCGCGCGCGACGAAATGGCGCACGACGTCGTCGGCGTAGTTCGTGTAGCCGACGGCGTTGCTGCCGCGCAGCAGCATCTGCAGCAACACGTTCGGAATCGCCTTGCGCAACCGCGCCAGGCGCTCCCACGGATCCTCCTTCAGGAAGCGCAGCGCGACATCGAAGGTGGCCCCGCCCCAGCACTCGAGCGAGAACAACTGCGGCATCAGCCGCGCGTAGTACGGAGCGATGCGCAGCATCTCGATCGTGCGCATCCGCGTGGCGAACAGCGACTGGTGCGCATCGCGCATCGTCGTGTCGGTGAGCAGCGCCTGCGGCTGCTCGAACATCCAGCGCGCGAAGAGCTCGGGGCCGACCGCCAGCAGGCGTTCGCGCGTCCCGGCCGGCACCGGCGTACCGGCGTCGAGCATTGCCGCCGGCGGCAGCGACAGGTGATGTCGCGACAGATCGGGCGCGTTGCGTCCCTTCATGTCGGGATGCCCGTTGACCGTGACTTCGCCGATGTAGCGCAGCAGCCGCGTGGCGCGATCGCGGCGTTTCGCGAAGCGGAACAACTCGGGCGTCTCGTCGATGAAGCGCGTCGTCACGCGCCCGCCGACGAAATCGGGATGATTGATCACGTTCTCGACGAACTGCAGGTTCGTCGCCACCCCGCGGATCCGGAACTCGCGCAACCCGCGGTCCATGCGCCGGATCGCCTCCTGCGGCGTCGGCGCCCACGCGGTCACCTTCACCAGCAGCGAGTCGTAGTACGGCGTGATCACCGCACCGCTGTAGGCGGTGCCGCCGTCCAGTCGCAGGCCGAAGCCGGCGGCGCTGCGATACGCGCTGATACGCCCGTAGTCGGGCGTGAACTGGTTCTCGGGGTCTTCGGTGGTGATCCGGCACTGCAGCGCGTGTCCGTTCAGCCGGATCTGCGGCTGCTTCGGCACCGGGCAGTCGGCATCGCCGATGCGCGCGCCCTCGGTGATGCGCAACTGCGCCTTCACGATGTCGATGCCGGTGACCTGCTCGGTGACCGTGTGTTCGACCTGGATGCGCGGGTTCACCTCGATGAAATGGAACTCGCCGGTGTCGGCGTCCATCAGGAACTCGACGGTGCCCGCGTGCGTGTAGCCGACGCTGCGCATCAGGCGCAGCGCCGCGTCGCACAGCCGCTCGCGCGCCGCATCGTCGAGGTACGGCGCGGGCGCGCGCTCGACCACCTTCTGGTTGCGCCGCTGCACCGAGCAGTCGCGCTCGAACAGGTGCACGAGGTTGCCGTGCAGGTCGCCGATCACCTGCACTTCGACGTGCCGTGCGCGGCGCACGAGCTTCTCGAGGTAGACCTCGTCGTTGCCGAAGGCCGCCTTTGCCTCGCGCCGCGCGGCGGCGAGCTGCGCATCGAGGTCGGCGGCGGATTCGATGACGCGCATGCCGCGCCCGCCCCCGCCCCAGCTCGCCTTGAGCATCAGCGGATAACCGATCGCCTGCGCGGCGTCGCGCGCCTGCTTCGCATCGGCAGGCAGCGGTCCGGTAGCCGGCATCACCGGCACGTTCGCCGCCACCGCGGCCGCACGCGCGGCGACCTTGTTGCCCAGCGTCGTCATCACCTCGGGCGACGGCCCGACGAAGAGCAGGCCCGCTCGACGGCACGCGAGCGCGAATGCCGGGTTTTCGGAGAGGAAGCCGTATCCGGGATGGATCGCATCGACGCGCGCCTGGCGCGCGATGCGCAGGACGTCGTCGATGTCGAGGTAGGCCTGCAGCGGCTTGCGGCCTTCGCCGACGAGGTAGCTCTCGTCGGCCTTGAAGCGATGCAGCGAAAAGCGGTCCTCGTGCGAATAGATCGCCACCGTGCGCATGCCGAGCTCGGCGGCCGCGCGCATGACGCGAATCGCGATCTCCGATCGGTTGGCGACGAGCAGCGACTGGATGCGGGGCATGTTCGCTCGGCAGGCGGGCAGCCGTCGATGATACTGGCTGCGCGCGATGCCTGCGCGTGCCGGGCGCGCGGTGCCTGCGCGTGCCGGGCGCGCGGTGCTGCCTGCGCAGGGCGTGCGAAGCCTGGCTGCTGCGCGCGATCCCCGCTCGTACCGTGCGTGCAAAGCGCGTTGCGCAAATCTGCCCGTTCCGTGCCCGTTCTCGGAACGCGCTACGATCGCCGTCCGGTTGCGCGCCGCGCAACGTTTCCTCACGGCGTCGATGAGCCAGCGCGCAACCCGAAGGCTTCGCTTCCCGCCGCCGCTGGCGGCGCCGTTCCCCTCGCTTGCATTCGCGCTCGCGCTGGCGCTCGCCGGCTGCGGGGGAGGCGGGGGCGGTGACGGCGACGGCGGCGGATCGGGCTCGGACGCAGTCCTCGCACAGGACGGTTGCTACTTCCAGTACGACGGACGGCCGCCGGTGGAAGCCAGCGGCCCCGATCCCCTGCTCGACGCCGAGTGGCACCTGACGGCGCTCGACGTTCGTGCGGCGTGGTCTTCGGCCACCGGCGACGGCATGCGGATCGCGATCGTCGACGACGGCGTCGAGACGCTGCACGAGGACCTGTTCCCCAACGTGGTCGCGTATCGCAACTATCGCCGCGACGTCGACCCGGCTTCGCTTCCCTTGCCGTGCAACCAGGCAGACACGCACGGAACGTCGGTCGCCGGCGTCGCCGCCGCGCGCGACGGCAACGGCGTCGGTGTCGCCGGCGTCGCACCGCGCGCATCGCTCGCCGCGTACAACGCGATTGCCTACGGAGCCGGAACCGAAGCCGACGTCGCCGACGCACTGCGGCGCGACGAGGCGATCACCGCCGTCTACAACAACAGCTGGGGCGCACCCGACTCGACGGGCCTTCTGCGCGATGCGGGGAGCCTGTTCCGCAACACGATCCGCGACGGCCTCGAACGCGGCCGAAGCGGACGCGGATCGATCTTCGCCTTTCCGGCGGGCAACGGCGGCTGCGTCGGCTCGGCAAGCCCGGACTGCGTAGCCGACGATTCGAACTACGACGGCTACGCGAACACGCCCGGCGTCATCGCCGTCTGCGGCGTCGACGAGAACGACCGGAAGCCCTGGTACGCCGAGCCCGGAGCGAACATCCTCGTCTGCGGCGCCAGCGGCGGCAGCGGGCGCGGCATCACGACGACCGCCGTGCGAAACGACTACACGAGCGGCTTCGGCGGCACGTCGGCAAGCACGCCGATGGTCTCCGGCGTCGTGGCCTTGATGCTGCAGGTCGCCCCGCAGCTGACGTGGCGCGACGTGCGCCTGCTCCTCGCCACCACGGCACGCAGGAACGACCCGGCGTCTCCCGACTGGAGTACGAACCGTGCCGGCCTGCCCGTGCATCGGTACTACGGCTTCGGCGTGGTCGATGCGCAAAAGGCGCTCGCGGCGGCGCAGACGTGGCCGAGCGTCGGCGGGAGCCAGTCGCTGCTGAAGTGCCCGTTCGCCCGTGCGCCGCATGCAGCGATTCCCGATCGCGGCGTGGTCAGCGACACCGTCACCGTCGGCGTCGCCGATTGCGCCATCACGAAGATCGAACTCGTCGAAATCGAGTTCGACGCCGATCATTCGTACTCGGGCGACCTGCAGATCGAACTGCAACGCAGCGACTCGCCCGCCTCGTCGACGACGCTCGCCAGTGCGCGCGTGTGCAAATCCGGCGACACGACGATTCCCTGCGGCGACTACGCGAACTGGATCTTCACCAGCGTGGCGAACCTGAACGAATCGGCGAACGGTTCCTGGACGCTGAAGGTCAGCGACCTGCTCGCGCAGGATGCGGGAACCTGGAAGACGTGGAAACTGACGATCTGGGGGCGCTGAAAATGCAAGGCTCATCGCAACTGCGACAGTGGTGCGCCACCGCGGCGCTCGCCGTCGCTTCGCTGGTCCAGGCCGCGTGTGCCGCCACTGCTGCGGGCGATGCGCAGGGTGCGAGCGCGAACGCCGGCACTTCGACCGCCGAGGCTTCCGCGGCGCGCTTCTGGTACGACGGCGAGCATCGCCGGCCGCTACGCGTCGATCCGGAGTGGGTGGTCGACTTCCGGGATGCAAAACCGGACTTCGAACCTCGAGACGCGGCGCGCGTCGGCGCGGCGAAGTCGAACGAGCTCGCTGCCGGCGTCTCCCCGGTGCTGCGCGACCCGAACGGCGAGCCGCGCGCGCTGCCCGGCGGCGTGATCGTGCGGCTGCGCGACGCCGATCTCGCCGATCCGCGCAAGGCGCTTGCCGATGCAGGCCTGGAGCCGGTGCGCGCGATCGATGCGCAGCAACGGACCTGGCTCGTCGCCTCGCCCGCCGGGCTCGAATCGCTCGCGCTCGCGAACCGCCTGCACGAAAGCGGGCGCTTCGAAGCGGTGACGCCGAACTGGTGGCGCCAGCGCGCGCTGAAGTGAAAGCGGGCGCTCGGGTGACCGCGCGCGCTCGGGTGACCGCGCGCGCTCGGGCGCCCGCCTCTGCGCGCGACGACTACTGCCGCGTGCGCGGCACCTCGACCCGCCGCGTGACGCCACTCGGGCCGGGAAAGTCTTCGAACAGCGCTCGCGCAAGCAGCGGCAGCACTTCCGCCGCCTGCGGGATGTAGCCGTCGGTGACCGCCGTGCCCTCGTAGACGCGCCGCGGCGGTTTCAGCGAAAGATCGTCGATCTGCACGTGCAGCCGATAGTCGTACCAGATCCGGTCGCTGGCGATGGGGTAGTACCCGGTTCCCCACCACGGGAAGGGCCCGCCGACGCTGAAGCCGGCGTGCGGACCGAACGCGCCCCACCAGAAATACGGCTGCACCATCGGCTGGTACTCGACGACGCGGCTCATCTTGCGGTCGATGCGGTAGTCGAAGGAGATCTCGAAGCGCGGATCGTGCGCCTGCCGGAAGCCTGCGCGCGCGAGCTCGGCGCGCAGCACCTCCTCCCAGCGCGCGTGCTCGAGGCTGTTGCGCTGCGGCTCGGTGCGAACGAAGCGGTACGTACGCTGCGAATCGGCCGGCCAGTCGTTGAAGGTGGTGACTTCGCCGCGCAACGGCGTGGCGCAACCGGCCACGAGCGACGAGCCTGCAATGAGCAGCACTACCGACAGCCAACGACGAAACGCAAGCATGGGTCGCCTCCGGCCGAGCATCGATCGCCTGTGGCAAATGCGGCGCCCGGAGCCCGGGCGATACGCGCTCCAGCCGCCGACGGCCTTGTCGGTGATCGGCTCGGCCGCCGCGACGAGCGCTTACAATCGACAGGCCCCTCACCGAAGCCCGAGCGCCGCTCCGTGACCGTCCATCGTACCGCCTACACGCCGCCGCCGTGGCTCGTCGACGACGTCCGGTTGGTATTCGATCTGCATCCGCACGAGACGCTCGTACGCGCAACCCTGTCGGTGCGCCGCAATCCGCAGGCCGGCCCCGATGCGCCGGCGGCACTGGTGCTCGACGGCGAGCAGCTCGAACTGCTCGACCTGCGTGTCGACGCACGCGCGCTGGAGCCCACCGCGTACCGCATCGACGAGCACGCATTGACCATCGACCGCGTGCCCGAACGATTCGAACTCCGAACGGTCGTGCGGATCGACCCGCAGGCCAATACCGCGTTGAGCGGGCTGTACCTGTCGAACGGCGGCTATTTCACGCAGTGCGAAGCGCAAGGCTTCCGGCGCATCACCTGGTTTCCCGACCGTCCCGACGTGATGGCGCGGTACACCGTCACGCTGCGCGCGCCGCGCGAAAGCTGTCCGGTCCTGCTGTCGAACGGCAACCTGCTCGATGCGGGAAGCATCGCGCGCGAGGATGTGCGCGAGGATGTGCGCGGGGATCTGCGCAGGGATGCGGACGGGGATGCGGGCGACGACGCGGTTGCGCCGGACGACTGGCACTGGGCCACCTGGCACGATCCCTTCCCGAAGCCGAGCTACCTGTTCGCCGTCGTCGCCGCACGCCTTGCGCCGATCGAGCGACGGCTGCGCACGCAGTCCGGCCGCGACGTGCTGCTCCAGGTCTGGGTCGAGCCCGGCAACGAAGCGCGCGCAGTGCACGCGATGGATTCGCTCGAGCGCGCCATTCGCTGGGACGAGCAGCGTTTCGGCCTCGAGCTCGATCTCGATCGCTTCATGATCGTCGCGGTCAGCGACTTCAACATGGGGGCGATGGAGAACAAGGGGCTGAACATCTTCAACGCGAAGTACGTCTTCGCCGACCCCGACATCGCCACCGACAACGACTTCGCCGCGGTCGAATCGGTGGTCGGGCACGAGTATTTCCACAACTGGACCGGCAACCGCGTCACCTGTCGCGACTGGTTCCAGCTCACGCTCAAGGAGGGCCTGACCGTCTTCCGCGACCAGGAATTCTCGGCCGACGTGCTGGCGGCGCGGAGCGCGAAGGGCGCG
>JACDJB010002490.1_pt1 | contig 13192 bp, 11 predicted proteins | sample 7454121 | NCBI WGS metagenome assembly JACDJB01 (sample SAMN14253290, study PRJNA609438) | sludge metagenome | isolation source: sludge after 25d culture with pyrite | collected 2018-12-20 | reverse complement strand
TCTGGCGCGCCTGTGCGCGGGCATCGCCTCGGCCGCCACCTTCATCGCCGGCGGCGCGCTCGCGGCATGGGTGGCGCAATCGCGGCCCGCGCAATCGGCGCTGCTGCTCGGCCTGTTCTACACCGGCCCCGGAACGGGCCTGATCGTCTCCGGCCTCGCCGCGCCGTTTCTGCTGCAATATTTCGGCACCGGCTCATGGTGGATCGTCTGGGGCGCGCTGGCGCTGCTGTCGGCGATCATGACCGCGGTGCTGATGCTCAACCGCGTCGAGGCGAAGGCGAGCAATCCAGCCGCCGCCGCGATCAGCGTTCCGCTGCGGCCGATCGCGCTCTATCTCATCGGCTACTTCATGTTCGGCGCGGGCTACATCGCCTACATGACCTTTATGATCGCCTATGTGCGCGACGGCGGCGGCAGCGCCATCGCACAAAGCCTGTTCTGGTGTCTGATCGGTCTCGGCTCGTTCGCCGCGCCGTGGCTGTGGCGCGGGCTGCTCGCACGCGGCGCAAGCGGCATCGCCACCGCGACCCTGCTCGGCATGACCATGCTTGGCACATTGATCGCGCTGCTTGGAACGTCGCCACTGACCCTCGGCGCGTCGGCGGCGATCTTCGGCATGTCGTTCCTGTCGGTGGTCGCCTCGACCACGGCCTTCGTGCGGCTGAACTATCCGCCCGCCGCCTGGCCCAAGGGCATCGGCATCATGGCGGTCACCTTCGGCCTCGGGCAGACGCTCGGCCCGTTCGCCACCGGCGCCGTCACCGACCTGTTCGGCCTGTCTTATGGGCTTGTGCTCTCCGCCGCCACGCTGGCGCTCGGCATGGTGCTGTGCGCGTGTCAGAGGCCGGTGAAGGCGTAGCGTCGTCGTCATTCCGGACAGCTTGCAAAGCAAGCAGATCCGGAATCCAGATGCGGCAAAGATGGATTCCGGGTTCGCTCGCGCAGCGAGCGCCACGGAATGACAAAAAGAAAAACTACCCCGCCGATGTCTGCGCGGGCGCTTTACGCCGGAACAGACCGAGCAGCCGGTCGCGGAGCAGCGGCTTGTCCTGCGTCGCTTCCCCATCGCGATCGGTCTTCGAGAAGAACTTCGTCACGGCGACGAAAAACACCGGCACCATCAACAGCGCCAGCACCACGACCGCGATCATGCCGCCCATCACCGTGGTGCCGAGCGCCTGCTGGCTCCTGGCGCCCGCGCCGTTTGCAATCACCATCGGCAGCACGCCGCAAACGAAAGCCAGACCCGTCATCAGGATCGGGCGGAAGCGGAGCTGGCACGCTTCCATCGTCGCCTGCATCAGCGGCGTGCCTTTCGCGCGCAGATCCTTGGCGAACTCGATGATCAGGATCGCGTCCTTCGCGGCGAGGCCGATGATCGTGATCAGCGCCACCGTGAAGTAGACGTCGTTCGACAGGCCGCGCGACATCGCAGCGATCATCGCGCCGAGAATGCCGAGCGGCACCGTCATCAGCACCGCGATCGGAATGGTCCAGCTCTCGTACAGCGCGGCGAGACACAGGAACACGATCAGCGCCGAGAGCGCGAGCAGGAACGGCGCCTGCGAGCCCGACAGCTTTTCCTGCAGCGACTGGCCGGTCCAGTCATAGCCGAAGCCGCGCGGCAGATTCGCGGCAAGCCGCTCCATTTCCGCGATCGCGTCGCCCGACGTGTAGCCGGGCTTGGCCTCGCCGGAGATGCGCACCGACGGATAATAGTTGAAGCCGACGATCTGGGTCGGGCCGACCATCCATTTCAGGGTCGCGAACGAGGACAGCGGCACCAGATTGCCGCGCGCGTTCTTCACGTTATACGACAGGATATCCTGCGCGTTCATGCGGCCGACGCTGTCCGCCTGCACGATCACGCGCTGCATGCGTCCGCGGTTGGGGAAGTCGTTGACATAGGCCGAGCCGAGATTGGTCGAGATCGTGCTGTTGATGTCGGCGAAGGTGACGCCCTGCGCGGCCGCCTGTTCGCGGTCGATCACGAGCTGCACCTGCGGCGCTTCGGGCAGGCCTTCGGCGTAGACATTCTGCAGCACCGGGCTTTGCCTGGCTTCCGCCAGCAACTGATCCTTGGCCTGCATCAGCGCGGTGTAACCCTTCTGTCCGCGATCCTGCAGACGGAAGGAGAAGCCGGACGAATTGCCGAGATTGTCGATCGGCGGCGGCTGCAGCGCCGACACCTTGGCGTCCTTGATCGACCGCAGCGAATTGTTGATGTCGGCGACAATCGCGGCGGCGGAATCGTTCGGGCCGCGCTCCGACCAGTCCTTCAGCGTGACGAAGGCCTGCGCCGTGTTCTGGCCCTGCCCCAAGAAGCTGAAGCCGGTGAGGAAGGTCACGTCCTCGATGCCGGAGCGTTTCGCCAGATATTGCTCGACCTTCTCTACCGCGGCCTGGGTGCGGTTGAACGAGGACTCCGGCGGGGTCTGCACGTCCACGGTGATGAAGCCCTGATCGTCCACCGGCAGGAAGCCGCCGGGCAGCTTTGAGAAGCCGAACACAAGGCCGCCGAGCAGCACCGCGTACAGGATCAGAAGGCGCCCGGTGCGCTGGATCGACCAGCCGACCACACGGCTGTAGCCGTCGCGCGTGCGGTCGAGACGCCGGTTGAACCAGCCGAATACGCCGGTCTTCGCGTGGGCATGTCCCGCCTCCACCGGCTTGAGCAGCGTGGCGCAGAGCGCGGGCGTCAGCGACAGCGCCATCAGCGCCGAGAACGAGATCGCCGCCACGATGGTCACCGAGAACTGGCGATAGATGATGCCGACCGAGCCGGGGAAGAACGCCATCGGCACGAACACCGCGATCAGCACCAGCGTGATGCCGATGATGGCGCTGGTGATCTGCGACATCGCCTTGCGTGTCGCTTCCTTCGGCGACAGCCCCTCCTCCGACATGATGCGCTCGACGTTCTCGACCACGACGATGGCGTCGTCCACCAGAATCCCGATCGCCAGCACCATGCCGAACATGGTCAGCATGTTGATCGAGTACCCGAACATGTAGAGCGCGACGCAGGTGCCGAGCAGCGCGATCGGCACCACGATGGTGGGGATCAGCGTGTAGCGGAAGTTCTGCAAAAACAGGAACATCACGATGAAGACGAGCACCACCGCTTCGATCAGCGTATGCACCACCTTGGTGATGGAAGCCTTCACGACCGGCGTGATGTTGTAGGGAATGTCGTAGGCGATGTTGGCCGGGAAGAACTTCGACAGTTCATCCATCTTCGCCTGCACCGCGCTGGCGGTGGCCAGCGCATTGCCGGTCGGCGCCAGCAGCACCGACAGGCCCGCGATCGCCTTGCCGTCCTGACGGGTGGTGAACTGATAGCCCATGCCGCCGATCTCGATCCGCGCCACATCGCGCAGGCGGACGGTGGAGCCGTCCGGATTGGCCTTCAGCACGATGGCGCCGAACTCGTCGGCGGAGGTGAGCTGGCCCTTCACCAGGATCAGCGCGGAGATCGACTGGTCCTTGCGGCTCGGCTCCGCGCCGACGCTGCCGGAGGCGACCTGCGCGTTCTGCGCGCTGATCGCCTTGGTCACGTCGTCGGCGGTGAGGTTGTAGCCGATCAGCTTGACCGGGTCGATCCAGATGCGCAGCGAGCGCTCGGTGGAATACAGCGTGGCGCGGCCGACGCCGGGAATGCGGCGGATTTCGCCGAGCACGTTGCGGATCATGAAGTCGCCGAGGCCGACTTCGTCCAGACTGCCGTCGGTGGACTTCAGCGTGATGATCTGCAGCACCGCGCTGGAGGCTTCTTCCACCAGAATGCCCTGCTGGATCACGGGCCGCGGCAAGCGGGCCTCGACGCGCTTGATGCGGTTCTGCACTTCAACGGAGGCGAGATTGGAATCCGTACCCGGCACGAAGTTGGCGATGATTTCGACCTGACCCAGCGAGTCGGAGGTGGATTCAAAATTGAGAATGCCGGATGCGCCGTTCAGCTCTTCCTCGATCAGGCGCGTGGTCGAGTTATACAGTTCCTCCGGCGAGGAGCCGGGATAGCTGGTCGAGATCGAGATCGAGGGCGGCGCGATGATCGGGTATTGCGCAATCGCCAGAAACGGAATCGCGATCAGGCCGAGCAGACAAATAAACAGCGCCACCACCCACGCGAAAATCGGGCGGTCGATAAAGAAGGCGGGCATGGATCGTGCTCTCTCGAATCTGGAACAAATTGCGCCAGCTTCCGGCGCACATCACAAACTTCACACTTTGTCATGGCCGGGCATCGCCGCAGAACGGCGACGCTTCCGCTTGTCCCGGCCATCCACGCCTTCTCTGCCGTGATCCAGGAAAGACGTGGATGCCCGGGATCAAGGGGCGTTCACGCCCGTCTTCGACGGACTATGCCCGGGCATGACGGGATGTCCTGAACGTGCAGCTTTACCGCACCTCGGATTGTCCGGGGACGCTTGCCGCCGCCGATTTGTCGAGATGCCGTCCGGTCTCGCCGGACACGCGCCATTCGCTCACCTTGACGGAATCGCCGACAGCGAATTTCTGGAACCCTTCGACCACCACGCGCTGGCCGGGCTTCAGGCCGTCGGTGATCAGCCACTGGCCATCGACCAGGCCGCCGGTGCGCACCGGCAGCGCGACGATGCGGTTGTCGTCCTTGACCACGAACACTTCGCTGGCGCCGGACGAGTTGCGCTGGATCGCCTGCGGCGGAACGACGATCGCGTCCGGATCGCGGCCCTGCTCGATCTGCACGCGAACGAACATGCCGGGCAAGAGTTCGCGCTTCGGATTCTTGAATTCGCCGCGCAGGGTGACCTGGCCCGTGCCGGCATCGACCTTGGCGTCGGAGAACAGCAATTTGCCGTCGAGCGGATAGATCGAACCGTCGTCGAGCACGAGGCGCACCTTCGCGGCATCCGGCGACACGGCGTCGAGATCGCCGCGATCGAAATCGCGGCGCAGCTTGTTGAGCTCGTTCACCGACTGGGTGAAGTCGGCGTAAACGGAATCGATCTGCTGGATGGTGGCCAGCGCCTGCGCCTCGTTCTGCACCACGAGCACGCCCTCGCTCATCAGCGCGGCGCCGATGATGCCGTTGATCGGCGCCTTGATGGTGGCGTAGTCGAGATTCAGCCGCGCACGCGACAGGTCGGCGTTGCGCGCCGCGAGGTCCGCCTTGGCCTGCGCCAGATTGGCGATCGCGACTTCGTTGGAGGCCTGCGAGGCGGCGTTGCTCTTGGTCAGCGTCTCGATCCGGACGGCGTGCTGCGAGGCCTGCAGCAGCGCGGCCTCGGCCTTGGCCAGGGCGGCTTCCGCCGCCTGCAATTCGACTTCAAACGGCTTGGGGTCGATCTGATACAGCGGCTCGCCGGCCTTGACCTCGCGGCCCTGCTCGAAGGTGCGCGACAGGATGATGCCGGACACGCGCGGACGGACGTCCGCCACGCGCAGCGGCGCGATGCGGCCGGGCAGCTCACGGACGATGGCCTTGGGCGCGGCCTTGATGGTGACGGTGCTGACTTCAGGCGGCTCCGGCGGCTGGGCCGAGGCGACGCTCTGGTCGTTACATCCGGACAAAAGGACCGCCGCCCCGAACAGGAGCGCAATCGAGGTGATCCCGGACGTGATCGCGTTGGCGCGCGCTTGCATGTCTCATCCTTCTCATTTTCGCATGACCGAAAGCCAAAACGAGCGGGATTGCCCCCCTGCACGCGGCCGATTCAGATCTTTGCTTTGATGAACACAGCATGAATCGTGCCGGTGTGCATTGCAACAACGTCACAGGGCGACCGGATGTCGCGGAACGCGTAAGTAATTGATTATACGCAGGTTAACGCCGATTAAGATTGCTCACAATTGCGTCAGCCAGTTGTGAGGCAGCGACCATTCTTGAGGCAAAAGTATGCAGGTACGGCAACTGCCTGCTTTCGCGGCAGAAGCGATTCAGGAATGCGTCAAAAGCATGGATGGGAGGTCGCTTGTCGCAAACTTTTATTATCCTTGATCTGTACGGCAATCACCGTACATAATCCGTCGTAAGGAGATCAGGCCATGTTGGCGTATCAGGCAGATTTAAGCGTTGAAGGGCAAAAGACGGCCCGGATGGAGCAACGGACCACTCAGCAAGCAAAGGAGCTTATTGAGCAAGCCGCATGCCTGCTTGGTGTCCACGCATCCGAATTCATGGTGATGGCGGCGACCAAAGCCGCCAGCGAAACCCTTCGTGATTATGAGCAAACCAAACTGACTGCGCCTGCTCATGAGGCCTTTTTGCGCGCACTCAATGCCGCTGAGCCCTCTGACAAGTTGGTCGACCTCATGAAAATGCACAAAGAGGTTTCGGTCCAAAAATGATGGATGGCGCTTTTCTGGCGCGCCTGAGGATTGAGCCGCTCGATCGTGACAGACACGATCGAGCGGCCTTTCGTTCTGGCGTGAACCGCGTTGATAACTTCCTGCACAAGACCGCCGCCCGACAGCAAGATGCCAATCATACCCGCGTTTACGTCGCTTGCCTTGACCTCGAGAACGACGTGGTTGGCTATTACGCACTGAACTCTCATTCAATTGACGTAACCACCCTCCCTGAGGACAAGCGAAAGAGTCTTCCGCGCTATCCGACAATTTCTGCGATCTATCTTTCGGTGATAGGATTCAGCACCGATCATCAAGGTAAGGGCGGCGGCACATTTTTATTGATGGATGCAATGACAAAAAGCGTTGCCGCGGCGGACATCATTGGCGCCCATTTTCTGGTTCTGGACCCGCTGAATGAGAGAGCTGCGAAACTCTACAGAGAGGTCGGATTCATAGATTTGCCCAACCACGAGCCTCGCATGCTCATGAACATGTCGGCCATCAGGGCCGCAATCGCCAAAGCCGGCTAACAATCCACCGGAACGTGAAAGCCCCGCCGCCTAGCTGCCGCTGAACGAGTTGTAGCCCTGGTCTTCCCAGTAGCCGCCCTTGTAGTCGTTGGTGACCTCCAGCGAGACCACGTATTTCGGGTTCTTGAACCCGAGTTTGGTCGGCACCCGGATTTTCATCGGATAGCCGTAGGCGCGCGGCAAAATCTCGTTGTCGAATTTGAAGGTCATCTGGGTCTGCGGATGCAGCGCGGTCGGCATGTCCAGCGGTGAATTGTAGCCGTCCATGTCGGCGCAGTTGAACCAGACGTATTTCGCGCGCATGTCCGCGCCGACCAGTTGCAGGAAATGGCGCAGCGGCGTGCCGGTCCAGCTTCCGATCGCGCTCCAGCCTTCGACACAAATGTGCCGCGTGATCTGCTTTTCCTGCGGCAACTGGTAAAGCTCATCGAGCGTCCACGATTTCTTGTTCTCGACAAGGCCGCGCACTTCCAGCTTCCAGTCCTTGCCGTCGATGGTCGGCGCATCGTCGAGCGCGTAATAGGCATTGAACGGAAACGGCCGCGTGATCGCGCTTTCCGGGAAGGTCGGCGCCAGCGTGTCCGGATTGAACAGCTTCGCCTGCACCGCGTCGTTGAACTTGGAAATCTGCGTCAGCATCGACTCGGCGGAGAAACTGTCGGTGACATCGCAGCCGGTCAGCAGCGTCAGCGCGCCGAGGCTGGCGCCGCCGGCGATAAAGCGCCGGCGCGACAGATCCGGCATCACCTTCAGCGCGTCCCTGACCAGCAGGTTCTTGTCGACGCCGGGGATCAGAAGTTTGCGCATGCGTCCCATGATGCGTCTCCTTTGGGCATGACCTGATCCGAAAACCGGTTTCCACTTTTCGGGGTCATGGCTACTTGCCAATAATCATCGCGCGCAGGCTTTTCGGCACCAGCAGCGCCAGCGCGACATGGATCACGAGGAATCCGACAATCGCGGCCATGCAGAAGAAGTGAACGTAGCGCGCCACCTCGTAGCCGCCGAACAGCGCGGTGAGCCATTGCAACTGCACCGGCTTCCAGATCGCGAGGCCCGACAGCACGACCAGAATGCCGACCACGATGATCCCGGCATAGAGCAGCTTCTGCACCTGGTTGTAGACGGTGAGATCGGCGTGGGAGAGCTTGCCGGTGAGCGCCGCCCGTGTGTCGCCGATCACGCCGGTCGCGGTGATCGGCAGCAGCTTCCTGCGAAACCGTCCGGTGACAAGACCGAGCATGAGATAGACAAGGCCGTTGACCATCAGCAGCCACATCGCCGCGAAATGCCATTGCAGCGCGCCGCCGAGCCAGCCGCCGAGGGTGATGGAACGCGAGAAGGTCAGAAAATCGAACAGCGGCGAGGCGTTGTAGATCTGCCAGCCCGACATGATCATCAGGATCATCGCCACGGCGTTGATCCAGTGCACGATACGAACCCAGACCGGCTGGATCGTTTTGCCTGACGCGGCAGGCGCAGCGGGCTGCGAGTGATCGGCGGCGATGCTGGACATGAGCGTTTCCGGTTTCACGATGTCACCAACACCTTACGGGCGCAGTTTAGTCCTTGTTACGGAGCGCGGCTGGAAAATTCGCAAACGGGCCGGCGATGAAATGCCGCAAGCCCATCACGAAAACGAGAGCAACTCCCTCTCCCCGCATAGCCCGTCGAAGACGGGCGTGAACGCCCTTTCGCTGGGGAGAGGGTTGGGGTGAGGGGCAATCGCATATCTGAAAGAGAAGCTCCTCACCCGCCGCGCAAGAGCGCGTCGACCTCTCCCCGTAAGCGGGGAGAGGTGAAAAGACTTTACGTCGCCGGCATCAGCACCGTATCGACGACATGGATCACGCCGTTCGACTGGTTGACGTCGGCAATCGTGACGGCCGAGGTGCCGCCCTTGGCATCGACGATCCAGACCTTCGTGCCGTCGAGCTTCACGGTCAGCATTTCGCCTTCGACGGTCTTGAGCTTCTTGCCGTCGGTCAGATCGGCCGCGTTCAGCTTGCCCGGCACCACATGGTAGGTGAGGATCTTGGTCAGCGTCGCCTTGTTTTCCGGCTTCACGAGATTATCGACCGTGCCCGCAGGCAGCTTGCCGAATGCCGCATTGGTCGGCGCGAACACGGTGAAAGGTCCCTTGCTCGACAGCGTGTCGACGAGGCCCGCGGCCTTCACCGCGGCAACCAGCGTGGTGTGATCCTTCGAGTTGACCGCGTTCTGGACGATGTTCTTGGAGGGGAACATCGCGGCGCCGCCGACCATCACGGTCTTTTCGCCGGACATTTCGCTCTTCATCATCTTGTCCTGTGCCTGCACGGGCGCGGTGACCGCCAGCGCACTGACTGCGGCGGCGGACAACAGGGCGATACGGATTGAAGTGAGCTTGAGCATGTGTCGTCTCCCGAAATTGAAAAGTTCCATCGGCTCATCCGGCGGAACAGAGCGACGGCGATCGAGGATGCAGATCATCGCGCCGCCGATGGCCGAGCTACGGCGGCATCCGGCATGCGTTTCAGAAAATAAATTTTCGGGAGTTTGAAACTTTCGCGGGCCAAATTCGTGTGGCGTGCGTATCAAATTGGGAACAGCGATCCGGAAACGAAAAGAAGCCGCCCAGATTGCCTGAGCGACTTCGCTTCGCGCTTAGTGACCATCACGTTCAGCGCAAGTTCCTATTCAACAAAACGATCTTCAAGAGGGCTTCTTGAAGAACAGAATCATGACCCGCCCATTCTTATCCTGATCTTCCACCACTACGTCGACCAACTCCCAGCCTTGCTGGCCAGCTTGATTCATCATGTTGGGAAGCCCCGGACGTCCGGCCATTGTTACTGAGGTCACCCAATACTGCCATTTCATTTCGCGTCTCCATAAATGAATAAAGCAAACACACGGAGACTAAACGCGCTGTCGGCAATCCGTCTATAACCCGGAATGTCACAGACGGTATGGGTCATGCCCGGCGCTGCTCCGGGCATGACTTTGACAGCCTAAAGCAGCGTCGGCGTCACGAAACCGCGGTTATGGGTCGGCGAGATCAGGATCTCGTTGATGCAGACATGCGGCGGCATGCCGGCGACGAAGGCGATGGTGCGCCCGAGGTCTTCCGGCTGCAGCATCTTCGCCATGTCTTCCGCCGATGGCGGCACCGGACGCAGCTTCAGGATCGGCGTCGCCACCTCGCCCGGCGAGAGACAGCAGGCGCGCAACCCGTTCTTGAATTCATCCATGTTGAACGAATGGGTCAGCGCCAGCACCGCATGCTTGGTGGTGGTATAGGCTGGTCCGGTCATCTTCGAGACATGACGGCCCGCCCATGAGGCGACGTTGATGATGCAGCCGTCCTTCTGCGCGCGCATCGTGGGCAGCACCGCGCGCATGCAATACATCACGCCGGACAGGTTGATATCGACCAGCTTGTCCCAGCCTTCGGTGGTGATGTCGTCCCAGCTCCGCTTCGGCACATTGACGCCGGCGCTGTTGACCAGAAGATCAATCCGGCCGTGCTTCGCCACGATCTCCTTCGCAACTTTTTCCGCATCCGCCGCGCTCGAAACATCGAGCATCATGGCCTCGGCCTTGCCGCCAGCTTTGGTGATGCCCGCGACGGCTTCATCGAGCACATCCTTGCGGCGGCCCGAGATCACGACAGTCCATCCTTCCTTCGCCAGCGCCTCGGCGCCGGCGAGGCCGATGCCGCTGCCGCCGCCCGTGATCCAGGCCACACGTTTCTTGTTGTTGCTCATGCCGGTTGTCTCCGTTGCTGCGAGTGTTGCTTTTGGTGTACTCAAAAATCGGAAAATCCGACTTTCGATGGAATGTTGCATGAACACCGCCGCGAACGCCAACCTGTTTTCTCGCCTGTTCGAGGGGATGACCGAGACCAACCGCCTCGCCATCGAGAAGGCCGACGGCACGCGGATCAGCTATGGCGATCTGATCGCGCAGTCGGGCCGTGTTGCGAATGTGCTGGTGGCGCGCGGGGTCACGCCGGGTGACCGTGTTGCAGCGCAAACCGAAAAGTCCGTCGAGGCGCTGGTGCTGTACCTGGCCACCGTGCGCGCGGGTGCGGTCTACCTGCCGCTCAACACCGCCTACACGCTCAACGAGCTGAACTATTTCATCGGCGACGCCGAGCCGGCCTTGATTGTCTGCGATCCGTCGAAGGCCGACGGCATCAAGGCGCTTGCGGACAAAGTCGGCGCGAAGGTGGAGACACTCGACACCGAGGGCACGGGATCGCTGACCGATGCCGCGGCGAAAGCGAGCGCCGACTTCGCCACGGTGCCGCGCGCGGGCGACGATCTCGCCGCCATTCTCTACACGTCGGGCACCACCGGCCGCTCCAAGGGCGCGATGCTGACCCACGACAATCTGGCGTCGAACTCGCTCTCGCTGGTGGAATACTGGCGCTTCACCAAGGACGACGTGCTGATTCACGCGCTGCCGATCTATCATACGCACGGGCTGTTCGTGGCGAGCAATGTCACGCTGTTCTCGCGCGCGGCGATGATCTTTTTGCCGAAGCTCGATCCTGAACTGATGATCAAGCTGATGAGCCGCGCCACCGTGATGATGGGCGTGCCGACCTTCTACACACGGCTGCTGCAGTCGCCGAACCTGTCGAAAGACTCGACGAAACACATGCGCCTGTTCGTGTCCGGCTCCGCGCCGCTGCTCGCCGAAACCCATCGCGAATGGAGCGCGCGCACCGGGCATGCGGTGCTTGAGCGCTACGGCATGACCGAAACCAACATGAACACGTCGAACCCTTACGACGGCGACCGTGTTCCGGGTGCGGTGGGTTTTCCTTTGCCGGGCGTTGAAGTGCGCGTGACAAATCCTGACACCGGCGAGGAATTGAAGCGCGACGAGATCGGAATGATCGAGGTCAAGGGCCCCAACGTGTTCAAGGGCTACTGGCGGATGCCGGAGAAGACCGCATCCGAATTCCGCAAGGACGGGTTCTTCATCACCGGCGATCTCGGCAAGATCGACGAGCGCGGCTATGTCCACATTCTCGGGCGCGGCAAGGACCTCGTGATCTCCGGCGGCTTCAACGTCTATCCGAAGGAAGTCGAAAGCGAGATCGACGCGATTCCCGGCGTCGTCGAGAGCGCGGTGATCGGCGTGCCCCATGCGGATTTCGGCGAAGGCGTCACCGCGGTGGTGGTCGGGGACAGCAAGACACCGCTGGACGAGGCCTCCGTGCTGCGTGCGCTCGACGGCCGGCTGGCGAAATTCAAGATGCCCAAGCGCGTGGTGTTCGTGGATGATCTTCCGCGCAACACCATGGGCAAGGTGCAGAAGAACGTGCTGCGGGACAGCTACAAGGATATTTACGGGAAGTAGGTGTTGATTGTCGTCTCGGCGAAGGCCGGGACGACCCGTTGAAAAAACCTCAATACCCCGTCAGCAAACTCACCACGAAGCGCGACGACACGATCAGCAAATAGCAGCCGAACGCGATTTCGAGTTTCCGCTTGGTGAGGAAGTGCGCGACCCTCACGCCGAGCGGCGCGACCAGCAAACTCGTCGGCATCACCAGCAGCGCGCCGATGATTGAAATGAACCCGATTGCGAACGGGAGCTGCAGCGCGGCGACCTCCGGAAAGCGCGACGCCGCCGGCCAGCCCGCATAGATGTAACCGAGCGCGCCGGGAATCGAGATCAGCACCGCAAGGCCCGCGGAGGTGCCGATCGCCTGATGGATCGGACGGCCGTAGAAAGTCATCAAGAGATTCGAGAACAGCCCGCCGCCGATTCCCATCAGCGTCGACAGCAGGCCGATGAAGAAGCCGTAAGCGCGCATGAAGAAGCCCTGCGGCATCTCATCGCCAAGCCGCCAGTGCTCCTTGCCGAACAGCAGCCGCGCCGCCGCCGACCACGCGACGCCGACGAACACATATTTGAACAGCTTCTCCGGCGCGTAGCGCGCGATCACGCTGCCGGCGATGACCCCGATCAGCACCGGCAGCGCCCACTTTTTCAGGATCGCCATGTCGACGCTCCCGCGCTTGTTGTGGGCCTGCCATGAGCGGATCGAGGTCGGAATGATGATCGCCAGCGAGGTGCCGATGCACAGCGGCATCCGCACCTCCAGCGGCACGCCCGCGATCCGGAAACATTCGTAGAGAACCGGCACCAGCACGGCGCCGCCACCGATCCCGAAAATCCCGGCCAGAAACCCCGCCAGCGCCCCGGTGAGCAGCAGCAGCGCAACAAGTTCAAGCAGTTGCGGGACGGTGAGACCGGCGATCATGCCGGGCCTCGGCGGGCGGGATGCGCTGTCATTTCAAATTCCTGTCCGGAGCGTGCAATGA
>JACDJB010002488.1_pt1 | contig 13205 bp, 16 predicted proteins | sample 7454121 | NCBI WGS metagenome assembly JACDJB01 (sample SAMN14253290, study PRJNA609438) | sludge metagenome | isolation source: sludge after 25d culture with pyrite | collected 2018-12-20 | reverse complement strand
GGTCGGCTCCTATTTCAAGGGCGGACCTGCCCCGGTCTCGATCTGGGTGTCGGAAAACTACACCCGCGCGGCGATCGGCGGCACCGGCGCCGTGAAGTGCGGCGGCAACTATGCCGCGAGCCTGCGCGCGCAGGCCGAAGCGATCCAGCATGGCTGCGACCAGGTGGTGTTCCTCGATGCGGTCGAGCGCCGCTACATCGAAGAACTCGGCGGCATGAACGTGTTCTTCGTGTTCGACGACGGCTCGCTGCTGACGCCGCCACTCGGCACCATCCTGCCAGGCATCACCCGCGATTCGATCATCACGCTGGCGAAGGCCGCGGGCACGCGCGTGCGCGAGGAGGCCTACACCATCGGCCAGTGGCGTGCGGATGCGGCGAGCGGAAAACTGAAGGAAGCCTTCGCATGCGGCACCGCCGCGGTGATCTCGCCGATCGGCAAGGTGCGCTCGGCCAGCGGCGACTTCACCATCAACGGCGGCAATGCCGGCCCGATGGCGATGGGTCTGCGCAAACAGCTCGTGGATATTCAGTACGGCCGCGCCGCCGATCCGCACAACTGGATCCGGAAGGTTTTCTGATCGCGAATACCGTTCGCGTCACATCGGGCCATGCACAGCAATGTGCATGGCCCTTTTGCTGTCCTATGCGCGCTGCGCCTGGCGCCACAAGTCGTAGATGTCTTCACCTTCCGGCCGCACCGGCACATAGGCCACCTTGAGCGCGTGATGCTGCATGACCGGCCGCGCCATCTCCGCATAGATCGCTGTAGTTGAGAGGCCATAGGGTTCGCCGTCCTCATTGGAATAGGCGAAGTTCACCTCGCGGATTCCGGTAAGGTGCATCGCGGCGAGGCACATCGGACACGGATGTCCGCTGGCATAGACCACGCAGCCATCGAGGCGCGGCGAACCGAGCGCCTGACTCGCGGCGCGGATCGCCTGCAGTTCGGCATGGGCCGTCGGATCGCCGGTGGCTCCGATTTCGTTGACACCGGTGGCGACGGTCTTGCCATCCTTGACCAGCACCGCGCCGAACGGCCGTCCGCCCCGGCGGACATTGCCGCGCGCCAGTTCGATCGCCTCGCACAGAAAGCGTTCAGCCGACATGGAGCTTCCCTCCGTCTCTTGAATTAAAGCGCCTCGGCGGGAATCCAGAACACCTCGCCGTCGGACTCTTCGGTGTCGAGCCACAGCAGCGGCAGGTTCGGATAGGCATCGCCCAGCGCATCGCGGCCTCGCCCGATCTCGCACAGCAGCCCGCCGTCCTGTGTCAGATGATCCTTCGCGCCGTCGAGAATTCGGCGCACGATGTCGAGGCCATCATCGCCGCCGTCGAATGCGATGGAGGGTTCGTGCAGGCACTCGCGCGGCAGCCCGGCCATGCCCTCGGCATCGACATAGGGCGGATTGGTGACGATGAGATCGTAGCGCGCATCGTTCACCGCGTCGAACAGATCTCCCTCATAGAGCGAAACGCGGTCCTCGAGGCCGTAGTCGGCGACATTGCGCGCGGCCACCGCCAGCGCATCCGGTGAAATGTCCACCGCGTCCACGGTCGCGTTCGGGAAACTCTGGCAGGCGAGAATGGCGAGACAGCCCGAGCCGGTGCAAAGATCGAGAACGCGCGTGACATTGAACGGATCGTCGATCAGCGAGCCGCCCTCTTCCTCCGCATCGCCGCCAAAATGCGAGTCCAGCAGTTCGCCGATGAAGGAGCGCGGCACGATGGTCCGCTCGTCGACATAGAACGGCAAGCCGCGCATGTAGATCCTGTTGACCAGATAAGCCGCGGGTTTGCGTGTGGCGATGCGTTTCTCGAACAGCGCCAGAACTTTCGCGGCTTCCCGCGCGGTAACGCGCGCAGCCGCGAACATCTCGAACTGGTCGGGATGCAGGTGCAGGACTTCACAGACGATGAAGGCCGCCTCCGCCACCGGATCGGTGGTGCCGTGGGCGAACACCACACCGGCTTCGGCAAAACGGCTGACGCCGTAGCGCATCAGGTCGAGCAGCGTGACCAGTTCGCCCGGCAGCACTTGGGGCGACGAGACTTTGGGCGGAATCGGCTTCAGGATTGTCTTCGCGGTCGCGCGCGGCGCGATGCGCTTCGCAGAGGCTTTCTTTGCTGACGCCTTCTTCGCAGGAGCAGTTTTCACTTTCTTCGCCATTACTTGTTCCACCGCGCCGCTGCGTTGTCGTCGTGGGCCTGCGCATCGACCCACTGCGTATCACCAGCGCGCTCCTCGGATTTCCAGAACGGCGCATTGGTCTTGAGATAGTCCATCAGAAACTCCGCCGCCTGAAACGCCGCCTCGCGATGTTTCGACGCCGCCAGCACCAGCACGATGTTGTCGCCCGGCACCACACGGCCATACCGATGGATCACGGTGACGCCATCGAGCGGCCAGCGTGCGACCGCCTCGGCCACATGCCGTCCGATCTCGGTTTCCGCCATGCCGGGATAATGCTCCAGCGTCATCGCGGCGATGGCGCCCTCGCCCTCCCCGCCCCGGCAGATGCCGGAGAAGGTCACCACCGCGCCGATGTCGGTGTTGCCCTTGGTCAACGCCGCGATTTCCGCCGCGATATCGAAATCAGCGGACTGGATACGGATGGTGACGGGCGTCGTCATGAGAGGATCAGCCGCCGGTCATCGGCGGGAAGAACGCGATCTCGCGCGCGCCCGCAATCGCGGTGTCCGATTTCACATGGGTGTGGTCGATGGCGGCGCGAATGGTTTTCGGCGACGCGAATGCGTTGGCGTATTCCTCGCCCCGCGCGATCAGCCACTGCATCAGGTCCGCGACCGTGCGCACATCCGCCGGCGGATCGAGCGTTTCTTCCGCCTTGCCGATCCGTTCGCGCACCCATGCGAAATAGAGCACCTTCACCGGTCTTCCTCGGTCAGATGATGGATCCCCGCACGAAGGTAATCCCATCCGGTGTAGATGGTGAGGATCGCCGAAATCCACAACAGTGTGATTCCGATCAGCACGGTCGGCGGCAGGATCGTCTCGCCGGCTTCGCCCGCGATCAGGAAGCCGATGGCGACAAGCTGCACCGTGGTCTTCCATTTCGCCAATTGTGACACCGGCACGCTGATACTGATCGCGGCGAGATATTCGCGCAGGCCCGAGACCAGAATTTCGCGGCAGAGGATGACGATGGCGGCCCACAGCGACCAGCCCTTGATGGTCTCGTCCGCCGCCAGCATCAAAAGGCACGAGGCCACAAGGAGCTTGTCGGCGATGGGGTCCAGCATCTTGCCCAGCGACGACTGCTGATCCCAGATGCGCGCATAGTAGCCATCGAGAAAATCGGTCACGCCCGCGGCGATGAACACGAACAGCGCCACCCAGCGCAACCACAGCGGCGCGCCGAGGATGGACTGCGCATACATGCAGCCGATGACCACCGGAATCGCGGCAATCCGGGAGTAGGTCAGAATATTGGGCAAAGACAGCGAGCGCTTTGCGGGTTTCGGGGCGGCGACACTGGTCATGACCTTACCAATACTGCGAAATTGTCCGCGTCAACAGCCCATGCCGCGCATTTGAGGCCCTCAAGGCAAAGATGACAGCGGCGTCATGTATGACTGCCGGGATGGAAGAAATCGAAGATTTTACGCGCACTTTCAGCGCTGACGCCCGGAACCTTGCCGAGATCGGCGACCGAGGCCCGCTCGATCTCTTTCAGGGTGCCGAAATGATGCAGCAGTGCACGCTTGCGTGAGGGCCCGATGCCGGGGATTTCCTGCAGACCCGCCTCGCGGATATCCTTCTTGCGCAGCTTGCGGTGCGATCCGATCACGAAACGGTGCGCCTCGTCGCGCAGCCGCTGGATGAAATAGAGCACCGGATCGCGGGGCTCGAGCTTGATCGAGGGCCGGTCCGGCATGAACAGGGTTTCGCGTCCGGCATCGCGATCCGGCCCCTTGGCCACCGCGATCAGCGACACATCGGTCAGGTTCAGGCCGGAGAAAATCTCCCGCGCCGCATTGAGCTGGCCCTGGCCGCCGTCGATGATGACAAGATCGGGCCATTGCGGCACGGCGTCGTCATCCTTGTCAGGTTTCCTGCCCTCGGCGGCGTTGCCGAGCAGCCGCTTGAAGCGGCGCTCCAGCACCTCGCGCATCATGGCGTAGTCGTCGCCCGGCGTCAGCCCTTCCGATTTGATGTTGAACTTGCGGTACTGGTTTTTCAGGAAACCTTCCGGTCCGGCGACGATCATCGCGCCGACCGCGTTGGTGCCCATGATGTGGCTGTTGTCGTAAACCTCGATGCGCTTCGGCACGCGCGGCAGACCGAGCACGTTGGACAGGCCTTCGAGCAGGCGCGCCTGCGTCGCGGTGTCGGCGAGCTTGCGGCCGAGCGCCTCGCGCGCATTGGTCAGCGCGTGTGCGACGAGATCCTTCTTCTCGCCGCGCTGGGGCGCCGAGACCTCAACCTTGCGGCCGGCCTTCACGGCAAGCGCCTCCGCAAGCAATTCCTGATCGTCGACATGATGCGACAGCAGAATCAATTTCGGCGGCGGCTTGTCGTCGTAGAACTGCGCGAGGAACGAGCCCAGCACTTCCTCCGGCGGCATGGCCTTGTCGGCGCGCGGGAAGTAGGCGCGGTTACCCCAGTTCTGCCCGGTGCGGAAGAAGAACACCTCGACGCAGGAATAGCCGCCTTCCTGATGGATCGCGAACACATCGGCTTCCTCGACGGTGCGCGGATTGATGCCCTGCTGCGACTGGATCGCGGAGAGCGCGGCAAGGCGGTCGCGATAGAGCGCGGCGCGCTCGAACTCGAGTTCGTGCGAGGCCTTCTCCATTTCGCCGGCAAGTTCCTGCTTCACCAGCCGCGAGCGGCCGGAGAGAAACTCATTCGCCTCGCGCACCAGTTCGGTGTAGCCGGGAAAGTCGATCTCACCGGTGCACGGCCCCGAGCAGCGCTTGATCTGGTACAGCAGACAAGGCCGCGTCCGGCTCTCGAAAAACGAGTCGCTGCAGGAGCGCACGAGGAACGCGCGCTGCAGCGCGGTGATGGTGCGGCCCACCGCGCCCGCCGACGCGAACGGCCCGAAGTAGCGGCCCGGCCGGGTCTGCGCGCCGCGATGCTTGAGAATCTGCGGCGCCCAGTGGTCGCCGGTGATCAGGATGTAGGGAAACGACTTGTCGTCGCGCAGTTGCACATTGAAGCGCGGGCGAAGCTGCTTGATCAGATTGGCTTCCAGCAGCAGCGCCTCGGTCTCGGTCGCGGTCGAGATCACCTCGACATTCACAGTCGCCGCGATCATCCGCGCGATGCGCGCCACCTGCCCGGTCGGACGCGCATAGGAGGCGAGCCGCTTCTTCACGCTCTTGGCCTTGCCGACATAGAGCACGTCGCTGGCCGCATTGAGCATGCGATAGACGCCGGGTGAGGTCGGCGCGAGTTTCACCGCGCGCTCGATCGCGGCGCGGCCCACCGCCAGCGTTCCTTCGGCCGCGGGCTCGGCGGACTCGTCCTCCTGCTCCGGAAGCCGCGCCTCTTCGTCCTCGTCGGCGGCAATCGAGGCCGGATCGACATCCTGCCCGCGCAGGTTCCGCGGCGACGGCTCCTGCACAAGCGCCGGCTGCTCCGGCTGGTCGGGGTCTGAGGTGTCGTGAATCATGACCGGAATTTAGGAACTACAGACGAGGTGATCCAGCAGTCAGCGCCACGCGAAGGAACCGGATTCGCCGGCGGCGTGACCCCGTTTGTAACACTTTCTTAAGGATGGGAATCGGGCCGCGCGCCGTCTTAACGCCTGTTTAACGTAAAACTCTCGATAAATTTTACGCAGAAAAGGTGGACTTTCGTAACCACGTCGGTTCGCCGCACCGCTCTGGCCAGCGAGCAGCCACACCGGTGTGCGTTTGAGGAGAGTACGATGAAGACAACAATTCTTGGCGCGATCGTCGCCGCGACATGCGTGAGCGCATCGGCGCAGGCTGCCGATATGTATGGCCGCCGCCCCTATCAGCAGCCCTATACGGTCAACCAGCCGCTCGCCAATAGCTGGATCGGCCCGTATATCGGCGGCAACATCGGTTACGGCTGGGGCGACGTCTCCAACAGCGGCGCCAAGCCGTCCGGCGTGCTCGGCGGTCTGCAGATCGGCTATAACTGGCAGAACGGCGCATGGGTCGCCGGCATCGAGGGCGATCTCCAGCTTAACGCGGCGGACGATACGTTCGCTGCGTGGAAATTCTCGAATCCCTGGTTCGGCACGGTGCGCGGCCGCGTCGGTTACGCCTTCAACAACGTGCTGCTTTACGGCACCGGCGGTCTCGCCTTCGGCTCGCTCAAGGTCGAAGCACCCGGCGGCTTCTCCGAAACCAGCACATCGGCCGGCTGGACCATCGGCGCGGGCGCGGAATTCGCCATCAACCAGAACTGGTCGGCGAAGGTCGAATATCTCTACGTCGACCTCAGCGAGCGCAACTACATGCTCACCGGTCTGCCGAACGGCTATCAGTTCAGCACGGTTCGCCTCGGCGTGAACTACCGCTTCTGATCGGCGCAACATCACCGCACATCATCAATCCCGGGCCTTTCGCCCGGGATTTTGTTTGCGCGCTGACGATCCCGAAACGCGCTTAAGGCGAAATCACCAGATCGACCGCCTTCGGTCCCTTGCCCTTCTTGTCGGGCTCGACTTCAAACGAGATACGCTGTCCTTCGATCAGGTCCTTCAGTCCGGCGCGCTCGACCGCGGTGATGTGGACGAACACATCGCGCCCGCCGTCGTCCGGCTTGATGAAGCCGTAGCCGCGCTCGGCATTGAAGAACTTGACGACACCTGTCATGGCCATCGGGAACCCCTCCCCGCAATGCACCTCTGGCGCGCAACGCGCGTCAGCCAGGTCCGGCATTCATGCCGGAAAGCGGCGGCCTTGGAGAGCAGCTTCAAACGTCGAAGCGCCCGGGGCCTCTCGTCATTCCGCCGCGGCCATTCGCGGGCGCGGGACGTAAAAGCCGACCTTCACAAAAGCAGCATAATACGGTTCCCGGCAAATTGGCCATGCCGCATTTGGGTGCTTTTTTCATCCGTCTGAAGTTTGTGCGAACGCCAGCGCCGGCGTGCGTGTGCAGCGCGTCACGCGCGAAGTGTTTCCACGCGGAAGCGGCCCGCGCCGCCGAGACCCAGCGGCTTTTCAAGCTCGTGCAGGATGGCGCGCAACTCATCGGCCAGCGTCCATGGCGGATTGACGATCAGCAGACCTGCCGACATCAATCCTGAATCGGCCGTCTGCGGCGCGACGCTGAATTCAACACGCAGGCAACGCGCATCCTGGCTTCCCGCGTTCGCCACACGCGCCACATGATCCGCCAGGGAGTCGGTGGCGCGGCGGTCCTTGGCCGGATACCAGAGCATGTAGATGCCGGTCGGCCATTTGGCATGCGCAGCACTGAAGCCGTCGGCAAGCCGGGTGAATTCATCGCGGCTTTCAAACGGCGGATCAATCAGCACCAGCCCACGCCGCTCGTTCGGCGGCACGAAAGCCGGCAACGCGGTCCAGCCATCGAGATCGACCACCCGCGCCTGCTTGTCGTTGTAGAGCGCGCCGATCAGTTGGCGGCGTGCGTTGGGTTCGAGTTCGCAGGCGACAAGCCGGTCCTGCGGCCGCAACAGCGCGCGCGTCACCAGCGGCGATCCCGGATAGGCGGTGAGATCGCGGTGCGGATTGAAGGCGCGCACGATGTCGAGATAGGGTGCGACCAGCGTCATCACCTCTTCGGAGAGGCGCGCCTGCACCAACCGCGCGATGCCGGTGCGCCATTCGCCGCCGCGTTCGGCTTCACTGCTGGTGAGATCGTACAAGCCCGCGCCCGCATGGGTGTCGATCACACGAAACGCCGCCGGCTTGTCGTGCAGATAGGTCAGGATGCGCGCCAGCGCGATGTGCTTGATGACATCGGCGAAGTTTCCGGCATGGAAGGCGTGGCGGTAGTTCATGGCGCGACTGTTACGACATCGCGTGGGGAAAGTAACGCCTCCACTTGAGGAGTTGTCTTACGACAGATGTCATCACCGGGCTTGTCCCGGTGATCCCGACTCGAATGGCACAGTGCCCTAATAATCGAGATGGCCGGGACGAGCCCGGCCATGACAATCTAAATCCACATTGAGCTTGGTCGCGAAACTATCCCCCGCGCACCGGCGGCATCACCACCTTGTCGCGGCGGCAGGCGCGGCGGTCGATCTCGTCGCAGGCGCGGAATTGCAGATCCTTGTTCATGCAGATGCGCACTTCGCTGAGACGCTTGCTGTCGCAGGTCACGGCAATCGCCGCACTCGACAGGCCGGGATTGGCCTTGATGAAAGCCTCTTCGATCTCGAACGGGGCCACCGTCCTGGCGCTGGACAGGTCGAGATAGTCCGCCGGAATCTTCACCGCCGCGCGGGCCTTGCGGATGGTCTCGAAATAGGCGCGCGCGGCCATGCCCGAACAGGTGCCATGCTTGTCCCACTCGTTGTAGATCAGCCCCGGCGCGGGCATCAGGTCGAGCATCGAGGTCATGACATTGCGCGCCAGCCGGGGCGATGGCCGCTGGCAGTAGTTGGGAAAGCCGCGCTCGTATTGCGGCCACAGGCCATGCACGACGAAGGAAAACGGACGGCCCGCGCACTGGGTCTGAACGCCGCGGCTGGAATTGCCGCGCTCGCTCGCCGCCTCGCAGAACGACGGCGACCAGGACAGCGACAGCACGTAGAAATCGAATTCGCCCGGCGCGTTCTGGCGCTTGTCCTGCGCAGAGGCCGAGCTTGCCGTGACGGCGGTCAACACAAGGCCGAACAGCACGGCAACGCATGACAAGCGGACTGAAAAACCGGCAACCGGCAGGCCGGACCTGAACTGCAACATGACCACGCCCCCTTACGGCAATGGCCAGAGCCTAGCCGCGCAAAAAGAACATTTCAAGAACAAAAGAGAATCCCGTTCACCGGGACGGCGAACGGGATGGATCGACACCGTTGTGGACAGGTCAGGGCCGCGCGGCCTTGCAGGACGGGTTGTAGGCCCAGTTGCGGTCGAGGCCGACCACACACCACTCGACACCCGAATCGAATCCGGCGAAGCCGCCGTCCTCGATCACGGAGTAGTGCACCTGCCGGGCGCGGCCGTCGTTCAGCATGGCGCTCGCGGTACAGAACCGGCGCGGAATGCTGTTGGACGCCCAGGGGCGGAAGGCCGTCTCATGCACATTGGCGAAGCCGGTGATCTCGAGCGCGGAATTCCAGAACTTGCTCTCTTTCTCGGCGAATTGCTGGACAATGGTGCCCAGCGCTTCGCTGCAGGGACGCATGTCGCCATCGTAGCGCGGGCCGGAGAGCCAGAAATTGCGCTCCAGCACGTTGGCGGCCTGCGCCGCCGGAGCGAGCGCCATGAGTCCCGCCACGGCGCCCAGCGCCACGGCCAACGTCAGCTTGCGAAATGTCGAGAAAAGGTCGCGCATGAAGCGGTCCACCGGAAGTGCGGAAATGATGTTGCGCGGAAGGTGCCGCGAAGCCGACAGCCGGTCAAGTGCAGCGCGGCAACACTTGGCCGCCAACCCCGGCCGGAGCGTTCGGCCGTTCTTTCCTTGAGGGTCCGGGCGGCCTATGGTGGCGACGGAATCGAACGGAGAGCATGATGCGAACGACTGCAACGGCCGCCCTGACCGCCATGTTGGGATTGCTGGCCCTGACGCCCGCGAACGCCTTTTTCGACACGGTGCCGCCCTTCAAGGGCAACGACACCGGCGGCATCATTGCCTATTCGCTCTACAAGGAAGGTGCGGACATCAAGGCGATGGCCGTCGACCACTGCGCCCGCTACGGCAAGTCGGTGAAGCTGACCGGCGTCGATGCCCAGTATGGCGGCTACATTTCGTTCGCCTGCATCTGGGTCCCTCCGGGCCATACCGACCGGCCGCTGCGCGTCGGCTACTGATATCAAGGACATGCAGGGCATGAAGGGCGCGCGGCCGAAGCAGTAGGTCTGCAGATTGCCGTCATCCTGAGGTGCGAGCATTTGCGAGCCTCGAAGGACAACGGCGATGCACGGTCGCGCATCCTTCGAGGCTCGCCGCTGACGCGACTCGCACCTCAGGATGACGCAGCATCGCTATGTTCTGAGAGAATCAATGGATGCCTGCTTTCGCAGGGAATGACATCGGAGCGACGCAGCAATTGCAGCCGATGTATGCGCAGCGCGCCTTACTTCCCGATCTTCCAGGGGTCGTACTTCTCTTTCGAATCCGGGACGTTCTTCATCGCCGCGCGGGCGGCGGCTTCCTCGCGCGCCATCCGCTTCTGCGGGTCCTCGCCTTTGGCCTGGGCGGGGCCGCTGGTGTCGGGCCGCGCCCTGCCCTGCGCATGAGCCTGCCCGGCGATCAGCACCGCCGCCACGACGATCATCAATACAGCTCTCATCGGACGCTCCGTTGGCCAGCCGCCGGAAACTAGCGCCGTTCGCAGCGTCCCCACAATCAGAAATCCTCAAGATGGCCCGCAAGGCGCGCCGGATCAGCTCACGCCGAAGCGCTTTTCAAAGGCGGCGACATTGATCACGCCGCGCCGATGGGTGCCGTCGCCGATCTTGCGGGAGCCGTCCCAGGCTTCCACCTCGAACAGCACGCTCTTGGCGTCGATCTGCTTGACGCGCGAGGTCACCCGCACCGTGCGCCCGATCGGGGTCGCCGCCAGATGCCGGACATTGACCTCCATGCCGACGCTGACATGGCCGTCCGGCAGCAGGCCGGCGATGGAGGCGGTGCAGGCCTTTTCCATATGCAGGATCATGACCGGCGTGGCGTAGACCGGCGGCATGGTCGAGAGGAAATGCTGCACCGTCATGTCGTGGGTCACCGTCACGACGGTCTCGCCGGGAATCCCGACGGTGACTTTTTCAAGCGTGCTCATGCGAATGTCCCAAATCCGAAGCTCGCCCCGGGCTTACTTCGCCGCCGCCTTGCGTTCGAGGAAGGTCTTGCCGCCCTTCATCTTGTGAGTCAGCGGCGCCTCGTTGATCTGCACGGTCACCACTTCCGCATCCACGCCGAGGTTCTTCACCAGCGCCTGGGTGATGTCGAGCATCATGCCCTTCTTCTGATCGTCGGTGCGGCCGGCCGCCATGTTCACGATAACCTCAGGCATGTTCGTTCCCTTTTGTTTTTTGCGATTTCTCTTTTGTCATCACCGGGCTTGTCCCGGTGATCCCGACTCGAATGGCACAGCGCCCAATTTATCGAGATGGCCGGGACATAGGCGTTCTTTAGAACGCCGTTCTTACGAACGGCTATGCCCGGCCATGACAATCCTGATTATTTCCAGTTCACATTGTGCCGCGCAAGCACCTTGCGCACGGCCTCCACCAGTTCGCTCTCCTTGCAGGCAAACTGCGCCTTCGCCTGCGCCTGCAAATGCTCCTCGCGGTCGCTGCCGCTGGCGTCTGCCAGCGCGCTGCCCGCGATCATGTCCTTGATCTGCACTTCGCCCTTCGCCTTTTCGTCGCCGCCCTGAATCACAACGCAAGGCGAATTGCGCCGGTCGGCATATTTGAACTGCACGCCGAGATTGTTCTTCGGATTGCCGAGATACATCTCCGCGCGAATGCCTTCGCTGCGCAGCGCCGCGACGAATTTTTGATATTGCGCGATCTCGTTGCGATCCATCACAACGACAACGACCGGCCCGAACTCAGGCGTAGTGTCGATCTTGCCAAGCAGTGTCAGCGCCGCCTGCAGCCGAGAGACACCGATGGAGAAACCTGTCGCCGGGACCGGTTCGCCGCGAAAGCGCGACACGAGACCGTCATAGCGCCCGCCGCCGCCGACCGAGCCGAAACGCACCGGGCGGCCCTTTTCGTCTTTGGTGTCGAGCAGCAGTTCAACCTCGTAGACCGGGCCGGTGTAGTATTCGAGGCCGCGCACGACAGACAAATTTGTTTCGATGCGATCTTCGCCGTATCCGCCGCCTTCAACCAAAAGACGAATTTGGTCTAACTCCAAAATTCCCTCATTGATTAGTTTCGAGTTTGAAATCGTTTCAGCAAAGCGCTCACTTCGGGCAACCGCTTCCGGAATTTTGAAAAGAATTCCCCCCTTCATCTCAGCGAGGGCAGGATCAGTCCTTGGAATCAAAGCTGCGCTTGGATTGTGAGAGGCATCAATCTCTGTAAACGCTATCAAGACATCAATCTGCTCGTCGTCGAGTCCTGCTCCTTTGGTGAAATCGCCGCTCTCATCTTTGCGGCCCTCACCGAGCAAAAGCTTGACGCCTTCGGCACCGAGTCGATCGAGCTTATCAATCGCTCTCAGCACCGTGAGCCGCTTGCCCGCGTTCTCGTCACCGCCGAGGCCGATGCTCTCCATCACACCATCGAGCACCTTGCGGTTGTTGACCTTCACGACATACTGCCCGCGCGGAATGCCCAGCGCTTCCATGGTGTCCGCCGCCATCATGCACATCTCGGCGTCGGCGGCGGGCGATGCTGAGCCCACCGTGTCCGCATCGAACTGCATGAACTGGCGGAAGCGGCCCGGACCCGGCTTCTCGTTGCGGTAGACATAGCCGTTGCGATAGCTGCGATAGGGCTTCGGCAGCGTGTCGAAATTTTCCGCGACATAGCGCGCGAGCGGCGCGGTCAAATCGTAGCGCAGCGAAATCCACTGCTCGTCATCGTCCTGAAACGAGAACACGCCTTCGTTGGGCCGGTCCTGATCGGGCAGGAACTTGCCGAGCGCGTCGGTGTATTCCATCGCCGGGGTTTCCACCGGCTCGAAGCCGTAGCGCTCATAGACCTCGCGGATGGTCTCCACCATCTGCCGCGTGGCGGCGATCTCGGCGGGGGTGCGATCCACAAGGCCGCGCGGCAGCCGCGCGCGCAGTTTCTGGGGCTTTTTGGGTTTTTTATCGGACATGGAATTCGTGTGCTTGGATAAGCTGACAGTCAACTTATCACATCCGCCCACGGGTTATCAGCCGGAATAAGCACGAGCAAGCACGACGACGCATCCCCTCTCCCCTTGTGGGAGAGGGTGGCGAGCATCGTCAGATGCGAGCCGGGTGAGGGGTCTTTATCAATCGCGAATTTACCCCTCACCCGCCTTCGCTTCGCTTAGGCACCCTCTCCCACATGGGGAGAGGGGAAGAAGACATCACCACACATCCGCCTTTGTTGTTGGCTGCAAACGGGCTACCACTTCGT